>OBEQ011982208.1_pt1 | contig 12933 bp, 11 predicted proteins | sample 1670901 | NCBI WGS metagenome assembly OBEQ01 (sample SAMEA104232315, study PRJEB22302) | groundwater metagenome | biome: forest; feature: aquifer; material: groundwater | place: USA | collected 2011-08-07 | depth 5.4 m
CCAAGCGAGAAGTCTCGCAGGCATTTCAGCTAATCCATATGGGGTCTGGGGTGGCGTAGCTTTAGCGTAAGCCACTCCATCATATGAGGTCTTAATAGTGTTGAGGTTAAACCTCAACACTATTTGAGTGAAATGCCGAGAGTCTAGATAGCGCTGAACCGCCTGCCGGCAGGCAGGCAGGCTGGAGTGAGGCGACTATCGGTCGAGTCTGGGACTTAGGCTTTTGTGATTATTTACTTTCTACCAAGTATCTTCAACGCTTCGCGGACGCGTTCTTGGAGAGTTTCGGCTTTGGTGTCTTTGAGGGCTTCCTTAGCTTGCTGATTGGAATAACCAAGAACCAAGAGGGCTTCGGTGGCTTGACCGTCTTGGCTCAAGTCAACGCCTTCGGTCTCGCCTTCAATATGATCAACCTTGCCTTTTAATTCCAAGATTAAACGTTGGGCGAGTTTGGAACCGAGTGATGAAGAACGTTTTAAATAATCGGCGTCTTCGTTGACGACAGCCGCTTTCAGGTGGCTCGGTTCAACTGACGATAAGATTTTCTGCGCGCCTTTCGGTCCCACACCGGAGACCGTGGTTAGCAGATGAAATAAATCCAAATCTTCCTTTTTATCAAAGCCATAAAGATCAAATGTCCCCTCGCGCATGTTCATTTGCGAGTGAATATGGAGCTTGACTTTGCCCTCGTTTTTTGATACTATGTTCAGTACTCTGGGGGATAGTATCACGCGATACCCTATACCCCCGGTGTTCAAAACCACAGATTTATCGTCACTGTGTTCGATTTTACCCTCTAAATAACTAATCATATTAAAAGCATAGCAAATGTTTAAGCTCTCGTCTAAATTTGAACCTACCGGTGACCAGCCGGAGGCGATCAAGAAACTTGTCAAAGGATTAAAAGCCGGCAAGAAACGGCAGGTGCTTTTGGGTGTGACAGGTTCGGGGAAGACGTTTACGATGGCGAAAGTGATCGAACAACACCAGAAACCGACGCTGATTATTTCGCATAACAAAACTCTCGCCGCCCAACTCTATAAAGAATTCAAAGAATTTTTTCCGCACAATGCCGGGCACTATTTTGTCAGTTACTATGACTACTACCAGCCGGAAGCGTATATTCCCCACACCGATACCTATATCGAGAAGGATTCCAAAATCAACGAAGAACTTGATCGTTTGCGTCATGCCACCACCCAAGCCTTAATCAGTCGCGATGATGTCATCGTCGTGGCTTCAGTTTCGTGTATCTATAACCTCGGTTCGCCAGAAGATTATAAAAATCTGGGTCTGGAGATATTTGAAGGCAAAAAAATCACTTCATCGGAATTAGTCCGTGGATTGATGCGTTTGCAATACGCGCAGGATATTGAACTCAAGCGCGGCAGTTTTCGCAAAATGCAAAATGAAATTGAGATCGTTTCGCCAACGAGTCAAGAAGTGACAAAAATTGTGTTTGCGAAAAAATCCGGTACCGAAACAATCGCCCGTATGTATCGAGCCACCCTCAAAGACCCTGAAGAATTGGAGACGAAAGATTTAGACTACGAAAAAATCGTGCATACCATTATCTTTCCGGCGAAGTATTGGGTCACGACTGACAACAAAGTCGCTCTGGCGGTGGAAAATATCAAGAGCGAACTCCAGCAACACGTAAAGTATTTAAAAAAGATCGGCAAGAATCAAGAAGCGTCGCGCCTCCAGCAAAAAACCTTGAGTGACCTGGAAATGATGCGCCAAACCGGCTATTGCCACGGCATTGAGAATTATTCGCGCCATTTAGATTTCCGCAAACCCGGCGAACCGGCGTTTTCAATGCTGGATTTTTTTAAAGAGAAGGGCGAATTTTTAACAATTATTGATGAGTCACACATTACCCTGCCTCAATTAAAAAGTATGTACCGCGGGGATCACTCCCGAAAATCAACGCTCATCGAGTACGGTTTCCGTTTGCCTTCGGCGATTGATAATCGCCCGTTGAAATTTCCGGAATTTGAAAAACGAGTCCAAAACGTTATCTATGTTTCCGCCACACCGGCGAAATACGAAATGGAAGATGCCGGACCAAAAAATATCGCCGAACAATTCATCCGACCGACGGGTTTGCTTGATCCAACGATTGAAGTCATACCGACCGCGGGACAAGTTGAACATTTGATTCGCAAGATTAAAGAGCGCGTCGCCGTCAAAGAACGCGTAATTGTGACGACGCTGACCAAGCGGATGGCGGAAGATTTGTCAGAGCATCTGGCGCGTGAAGGTATCAAAGTCAATTATCTGCATTCGGAAATTAAAACCCTCGACCGGTTGAAGATTATTAAAGACCTCCGTCTGGGGCATTATGATGTCCTCGTCGGGGTTAATTTGCTTCGCGAAGGGCTCGACTTGCCTGAAGTTTCGCTTATTGCAATTCTGGATGCCGACAAAGAAGGGTTTTTAAGAAACGCCACCACTCTTATCCAAACCATGGGTCGCGCCGCGCGCCATTCCAAAGGTCATGTCATCATGTATGCTGATAAAATTACGAAATCTATGAAATTAGCCATTAGAGAAACTCAACGTCGGCGCAAGAAACAAGAAGCTCACAATACTAAGCATGGTATTACTCCGACTACCATCGAAAAATCAATCGGCAGTTATGACATGCCCACCGGACGCAAACCTGAACAACGCTACGGCGCCGGCGAAAGCGAGATTATTTTCTACGGCACCGGTTCCCGTCAAAAAGCCATCAAACAACTCCAGCGTATGCTCGACTCCGCCATCCGTAAGTTTAATTATGAAACGGCGATTGTGATTAAAGAACAGATCCGCCGTCTGCGTGACAAGTAACCCCATTTCGATCATTCATTAAAGTTGCCGTTACTCGAAGTATACCCTTCGCCCCAGACCCGGGGAACCAGTCCCGTCGGTTCCCCCGCAGAGCGGGTCCCCTTCCGCTACTGGGGCTTAAGGGTATACTTCGAGTTACTCAGGTGGAATAGTCAAAATGTCTAGAAGACTTTAATCTGGGATTACTTGTTACTAGACTTATTTTTATAATTTGATATAGTGAGTCGTCCAAAAGACATGGCGAGCTCATTCTGAGAGAGCCAGTAATTTGAGAAAAGGAGACCCACAATGGGGAGCCTGATTTCGGAAATGACAGGAAGTGAGATTGTCGCTACATTAGAGGTTCTTTCCCAACATGGTGTTACTGCGGAAGATTTGAGGTTTATCCGCAAGTATCCTAAAACGTACGCAACTGAAGCCTTAAGAGGTCTCAGTGGAAGTCGACAAGCGTATATGGAAGCGACAACTACCGAGCCGGACGCCTGGGCAATCGCGATCTCGGCAGTCGAGAGGATTGAAGATGTGGACATGCTTAAACACATCTACGAGATATCCCCCCTACCCGAAGTGTGGATGAAGATCATGAAAACCCTGGCTGATGAACCGGCTTTGTTTTACTTGATCTTCCACTATTACCGAAATCCCAAGCGAGCCGAATCCTGCAAAGCAGGACTAATAAATTTGTCTGAAAGAATCACAGAAGACGGACTCTGGGTGTTGGGAAAATACCCCTGCCTCCCCGACAAAGAATTTTCTAGTCTGTTGGAATGGACGAAGCAAGTTGAGCGAGAAGGATAGTACATCAACCGATGGCGGGCTACGTAGCCTGCCATCGGCCTTGTTTTTTATACAGGTTTATGATAATATATTTTAGAAATTAGAACTTAGAAATTTATATACTTATGCCTATCACGAAATCAGCGAAAAAGGCGCTACGACAGAGCAAAACCCGACGCGTCGGGAATTTGAAGCGGATTAATACCTACAAGAATGCGGTCAAGCAGTTCAATAAACTCGCCATCGCCGGCAAAACTGATGACGCCAAAGCCATGCTTGCTAAAGTCTATCAAGCCCTCGATAAAGCCGCCAAATCCGGCGTCATCAAAGCCAACAAAGCCGCCCGTCTCAAATCCCACGCCATCCTCTCACTCGCTAAAAAAGCGTAACCATTTTTAGAAAAACTTACTTGAGTTTAAATATGTACCAATTGGTACATATTTAAACTTTTAGATTATTAAACACCGAGTGTTTAATAATCTAATCTCTAGCCACGTTAAAAACAATTCCTAGCCCGGCAAGAAGGGCGATAATCGCGGTACCACCGTAACTGATAAACGGGAGAGGAATACCAGTGAGGGGGGCGAGGCCAGAGATGGCCATGATATTAATAAACGCTTGGGTCATAATCCAGATATTGACGCCGCTGACCAAGAGGCGGCCAAAGGGGTCACGGGTGGCGATCGCAATTTGCATGAGTGTGAAACATAAGAGAACAAATAAGCCGACAGTCGCTAGTGCACCGACAAGCCCGAGTTCTTCGCCAATAATCGCAAAGATTGAATCCCCGACCGGTTCGGGCAAGAAGCCAAATTTTTGAGTACTGTGACCGAAACCGACCCCAAATACTCCGCCGGAACCGATGGCAATTTTAGCTTGATTGATTTGATAGGAAATTCCTCGGATGTCAGCTTGAGGATTCCAGAATGCCTTTAAACGATTAACCTGATAAGGTTCAAAGGCAATCAACACTGTCAGTAACACCACACCTAAACCTAATATCGCGAATAAAAATTTTAAATTTCGACCCGACATAAAATAGATACCTAGCGCGATAAAGACAATAACGATAAACGTGCCGATATCCGGCTGAAGAATAAGAAGTAACGCGGAAAATCCAAGAATAATTAAAAATGGCGCCACGCCATAGGTCCAATTTTTTGTCTGCTCATGGTGACTGCTGAACCAGGCCGCCAGATAAATAATCAGCGCCAATTTTAAAATCTCCGCCGGCTGGAAAATAATTCCGCCAATACTTAACCAGCGGATTGCACCTTTCGTTCCAAAACCAAAATGGGCTGAGAACACTAGTGTCATCAGTGCCAGAGCACCAAAAAGAATCGGGAACGAAAGTTTTCGCCAGAGCCGATAATTAATCCGTGAGAGGATATATGCCAGGATTACGCCGGGCGCAATGCCGTAGATAAGTTGATGAAAGAAGTAATAGTAAGCCGATCCGAATTTCTTCTGCGCGTCCACAATCCCCGCCGAAGACAATACCGCCAAGCCGAATATAATCAATATCCCCAAAATCCAAAAGAGTCGTTTCCGCATAGATATAGTATATCACGTCACTTGGATCTACCCTTCGCCCCAGACCTGCCTGCCGGCAGGCAGGCCGTCGGTTCCCCCGCAGAGCGGGTCCCCTTCCGCTACTGGGGCTAAGGATAGACTCCAAGTGACTAAATAAAACATTAGACACTGAGTGTTTAATGTTTTATTTAAAAAAAGCGAGGCTATACTCATTTTGAGCGTGAGTGACGCTGTTGTCTCGGTCCGAAATCCGAGGAAAGAATGCCGGTGGTACTCTGAGAATAGCCATAGCTATTCGAAGAGACAGAAATCGGGCCGGAAAATCCCGAAGGGAGGAACGGGCGCCTAGATTTCTGTCGGCATTCTGACGAGTGATGAGGCTACGAGACAGGCGGAACGACAGCGAGAAAATGAGTATAACTGAGCGGCTATTTGAATGGTGGGAGTTTACTGTCGACGAGAAAAAGAATTAGACCGATGATGGCGCCGATGGCGTTGATCATCCAGAAACGCATGGTGATTTGGGTTTCAGGCCAGCCGAGGGCTTCGAAAGTGTGGTGAATGGGGGTTGATGGAAATATCTTTTTCTTGCGAATTTTTTTGGAAAGAGTTTGAATAATAACCGAACCAGATTCAACGAGAGGAATAATGGCAATAACAGGTAAGAGTAATTCAGTATTCGTCAGTAAAGCCACAACACCGACGGTAAAACCTAAAGCCATAACACCAGTATCACCCATAAAAAACTTAGCGGGATAAATATTAAACCAGAGAAAACCGATGAGTGCACCCATAATTGCGCTCATGAAAATTGCGAGATCAAGACGACCTTGATCAAAAGCAATTGCCGTCAGCGCGCCAAAGATTGTTAGGAATATCCCGCCCGAGAGGCCATCCAGACCATCGGTTTCATTCATGGAGAATGCCGTTGCGACCATAATGAATATAAAATAAGGAATATAGAGCCAGCCGATAGTGTACTCACCGAGAAACGGCACGGTAATTGTCCTTATATCAAGCTTAAAATAGAACCACCAAGCACCAACGGCAGCAACGACCATAAAAAACAACAATCTTTTTGCCATCCCAAAACCCCCGCGTTTTAACACACCGAGCATATCATCAATCATACCCACCAGTCCGGCCAAAATCAAAAAACCGAGAGGTAACAGCGTCTGGCCTCGGGAAAGAAAATTAATGCGTGACCAGACACCATCGTGAAAATTTGCCAGAACCGCGCCCGCCAAAGTAATAATTGAAACCGTCAACCAAATTGGCAGACCACCCATCGTCGGCGTGCCTTCTTTTTTCCGATGCAACGCGTTAAAAATCGGGGTCTCACCCCAAAACGTGTTTTTGTCCCGTTCAATTGCCTTACCGGGTTTAAAGCGTGTGTATAAAACTTTTGCCCAGAAATAGGTAATAATAAGATTCAAAAAAAATGCGATTGTCGTAATACTAAACAGCCGGACAATATTGAATACATTAAATGCTTCGAGAGGAGGAGTTATCATTACCATCTATAGGCACGTTTCGCCCAAGTAATTAAGTTTTTCATGTCTTCAAAACGGTTATGGGAACCTAAAACAATAGCGATAATCTTACCATTTTGATCACCGGTCTTAGGCGCGGCGTCAACAATAAGAATTATACATCCCAAAGCACTCTCTGTATAGCCGGTTTTCCCACCGATGATATCCGACAAAACGCCCAGGAGTTGGTTAGTGTTCTTAATGACATGTGATATTTTCCCATCACTTGAATCCACGGTAGCGGTTAATTCGCGAGAGAAATTCCAAATCGCGTCATAGCGTAAGGCATAGCGCACCGCTTTGACCAAATCCGAAGCCGTCGAATAACCAGAATCATTCAAACCAGCGACATCCAAAAATTGAGTATCGCGCATACCGAGCGCGACGACTTTTAAGTTCATTTCTTTTACAAGATCAATCTGCTGGCTCGCCGCATAATCACGTAAAGCATACGCGGCATCATTTGATGATTCTACTAACATAAGTTGTATTAAATTATTAATTGAAAGAGTTTCATTTAAATACAGATCCTGTTTTTCGCCGTCAACTTTAACTGCTGAAGCTTGGACAGTGACTTGATCGTTCGGGCTGAATTTCTCCCAGACCACGACAGCGTTGAGAATTTTCGTTAGGGAGGCAACTGGTAGTTTTACATTAATGTTCTTTTCAAATAGATTTCTATCAGATTTCACGTCATAAATAATAGCAGACTTGGCATCAAGATTCACGTCTCTCACTGATGTATCCAGTAACGGCAGATAACTGACCGGGTTTGGCGGAGCAATAAACGCTTGAGCAGTGGTAAATACTGCGCCCGAACCTTCAACCGGCGGACGAATGACGACAATAAAAAAATAAGCGTTCACTAACGCGAGAATCGCAATAATAATTGTGCACGCCGTCAGTCTCCCGTTCATTGGCTAATTTATTTATCTATTTTAATATGAAGCTCTTTTAACTGCTTTGATTCCAACTCTGACGGAGAATCCATCATGAGATCACGAGCATCGCCGGTCTTTGGAAAAGCAATAACTTCGCGAATATTGAGTTCGTTGTTAAGTAATGTGACCAGACGATCCAGACCCCAGGCAATACCGCCATGGGGCGGTGCACCAAAGGAAAAGGCTTCGAGCATGTGACCAAAGTTTTGGTTAATTCGTTCTTCCGAAAAGCCTATGACTTTAAAGACCGCTTTTAAACCATCGGGGGTATGATTCCGAATACTGCCGCCACCAATCTCTGAACCATTCAAAACCACGTCATACTGACTCGTCAAGATATTTTCGATATTATTACCATCTAACAAATCCTGATGAAATTGAGGTTTCGCAGCAGAAAACGGATTATGAGTAAATGTCCATCCATCATCGGTCTTTTCGAAAAACGGAAAATCAATGACCCAACAAAAGGCAAGAAGATTGGGATCTTCTTTGTCAGTTCGAATATCGGGTCGATCAGTTGAATACTTCGCCATCGCTTCGGCGTGTGACATGCGCGGAAAAGGAATTTCTTGGATTTTCTTTTCGGGATACAATTTCTGAACAATTGCAATCAATAATTCTTCGTTCAAACGCATAACATCTTCCTGTTCGATAAAACTCATTTCCAAATCGAGTTGGGTGAATTCGGGCTGGCGGTCCCCGCGCGTATCTTCGTCTCGGAAACAACGAGCAATCTGGAAATATTTTTCGATACCGGCAACCATAAGTAACTGTTTATACTGTTGGGGTGATTGTGGTAAAGCGTAAAATGATCCGGAATACAGCCGTGACGGCACGACATAATCCCGCGCGCCTTCGGGTGTTGATTTCGTGAGCATCGGCGTTTCAATTTCCAAGAAACCCTTTTCATCCAAATAGTCACGAATAAATTTGATAAGGTTATGACGCGATAGCATATTTTTTGCCATCCGTTCACGACGCAAATCCAGATACCGATATTTCATCCGGTGTTCTTCGCCGATTTCTTTACCGTCGGTATCAATCGGGAACGGCGGGGTTTGGGATGTATTTAAAATCTCAAGTTCAACCGGCTGAACTTCAACTTTGCCCGTCGGGATATCGGCGTTAATCATTTTTTCTGGTCGAGTGTTTATTTTTCCTTTCAAGTGAATCACCCATTCCGAACGAAGTTGACCAGCCTGTTCATGAATTTCCTTGTTGTCCGGCGTAAAGACAACTTGAGCCATTCCGCTTCGGTCCCGAATATCGATAAAAATAAGTTTGCCGTGATCACGACGCGTATGAACCCAACCATACAAATCAACCGTCTCGCCAACGAGATCTTTGATGTCAACAATAGGAGTACGTTCCATGCTCATATCCTAGCACAAAAACAGTATTCAACAAGCGGATAAAATTGGTGCGGAATACTTGAATTAGTCCGAACCGCTTTCGCCGCCGCAGGCGGCGAGCCTGCCTGCCGGCAAGGCAGGGAAATCCCCCCGCGAAAATCAGGAAAGGCGGCGAAATGCGTTCGGACTAATTCAAGAATACTGCACAAAGTATTACTTTCTTTAGTTTATTATGGTATAATAAGTAAAATAAAGCAATACTTTACATAATAAGAGACTTATGTTGAGAAAACTTATTTTACATATGAAGAAATTGCCATTTCAAGTATTTTTCTTTTTTCAAGAGATTTTTTCCAGATACTATTTGAACGAGCACCATTGACAGTCACCCCTGGCGTAAAATTAATGAGTTTCTGAAATCTAAGCAAATTTTCTTTACGACTAACTATAATTTCAAAAAATTTTGAATCAATTTTACTCTCAACTTTAAATTGAGATAATAGTTTATGAATTAATTCAAGAATCTTTAAAGAATGCTGATATCCACGAACAAACCGTTTATTCTTTTTAAATGTCATGCATCCTTCATCATCAAAAAACGCCCGAAGAAATGCGATTTTTTCAGGACGTGAACCAATCAAAATTTGATTCAAAAGTTCCGTAGATTTTTTATTTATAAAGGTAGCAATTTCCACATTAAAATAACATAGTTTAAAAACTCCTGATTGACTATCTTTATATAATTTAAAATCATCTACACGTAACAAACTCTTCATTAAGTTTTTAACCATTTCAATCAGCACTGTATTTCTATTGTTATAACAACAAGCTGTACGACTTATATCACCATCAAACAAAAAATGAGCAATTAAACTCACTAAATCTGGATTCCATTTTTCTGGTCGACTGAATGTATAATTTTTAATACTTTTACCCCGACGAGAGTCTGCTATCCTCTTCTGTAAAACTTGAGAAATTGTTCTTAATTTAGACTTAAGAATATTTGATTTTGGTATATTTTTTATATGATGATGTATAGTTGTTTTACTAAGACCTGTTTTATATGTTATCTCACCCAATGTTAAACCATTTATTCGCATTTGTTTTATTCCTGCGATAGTTTGAGCACTATGACGCATGTGCGTTTATACTACCAAATCAGAACCTATTTTCAAAATAGTTGAGAGTAATGATGACGCACGCACGGAGTGCGTGGTGATATGAAATTAAATTGTACGCTCCGATACGAATTCCGTCACAGCCCAGCATCCGCTCCGAGACACTGCGGGGCAGTGTCTCTCCGCTTCTGCTGTTCTGTGTCCGCCCTCGCCTCGCCCCCGACTCATGCTTTTTTGTTTGGCGCGGATTTTTTTGGATTTTGGAATGGCGGTGGCGAGTCTCGGGCGGGTTTCTCCTTAAGGGAGAAACTGACGGAATTCTAGTGCCAATTCAAATTCGGTGTCTCGGACATTCCTTTGGGCTAGTGCCAATATATATTTCTGTTTTTATTTGATGATGCCCAAAACGGAACATGTCCGAGACTCCATAGCAAAGTACCTTCCGCACTTGATTGTGAAACTTGTCTCGATAGTGGTATAATAAATGTAATAAAGTTCGGTCGAGGTATATTTGTACTGCACGATTAGCAAAATAAATTATGGATTATAAAAAATATCCGGAGAAAAACTTTTGGTATTTACTTTCCGCACCCTTGATTTATAGTGTTTTTATCCCTCTTATTTTTTTGGATTTTTGGTTGGAAATTTATCATCATGTTTGTTTTCCTATATATGGGTTGCCATTAATCAAGAGGTCTCAATATATTATTTTTGACCGACACAAACTAAAATATTTACCATGGTATGACAAAATAAACTGTACATATTGTGCATATGGTAATGGCTTTTTGCTCTATGGTGCGGCTATTGCTTCAGCAACAGAAAAATACTGGTGTGGCATCAAACATTACGAAACTAGGATCAAAGCCTTGCAGGAAGAAGGATTGGGATATTTGGAATATGGTGATAAAAAAGGTTTTGAGGAAATGACAAAAAAATAAGATTTTTATAAAAAAATTGGCTCAGCGGAGTTCGCCGAGCCAACAGTTGAGGTTTCCTTAAACCACTACTTTTTCCAATTTGACTCGCGAGTTTAGTTCGCGGTCGCTCTCGGAAAGTTCGAGGTTGTTTGGAAGTGGAAATAGTTCAAAACCAAATCTCTCTTTTCGCCTCGTCAGGTATTCAGAAGCAGAATCGAGTCTTACCCTTCCAATCCCTCCAGACATTGGGTGAGTCCTCATCCGAGCGCTCCAGTTGGCATAGATCGGCAATCCCAGTCGGAAAAGCAGACCGCCATTGGTTTTACGTAAAAGTTTTCTGCCGATGTTTCTTACAGAATAAAACTTTTTGTAGCATTCGTAGAGCAGGTTCTCGATCTCTTCGGGTGGCAATACATCATGTTTCCATACTGAACACGTCGTATCAAACCGATCCAAGTTCGGTTTGTTCAGTACTCCTGATTTCATAAACTCGGCATACTGATCCGTTCCGGGAATTGGTGTCAGTATGTAAAAGGATGCGATATCAGGAGAAAGATCGTTGAGGATTTTTACATGGTCAAGGATTTGGTCGCGAGACTGACCGGGAAAACCGATGATGTTTGAGAAGTGAGACAAGATGCCGTTCTTCTCGCACATCTTGACGATGTTCCGGTAAACTTCAGGATGATTTTGACCTTTGTGGGCGCCGAGCAGAGTTTTTCTATCAAACGACTCTACTCCCAGAAATATCTGAAAGCATCCGGCTCTGGCCATTAGTTCGACCAGCTCCTCTTGTTTTCCAATCTGCGTATCGCATTGGACGAAAAACGGCAAATTGATTTTCTCCTCGATCATGGCGCGCAAGAGTTCGGGAGCATCCGGAAACTTGTTAAAGTTGTCCGAAGTAAACAAGATGTTTTTGATTCCAGAATCTTTGGCTCTTCGCAATGTTTCCAGTGTGACAGAGATTGACTCTGAACGGATGCTCCGTCCCGCAATTTTTATTACTGAACAAAAATTGCAGGTGAACGGACATCCTCGCGCCGGGTAGACTCCGAGCATTGACATCATATAACGCTTGATGTCCGTTCGAGATGGTGGAATAAGCGGCGGCGCTTCGAGTGATCGTGCCCACCGTTGTTCCGAACCATACACCGGTTTGAGTTCTCCAATCGTCGCGTCAACAAGAATTGACTCCCAGATTATCTCCGCTTCAGCTTGCGCAAAGGCTACGCCCTTGTTTTGCAACATACTCGTGTCGCAAGTCATCGGATGAGGTCCACCGATCACCACGTTGCTTCCGTGGTCTCGGGCAAACCCGGCCAAATCAACGGCTCTGTGAAATTGATGACTTTGTACCCCGACCAAAGCTATCAATTTTTGCCCGTCGTTAGATTTTAGTTGTTCCAGATATTTGAGATCTGTCTGGACATACTCATCAATCGTAACGACTCTGACCGTTACTCCGGCAATCGATTGCGGCGTGATGCTTTTCATGTACGGCAAAGTTGCGTTTGGGAAGAAACCCTTGCGGAACCTATCAACAAAACCATTCAAACCGTATTTACTCGGCTTGATTATTACCACATCCAAGTGCCCCATTTTTAATCCTCCTTTTCTAAGAACTTCTCTATCTGAATAGTCTATTAAAAAGTGGTGGGTGTCAATATCGCATTTTCATAATATTTTTTAATTCTAAAGTTAGACATTTTTATTTAAAGAAGATTTCTAGCCCGAGACTCGCCACCGCCATTCCAAAATCCAAAAAAATCCGCGCCAAACAAAAATGCAGGAGTCGGGGGCGAGGCGAGGGCGGACACAGAACAGCGGGAACGGAGGCAGACTGTCGTAACCGACAGTCTGGTGGAGTGGACGCTGGGCTGTGACGGAATTCGTCGTGGAGCGTGCGATTACATTTCACATCA
>OBEQ010040143.1_pt1 | contig 12932 bp, 14 predicted proteins | sample 1670901 | NCBI WGS metagenome assembly OBEQ01 (sample SAMEA104232315, study PRJEB22302) | groundwater metagenome | biome: forest; feature: aquifer; material: groundwater | place: USA | collected 2011-08-07 | depth 5.4 m
CAACGACATCATTCTCACGGCGTGCTCTTCGAACTAATGAAAGATGACCTTTATGAAGATAGCCCATGGTCGCTACAAAACCAATTCGTTTTCCTAATCGTCTTGCTTGACTCAGACGTTCTGTAAGTTTTTTAGTGCTTTTTATGAGCTGCATTAACTTGATCCAAAAGTTCACAAATACTTTTTTTAAAAATAGGATGCACAAAATCAGCTCTCAAATCCCAAAGAGGTTTCAATACAAACCAGCGCTCATGGAGTCTTGGATGAGGTACTACAAGATTCGGCTCTTCAATGATTTCGTCATCAAAAAATAAAATGTCAAGATCGATGGTGCGAGGCTCGTTTTTTTCCTTCCGGTTTCTGCCAAGCTTAGATTCAATCTGAAGAACTAAATCGAGGAACTCTCTGGATTGAAGCGACGTTTCCGCTTCCCAGACCGTATTCAAATAAAGCCCCTGGGGAGGCCCGTCGACAGGTTCTGTTTCATAAAGCGGAGCTGATCGAATAAAACGAACTCCTGAAGATTTTGAAAAAATCTGTTGGGCGCTCTCGATCGTTTTTTTTCGATCGCCAAGATTAGAGCCGACACCAATGAAAACAGTTCTAAAAGGCATGGAATAAAACTTTGGGGTTAACGGCTATGAAGGTTTTTAAGCCGTTTTAACGCTTCTTTAATCCGATCTTCAGAAAGCGTAAGCGACATACGAAAATAACCTTCGCCGTTGGGACCAAAACCGTTACCGGGAGTTACCACAAGGCTTGCTTCTTTCAAAAGACGAGTGGCAAATTCTTGAGATGTAGAGCCGGGAGGAATCGGAGCCCAAACGTAAAATGTTGCTTTGGGTTTAGAAATTTGCCAGCCGATAGAATTTAAACCCTCTACCAAAAGATTTCGTCTTCGTTCATAAATTTGAGAATTCTTTTTAACTTCTCCGATTCCTTCAGTTAATGCTTTAATCCCGGCCCATTGAATTGCTTGAAAAATTCCGGAATCTAAATTTGCTTTTACTTTGCTTAAGAGTTCCAAAATTTTAGAATTACCGCAGGCAAAACCAATGCGCCATCCTGTCATGTTAAAGGTTTTGGAAAGAGAATGAAATTCGATCCCCACTTCCTTTGCCCCATCAACTTGGAGAAAACTCATAGGCTCAAAACCATCATAAGCAATCTCGGTATAAGCTGCATCATGGCAGATTACAAAATTATATTGGCGGGCATGTTTAATTGCGCTTGTAAAAAAATCTTTTCCCGCGCAAGCTGCAGTAGGATTATTCGGATAATTCAGGAACAGCATTTTGGCCCGGTTTAAAACATCCTCATCGATTGAACCAAAATCAACTAAATAGTCATTTTCTTCCAAAAGTGGAAGCAAATAAGGTTCTCCTCCTGCAAACCAGGTGGCCGATTTGTAAACCGGATATCCGGGATCGGGCACCAAAACCAAATCTCCAGGATTAATCAAAGCAAGCGGAACATGACCGATACCTTCTTTAGAGCCAATCAAAGGAAGGATTTCGTGGTCAGGATCCAAAGTCACTTTAAATCTTTTCTGATACCAAGACGCAATCGCGCGCCTTAATTCAGGCATTCCTTGATCTAAAGCATACCGATGGTTTTTAGGATCTTTGGCAGCTTCATAAAGCGCTTCGATAATAAAGGGTGGCGTGGGTAAATCAGGGTCTCCTACTCCCAAGTCAATCACGTCTTTCCCCTGTGAAATTAATTCCCGTTTGAGGCGGTCAATTTCGACGAAGAGATAAGGCGGAAGCTTCTTAAGGCGATCCGGAAGTTCTATGTGGTTATCGGTTCGTTTCATTTTATGAGAGTAAGTTTACGCAATTGATTGGCTTAAAATAAGTTAAGAAGTTTTTGATTATAACAGAGGGGTTAATACCTGTCAATTGAGGAGGGTTTAAGACTGATTCGGTTTAAAGATGGAATGTAAACTCGGGATCAAGCAAATGGAGCTGATAAGCTTTTTGCACTAATTCTTCCTTGATCCAAGAAAGGCCGGTCCTGCTATAAAGAGAATAAATATCCAGAAATTCATCCTGTTTGCGTTTGAGTTCATCCTCGAACTCATTTTCATCCTGCAGGCAAATAAAAAGAATGTTGGATTTCATGGGGCTTCCCCTACCCTCTAAAAAGCATGATCGAACCGACTTCTTAAATCATAGTTAGGCATCCGGCGCATCACGACTCCCAGACGCACCAAAAGCCTTTTGCGCAAACTTAAGTCATGCGTTTCATGCCACATCGAATAAAGCCTTAGGAAACGCGCTTCCACATCCTTGCTCGACTTTGGATGATGAGGCCGATTGTGATGCAAAAAACCGCTAAACATCTTCATTACGCTGCCTCCTCTAAAGGAAATGAAAAACCAGGATCGATGGTTTCAAGCTCTTTGGCCCGTTCCATTAATCTGAATCGTTCTTCCGTCCCCTTGGTTCGAATCCACTCTGCATAACTATCTAAAAAGCGATCGATTGCCTCATTTAGTTTTTGTTCCCGTTCAAAACGGGTGACTTCTTCACAAAACTTTTGAAATGGCTCGTCATGAAATTGATTGGAAAAGTGGAAAAATTCTTTGCGTGCAAATCGAAGAATAGTTTTATACCGTTCAAACCCCTCAGCCAGCTTTTCCAATACAGATCCGATAGCTGTTTCCCTGCGGTAGATTCTGCGGTTGTAAGTGGCGGCCTGCCGGTAATAGTTTTGTGCCATACTTGAAAATTGCTGGTCAGATTTTCCGAAGGCATGATGCTCATTTTCGAGATTTTGAAACACACCTAAATGAACCATCAAGTGATCTGCGTTTACCTTGTATATAAAATATCGGATTATGCGGTCGTCGTTTTTCTCAACTAACTCAGCCATTTCGCTTACATTCGTACTTAAATAACGCTGTACTGCACCCTGATAATCCGGCAAAGAAGCGGCAAACAGTAAATGCGCTAGGTAGATATTGACATCTTCGTCGAATGCACTTTGGTTGGAAGGTAATCTGCAAGCTGAGCGGGATTTAATGAGCGCATTCAACAAGAAGCCAATAGCTGAATCTCGCTCCTGCTTGGGGATATCAAAGTAGAAGTACCGTTTCTCCTGCTCTTGCATCTCTTTTTTACCTCATTTTAAAACTTTATAAATGGTTTAAATTCACCATCCAAAAAAAAGAGAACGCTTTTGTTCTCCTTTAAAATTTAACATATAGGTGGGTGCCTGTCAAACTGGGTTAGATGTTTTATCTAAGTTATTTAAATATAATAACTTAGACTACTTCTTAAGCAGAGGTTTAAGCTCACTTAAAAATCTGGAGGACCTTAAGGGGTATTCAAGCCTAAATTGAAGGAACCTTTGGCTTATTCGCTCAAGCTCCTTTTCGGTCTGCTGCCCTAAACGTAATTTCACCGCTTGATCGATTTTTGACTTAAGAAAAAAAAGAAGGCTTTGGATCGTACCATTGGAAATACGAATAGTACCGGGTTCCCCCCGATCACACTTTCGGCAAACCACGCCTCCTTGTTTGGAGCTGAAAAAAGCTTGCTCAAGGTTTGTTTCGGTACATAACACACAGTGAGTTAGCACCGGAAGCAGCCCCGCCATTTCTAAAACTTTAACCTCAAACACTCTAGCAACTTGTACTGTAGGCGCACTCTCAAAAAGACGAAAAGCAGAACCTAAAAGCTCAAACACATCAGGATGCGGATCATGAATTCCAAACAATGCATCAACCAACTCCGTTAAATAGCTGGCATAACTAAACAAATCTAAACGATCCCTCAGAAATGAATTGGGGCCTAAAACAGCCGTTTCTGAAACCAAATGGGTGTCTGATTTCAATTTTTCATAATAAACGATTGAAAGACGAGTAAATGGTTCAAACCGAGCCACAATCGGATTCTTTTCCCGCCGAGCCCCCTTCACTAGGCCTTTTATTTTGCCCGTATCCCGGCTAAAAAAGGTAACTATAAGAGAAGTTTCTCTAATTGGTATACGTTTTAAAACGAAAACCTCTTCCCTTTTAATGGCCACTTTGAAAAATTCCTTTTAACTTATGGGCAAGAGGCTTAAGCAATTTATCTTCCGCTTTCCGCATAACCCATTTTTCTCTTACGGAGTGATCCAAATAACCTCGAAGATGAAGGATGCCATGACAGACGTAGCGCATCAGTTCTTCTTCAAAAGGAATCTTAAATTGCTTGGCATAAACTTTTGCTCTCATCGGAGAAATAATCACTTCTCCAAGAAAAGGTTGTTTTTCGGCAGAGGAAGTTGAAAAGGAAAACGCGAGCACATCTGTTACCCGGAAATGATTTAAATACCGTCGATTTAAACGCTTAATGACATGGTCTGAAACAAAAACCAAACTTAATGATGTCCGCTTAAGCCTAAGTTGTTTGAGGATAGCATGAACTAAAATGCTCAGTTTTTTCAGACGAATCTTGAAACCAGAATGAGAATTGGTAATGACTACGACGTCACTGTATTTTGAAGTACGGATGACTGCTGGTTGTTTCCGTTTCCTCGAAAGTTTCATGCGGGGAATGAAAAAACCTAATGGGATTTTCGTTCATGCAGTTCGTAGGCTTTGATCACATCCTGCACCAACTTATGCCGAACAACATCTTTGTCATCCAAATAACAAAATTTAATGCCTGTGACTTGATGCAGTATATTTTGAATTTCAACAAGGCCGGAGCGTTTTCCGCTCGGAAGATCAATTTGCGTAATGTCTCCTGTAATCACAGCGCGTGACGAAAAACCAAGGCGGGTCAGAAACATTTTCATCTGTTCATGGGTACAATTCTGCCCTTCGTCCAAAATAATGAAACTGTCATTCAAAGTTCTTCCGCGCATATAGGCAAGCGGCGCCACTTCAATCAGACCGCGCTGGAGATAGCGGCTCGCTTCCTCAAAATCCATCATGTCGTAGAGCGCATCATATAAGGGACGAAGATAGGGATTGATTTTAGCGTATAGATCTCCCGGTAAAAACCCCAGACTTTCTCCTGCTTCCACCGCAGGACGTGTCAAAATAATTCGGCTTACCTTCTTTTTCTTAAGCGCATCAATGGCTGCGGCCATTGCCAAATAAGTCTTTCCGGTACCGGCAGGCCCAATGCCAATAACAATATCATAATGACAAATCCCTTGAAGATAAGCTTCTTGGTTTTTGCTTTTTGCCTTAATCAGCTTTCCTTTGTGGAAAAATGTAGTAGGGGATTTTTCTGAAGGATTGCTTTTATGTTCTTTTGATTTTTGAGAGGACGTCTCCAACTTCTCTGAATGATGGCCATTGCTTTCACGAATTCGCTCAAGCTCAGACATAAAAAAATCAACGGCGGGTTTTACATTTTCCTTTGCACCGGAAATAACAAGTCTGTGGTTGCGAGCCGAAATTCGAACTTTGAATTTTTCTTCAGCAAAACGAAGCCGCTCATCTAAACTTCCATAAAGTGAGATTGCTTCTTCATCCGAACTGAGTATGATAATTTTTTCCAAAGTTTATCCTTTCTAAGATTTAATTTGTAAATGCAGCTCTTTTAACTGCTTTGCCGACACTTTTGACGGCGCTTCCATCATGGGGCAAGCTCCCTTTTGTGTCTTAGGAAATGCAATCACTTCGCGAATTGAATCCACTCCATTTAAAATGGCGCAAAGACGATCTAGTCCAATCGCAATGCCGCCATGAGGCGGTGCGCCAAAACGAAGCGCTTTCAACAAAAACCCAAACTTTTCTTCTGCTTCCTTATCAACAATTCCCAGAGTTTGAAACACTTGTTTCTGGACTTCCTCTTGGTGAATACGGATACTTCCACCGCCTATTTCCGTCCCATTTAAAATAATATCATATGCGCGGGCTCGTGCACGAAGGGGTTCCTGTTTAAGGAGTTCTAAGTCCTTTTCCTGAGGGGCTGTAAACGGATGGTGAACTGCGTCGACTTTTTTATCCTCTTCATTCCACTGGAACATTGGAAAATCCACAATCCAGGCAAGGTTTAGTTCATTTGATTTGTTAAGACCTAACTCGCTCGCGAAACGATTTCTAAGAGCGCCCAGCGCAGTACAAACAGTCAACCATTGATCAGCAATGAGGAAAATCGTATCGCCCGTTTTTCCTCCGAAAGCCTCTTTCATTTTTTGTTGTTGATCGGGCGTTAAAAACTTTGCAATCGGAGATTCAAATCCCTCTGCTGTCACTTTAAACCAAGCAAGTCCTTTTGCGCCAAATCCCTGGACGTATGTGGTCAAACCATCCAAATCACCGCGGGAATAATTTCGATCGGATATTTTAATTCCCTTGATAACTCCCTTTTGTTTCACAACTTCTTGGAAAATTTTAAGTTCTGAATTTCCTAAAAGGGATGTCACATCCACAAACTCAAGTCCAAAACGTAGGTCCGGCTTGTCTGATCCAAATCGGTTCATGGCTTCATTATAGGTCATGCGCGGAAAAGGCGTTTTAACTTGAACTTTACGAACACTTTGAATGATACGCGCCAAAAGCCCTTCAATGATCGAAATAATGTCATCCTCTGAAACAAAAGACATTTCTACGTCAATCTGCGTATGCTCAGGCTGGCGATCCGCTCTCAAATCTTCATCCCTTAAGCAACGGGCCAATTGAAAATAACGGTCAAAGCCAGAGATCATTAAAATTTGCTTGAACAGCTGAGGCGATTGAGGAAGAGCATAAAAACTTCCAATATCAAGCCGTGAAGGTACTAAATAATCACGCGCTCCTTCCGGCGTACTCTTGGTTAACATCGGGGTTTCCACTTCAATGAAACCCTGTTCATCAAAATAATCCCGAACAATTTTGGTGATACGATGACGTACTTGTAAACGGTTCAACATCACCGGACGTCTGAGATCTAAGAAACGATATTTCAAACGGATTTCCTCTGATACAGGCGAATCATCTGAAATTTCAAAAGGCGGTGTGTCTGAAGGATTGAGAATTTCAACCTTTTCAACTTGAATCTCGATAGCTCCGGTTTGAATTTTTAGATTTTGAGTCCCTTCCGGCCTTTTTCCAACAACTCCATGAATTCGTACCACATATTCGGGACGCAATTTCTCAGCCGTTGCATGAATTTCACGGCTTCCTTCTGGATTGAATACCAGCTGCGTTTTTCCCCAACGGTCCCTGAGGTCAATAAAAATCACATTTCCATGATCCCGACGCTTATCCACCCAACCGCAAAGCGTTACTTTTGATCCAATTTGTTTTTCAGTTAATTCACCGCACGTATGTGTTCTAAGCATTTTTAAATCTCGCGAAATAATTGAACTAATTGTTCTGGTTTTACTCTCTTCTGGACACCCGAATCCATTCGTTTAAGGCTCACTTCCCCGCTTTTCCATTCATCTTCGCCCACAATCAAAGCATAACCTGCTTTTATTTTATTGGCTTTTCCCAAGTGATTCGATATTGAACCTTTCGTAAAAGAAAAATGAGCCCGCTTTCCCGCCTCCACCAAAGCCAAAGCAATCTGGCGATAAAAATTGCAACTTTCTTCTCCATGGGTCAAAGCTGCCACATACACAGTATCGCCTAAAACAAAATTTTCTAAATGAACGCCTGCTGCTTCTAAAGTCACGAGTAAACGTTCAACTCCAATTGAAAATCCGCTGGCGCCAACCTGAGGGCCGCCTAAATCATGGATTAATGCATCGTAACGCCCGCCTGCTAAAATAGCGTCTTGTGTTCCGAGCCCTTCGGCGGTTACTTCAAAAACAAGGCCCGTGTAATAATCAAGGCCTCGGACCAACTTTGATTCCACCTTCGTAGGCACTTGGGCATCGTTAAGGAGTGAGATAATTTTTTCGAAATCAGATTTTGCGTTTTCGGATAACTTTAGCTTTGGAGCATGCTCAATAAAAGGCTGACAGGATTCTACTTTGCAATCGAAAATCCGGAGCACATTCCGGGAAAGACGAAATTGACAATCCTTGCAAAGATTGAACTCGACACCCGTAAAGTAGCGGCTTAATTCTTGCGTAAAACGCGTCCGGTCTTCCACGGAACCTAAATGATTTAATTTCACCAAATATTTCTTGAGCCCAAGCCACTCCAAATAATTTTTGATCATGATAATTAGCTCGGCATCATTAATGGCCGAGTGCACGTTTAAAGTTTCTACACCAATTTGATGAAATTGGCGCTTGCGTCCAGCTTGCGGACGTTCTGCCCGAAACATGGGACCAAAATAATAAACAAAAAGTGGCTCGTGATCTTTGATGAGATGATGCTCTAAAGCAGCGCGGACGACGCCAGCCGTCATTTCGGGGCGAAGTGTAAGAGTTCTTTCCCCGCGATCTTGAAAGGTATACATTTCTTTGTGAACGATGTCGCTTGCTTCACCGATAGAACGAGTGAACAGTTCTGTTGATTCTAAAATTGGAGTTCGGATTTCACGAAAACCGTGCGCTTCCAAAAAAGTCCGAGTTTTTAGTTCCAAAACCTGCCAGGTTTCAATTTCGGGTGAAAAAAGATCATCCATTCCCTTAACGCTTTGAAATTTCATAGGGACGGATTCCAGCTTAGACTTATAAGTGGTTTAATAGACTGAAGGTTCATTGGTTTTAGGTAGGATTGCGTATTAAATAACGACTCGAATGAAAAAGGGAGATAAGTACGGCTCGGATTAATAAATCTTCCGCTTCCGAGCGGCACGCATCTTGCGCCTGCGCTTTTCGCTAGGCTTTTCATAATGTTTTCTGGATTTGAGAATTTTAAGGATTCCTTCCCGCTCAATTTTCTTTTTAAGGCGTTTCAATGCCTTATCAAGCGGTTCATTCTCACCAACTTGAACTTTCGGCACAAGACCTCCCTTTCCTTTTCGTTGGAAGTTTTAAAGGCGTATTATACGCCCTTCCCTCTGGTTGTCAAGGCAAGCAATCATGTAACCTTTTCTCATGCAACAAGATAGAAAATAACACCCTCCACTTTTATGGCCCAATATTAGGATAGAGGGGATTGCATTGACAGGAAGCCATTTCTTCCTTTATAGTAGCTTTTCATGCTTGGATTTGGAACAGAACTTAACGATTACTGGCGCAGCCTAATACGCATTTTATACCCTGCCAATTGTGTTTTATGCCGAACTTCGCTCGTCCTCGAGGAAACGTACTTATGCGCTACCTGTTCCCAAAAAATTGAGCCTTTGAAAGCACCGACTTGCATCCGGTGCGCACATCCAATCCCTCCTTATAGAAGTCAACGTTCCACCTGTTCTCAATGCCGTTTGGAACGCCCTTATTATGATCAAGGTTTTGCGTTGGTACCTTACCAAGAACCCATTAAGGACATTTTTCATCAAGTGAAGTTTCAAAAAAAGCTTTGGCTTCTTAAAATTTTCTTTGACCGGTTGCAAGCTACCACCTTCCCGCAGATTGAAAATTATGAAATGATCGTTCCGGTTCCGTTAGATTCAAAGCGTGAACGAGAACGCAATTTCAACCAAGCATTAGTTATCGCTCAAATGTTGAAACGTTCAAATCAGAAAAATGCTCCGCAGATCCTGAACATCATTCAAAAAAAGAAGAAAACTCTTCCTCAAAGCCAATTGAAACGCGATGAACGTCTGAACAATTTGGAAGGTGCATTTTCAATTAAAAAAAATGGGATGGTTCGAGGAAAGCAAGTACTTTTAGTAGATGATATTGTCACGACTGGGAGCACCATCAATGAATGTGCTAAAGTCTTAAAAGAAAATGGTGCGGAACGGGTTGATTTTTTTGCTGTCGCTCGTTCGCAATTTCCATCATGAAAATTTTAGATCGTTATCTTACCAAGCAATTAATCTTTCCGATTCTTTTTTGTACTGTAACGCTTATTTTTTTGGTATTTATGGCGAATGTATTTGATTACCTGGATGAAATGGTTAAAAATAAAACTGCTTTTCAACACATTCTTATTTACTATTTAAGCCTCATTCCCGAAACGTTTGTTGCAATCATCCCTTGGGCAAGCCTTCTTGGCACTATCTACGTGCTGACAAGCTTTAACTATCACAATGAAATTACCGCCATGAAAGTATCGGGTTTGGAAATTACTTCGATCATTCGTCCCCTTATGTTTATTGGTTTCATTTTAGGAATTTTTTCTTTCCTTGTAAGCGACCAAATCGTCCCTCGGACTTCCCCAATTGCCAATCAAATTCTAAAAGAAAGAATCGAAAAGAAAAAAACAAAAGAAACGCGAGAAGTTTTTGAAAACGTCACCTACTATGGCGGAAAAGACAGGTTGTACTATGCTAGACTTTTTCATCCAAAAGACCAAAAACTACAAGATTTGATTGTCCTGTGGCTGGATTCAAAAAGAAACGTGAAAAAGAAAACCGTTGCCCGGGAAGCGGTTTGGACAGGCTCCCATTGGGAACTGCATCATGCGACCGATTATGCGATGCAACAGAGGGGAGAGATGTTTGGTGAACCCACATTCCAAGAAACAGTGGTATACCCTGAAATTAATGAAACACCAGAAGAATTCCTAAAAGCAGTCAACGAAGGCTCTTCGATCAGTTATCGCGATCTAAAAGAATACATCGAAAAATTAAAAGAAAATGGGATTAAAATAAATACAGAAATGGTGACGCTTCATCACAAGCTTTCATTTCCATGGAGCAGCTTGGTGATTATGTTTCTTGCCGTGCCGTTTCTTGCAAAAAGTTCGACGCGGCGCATGATTGCAATCAATGTTCTGGCGTGTATTGTTTTTGTATTTCTTTTCCACGTCTCTGGAGCTGTTTTGCTTGCGCTCGGGAAGGCAGGTAAATTATTTCCGATTTTGAGCGCCTGGACCCCTAATTTTATATTCGGATTCGGAACGTTTTTCTTCTTAGACCGGGCAAACGAATAACGACTACGTTCCGAGTTCCCAAGAAGCAAGATACTTTGTCTGCTCCTTCGTAAGTCGGTCAATTCGAATCTTCATCGCTTCTAACTTAAGTGCTGCGATGTTTTCATCAATTTCCTTAGGAATGGTATAAATTCGCCGGTCAAGTTGGGGGGCGGATTTTATCAAGAATTCAGCACCAAGAGCTTGATTGGCAAACGACATATCCATCACTGAAGCAGGATGGCCTTCAGCTGCTGCAAGATTGACAAGTCTACCGCCTGCAATTAGATGAATCTTGCGGCCGTCTTTCAAGCGAAACTCTTCGACAAAATCTCGAACGGTTCGAACCTTAGCCGAAAGCTTCCGAAGCGCAGGAATATCAATTTCCACGTCAAAATGACCTGAGTTAGCAATGATAGCGCCATCTTTCATGATAGCAAAATGCTCTCCGCGAATCACTTTCGTATTGCCCGTTACCGTCACAAAAGCATCTCCTAACGGAGCGGCCTCTTTAAGTGACATCACTTCGAAACCGTCCATCACGGCTTCCAAAGCCTTCAAAGGATCTATTTCGGTAACAATCACGCGAGCTCCCATACCCCGAGCTTTACTTGCCAACCCCCGCCCGCACCAACCATAGCCACAAACCACAAAAACAGAACCGGAAACCAAAATATTGGTCGCGCGGATTATACCGTCAAGCGTAGATTGTCCTGTTCCGTACCGGTTATCAAAAAAATGTTTCGTCTTAGCATCGTTAACCGCCAAAACAGGAAATAAAAGAAGCCCTTTTTCTTCCAAACTTCTGAGACGGATGACTCCTGTTGTTGTCTCCTCAGTGCTTCCAATAATATTAGCAGCCAAGTCTTTCCGCTTTCCATGAATTTGGGAAACAAGATCGGCACCGTCATCCATGGTCAAGTTAGGTTTATGAGCCAACGCCGCATTGAGATGATTGTAATAAGTTTTATTGTCTTCACCTTTAATAGCAAAAACAGGAATTCCAAAATCCTTCACAAGTGACGCAGCGACTTCATCCTGTGTGCTTAAAGGATTTGATGCGCACAAAACACAATTGGCACCGCCTGCCTTTAAAGCAATCATCAGGTTTGCGGTTTCAGTAGTCACATGCAAGCATGCTGAAATACGAATTCCTTTAAGCGGTTTTTCTTTAGAGAAACGATGATTGATAATCCGAAGCACGGGCATATTTCGTTCAGCCCATTCGATTCTTTGTTTCCCTTTTGGAGCTAAGCTGATATTTTTAACATCACTTGATTTCATCTTGACCTTTGAAGCGTTGAATGAAGTTCTTTTGATTTTGTTTGTCTTGACTTGCCCAACACTGCTTCTTTAAGGGCTTGGGCATAATCCGTCAATTCCCAAGTAAAGCCATCTCCACTTCTTCCGAAGTGCCCGTAAGAAGCGGTGGGTTGATAAATTGGCCGCCTTAAATTGAGACGTTTAATAATCCCGCGGGGTGTAAAATCAAATACTTTCCGGACTCCTTTTACAATTTGCTCATCTGACACAACTCCTGTGCCAAACGTATTTACCATAATGGAAACTGGTTCAGGTACACCGATGGCATAAGCAATTTGAATCTCGCAACGCGAAGCTAACTTGCTTGCCACAATATTTTTAGCGACATAGCGGGCGAAATAGGAAGCGGATCGATCCACTTTTGAAGGATCTTTTCCGCTGAATGCACGGCCGCCATGAGCACCAACACCGCCGTACGTATCCACAACAATTTTACGGCCCGTAAGACCAGTATCTCCCAACGGACCTCCCACTTCAAATCGTCCTGTTGGATTCATGAAAATGTTAGTGTCCTTACTTATGTACTTGGCAGTAATAACTTTCTCAATTAAAAGGGACCTGATATCTCTTTCAATGGTTTCAAGTTTCACCGCTCCGTCATGCTGTGTGCTGAGTACAACTGCAACAACCCGAACCGGTTTTCCATCGTCATATTCAACAGTCACCTGACTTTTTGCGTCAGGACGTAAATACTTAAGCTTTTTCGATTTTCTGATTTTTGAAAGTTCATATACCAATTTATGCGCCAACATAATTGGAATTG
>OBEQ012666149.1_pt1 | contig 12932 bp, 14 predicted proteins | sample 1670901 | NCBI WGS metagenome assembly OBEQ01 (sample SAMEA104232315, study PRJEB22302) | groundwater metagenome | biome: forest; feature: aquifer; material: groundwater | place: USA | collected 2011-08-07 | depth 5.4 m
AAAGGGCAGGAATATCGAAATCTTTTGTACATTTCTCTTGTTCTTGTTTTGATACCTTCAACATTAATAACTGTTTTTTACTTTATGTTTCCTGACTTAACTATAAAAGTATTTTTGGGAGGAGGTGGATATGAAAGAGTTGGACAATATCTTGGATTATTTGGCATATTTTTAACTCTGTTCAGCTTGGTAAATATTCTGGTTAACTTCTTTCTTTCAATGAAGAAAACTTCAATAGTTTATTTAGTTTTTTTCGGCGCTAGCTTGCAGATTATCCTAATTTCTTTTTTCCATAAAAACTTCAGGGAAATAATACTTTCTTCCATCAGCTCCTCACTAGTCCTCCTTACTCTTCTTCTGTTATACTATATTCGAGAATATGGACCTAATTTCTCTTCAAAATTATCAAAATAAAACTCTTATTCAGGACCTCCTGGTGCACCCCCTAAAAGTCAACAAAGACCAGTCCGGTATTTTGGTAGAAACTCTAAGAAAAGATTGGGAAGGAATCTATGGGCAAGGTAGGGAATTTGCAATGCAGTATTATTCTAGGACACCATCGGGGGTTGCAAGAGACGAAAAGGTATGGCACTATCATCCTACCATTCAGGAAGACAGATTTCTAGTCGTTCAAGGCGATATAATTACTGCCGTCGCAGATAAAAGACCGGAGTCAAAGACAAACGGGTTATTAAATCTTTTCTATATGAAGGCAGAAAAGCCGTATATCGTGCTTATTCCCAAGAGAACACTGCATGGGTTTATGGTGGTTTCCCAAGAAGATGCAGTTTTGCTTAATTTCCCAACAGCCTTGTACAACCCGCAGGAAGAAGGAAGAGTCCCCCATGAAGAAGCAGGCATAAAAACTTCCGATGGACAGTTTTTTACATGGGATTTAGTAAGAAGTAATTCTGCTGCCCCTCAAAACCTCTGATATGGAAATAAAACTATTCTCGCTGGTAGTTCCGGCGTACAAGGCAGAAAAATATATTGTTAAAAACATTAAGCTTATTCAGGATGTTTTAGAAAATGGCGGATTTAAGTACGAAGTAATAGTAGTTTCTGATGGTTCTTTGGACAAAACATATAGAGAGGCTAAAAAGATAAAAGATATTCGTGTCAGAATATTTGATTATGAGAAAAACCAAGGGAAAGGGTTTGCCGTTAAGTACGGCATGGCAAAAGCGAAAGGGGACGTGGTAGGTTTTATGGATTCTGGAATGGATCTTGATCCCACAGGTATTTTGATAGCTATGGACTACATGCGACTTCATGACGCAGATATTGTGGTGGGGAGTAAGCTGCATCCGGACTCTGTCATTAAATACCCTTTGTTTAGAAAGTTGATTTCTTTCTTTACTAGGTGGTGGACACAATTCCTGTTTGGATTTAGTGTAATTGATACCCAGGTGGGGCTCAAGGTGTTCAAGGGTAGGGTAGCAAGGGATGTTTTTCCAAGACTGCTCGTCAAGCAATTTGCTTTCGACATAGAAATTCTGGCCTTAGCAAGCGTTCTGGGCTACAAAAATATCATAGAGTCTCCTGTGAAGCTTAAATATAGAGCGGGAAGCATTTCAAATAAAAAACTAGCAAGTGTTATTCTGCTTTGCTTCTGGGATACCTTGGCAATTTTTTACAGAATAAGGATTCTTAAGTATTATAGAAAAAGTAATAAAAAAAATTGGTTAATAACAGAATAATGAGACTAATAAACACAAGCAAACAAATTTTATCTAAGAAAACTTTGATTATACTACTTGCTATTTTTTGCTTAGGGTTTTACTTAAGAGCAGATAAACTCACTACTTGGCCAAGGCTTGGCGCAACATTTGATGAGTATGCTTGGACATGGTTAGGTATTAGTTTGATTGAAGATCACGTCCCTTCCTCTTGGTCACCACACGCTGTCTACGAAGGCCATAGAAAATATGTAAAGTATCAGGATACCGGCTTTTGGATAGTAAAGCCTTATCTTGAACACCCCCCGTTTTTTGGTTTAGTCGCCGGAGTTTTTGCCAAGCTAAATGGTGTGCATGGAATGTTTCAGTTAACCATCGATAGGATTAGGCCTCTTGCTCTTATTTTGGGATTATCCTCTATTCTAGCCTTATTTCTCTTAGTAAAAGAGGTTTATGATGAAAAGACTGCCTTAATTTCAAGCTTCATATATGCGATAATTCCGACCGTTGTTGTTGGATCAAGAATTGTTCAAAACGAGAATTTCTTTATTCCGCTTTTTCTGTTCTCTCTATATTTAACCGTAAAATTTATAAAAACAGGCAATCCCTGGTTTAGAAATTCAGCTGCGATCATTTGTGGCATTTTAACTCTCTCAAAAGTGCCGTGGTTTGCAGCGGTATTTGCCGTTATCGCCATCCTTTTCTACTTTCGAAAGTACCTGGACGTTTTAAAATTTATGGCGATAGTTATTCCAATTTTCTCCATTTTTATTCTGTATGGGGTCCATTTTAATTCAGGTCTGTTTGTAGACTTGTGGAAATTACAATTACAGAGATATGATTTGGCGTTCAACAGTATATTTGCTTTGTTTACAGAGCCCTTTTTGGTAGATAGGTACACAGTTGACGGGTGGATTTATTTTGGTTGGTTTGCGTTTTTCCTCTTGTTAGCAAAGGATTTTATAAAGAATTATCTTCCAATTCTCGGGCTTCTCGGATATCTGGCTGTATTTGTTTTTGCAATTCCCAATGAGCCGGGGCATGGGTGGTATAGGTATCCGTTTTATCCCTTTTTAGCTATTTCCCTTGCAATATTTGTAAAGGATTATTTTAATAAAAATCTGCTGCTGACGTTTATGTTTATACTTTTCATAGGGCTGTCTCTTCTTGAGCAGACATGGACAAAAGTTTTTGGCTTCTCGTTTATCATCCTCAGGCTGTTCATTATCACGTCATCTCTTTCTCTCTTGCCGTTATTTTTTAACAGCTTAAGAGTCAAAAAATTTTCCACGGCGATAAATTACTTAATGCTTATTTTTATCTCTTCGCTTAGTATCTTTTCAAGCCTTTTATATAACGAACAATGAACATATTAATCCTTAACTGGAGAGACATAAAAAACCCAAAAAGTGGTGGAGCGGAAATTGTAACAATGGAACATGCTAAAGCATGGGTAAAAGCGGGGCATAAAGTTACATGGTTTACGTCTAATTTTAGAAGGGGTAAGAAAAACGAGGAAGTAAATGGCGTTGAAACGATAAGATTTGGTAATTTTATTACGGTTTATTTATTCGCGCCATTTTTTTACTTTTTCTCAAAAGGTAAGTTCGATATCGTGATAGATGAAATTCACGGAATTCCCTTTTTTACTCCTCTTTATGTGAGAAAACCAAAAATTGTCCTCATACATGAAGTAGCAGCAGAGATTTGGGATTACATGTGGCCCTTTCCAATTAATAAAATAGGAAAGTTCATAGAGCCTTTTTATTTCAAGCTTTATAATAACATACAATTTTGGGCGCCAAGCGATTCAACCATAGAGGACTTGGTAAAAAATGGAATTGATAGAAAAAATTGCGTGAAGATAATGTGCGCTATTAACAATAAAGTCTTATCCAAACCAAAAGTTAAAGAAAAACAACCAACTTTTATCTTTGTTAGTAGACTGGTAAAGATGAAAGGTATAGAAGATGTAATTGAATCGTTTGGAATGATTAATAAAACTTTAAATGACTCAAATCTTTGGATAGTTGGTGAGGGCGATAAAGGTTATACTGAATTTTTGAAAAAGAAAGCTGAAAAATTAGGATTAGAAAAAAACATAAAGTTTTTCGGATTTGTCCCGAATCGGAAAAAACTTGAATTGATGAGTAGAGCTCATCTCTTACTCCATGCTTCAATAAAAGAAGGCTGGGGATTGGTAGTGATTGAAGCAGCAAGCCAAGCAACCCCGGCAATTGTGTATAATGTCCCAGGCCTTAGTGAATCAGTCGTTGATAGAAAAACAGGAATAGTGGTCAAAAAAAATTCTCCACTTGAGTTGGCAAACGAAGCAGTGGGTCTATTGGAAAATAAAAAAAAGTATGGTATATTCCAACGAAATTGTTTAAATTGGGCGAAAAGTTTAACATGGGACAAATCAACAAAGGCCAGCCTTTATTTATTAGAATCGATTGTTAAAAATTGAATATGATTCCTTTGATAAAATCTACATTTTATAAAGAAAAAACTGTAAAAAAAGACTTATTAAAGTTCATCAGGGAGTCAAAAAAGTTAAGCTTTGGAATAGAGTGCGAAAAGTTTGAGAAAAAATTTTCTAGGTACCAGGGTAGGAAATTCTGTGTATTTGTAAACAGCGGAAGCTCGGCAAATTTGGCACTTATCCAGGCATTGTTAAATCTAAGACGATTGAAAAAAGGGGACAAGGTTGGGTTCTCAGCTCTTACCTGGAGTACGAACGTTATGCCACTTATTCAGCTAGGATTGAATCCTGTTCCCGTGGATATTAATCAAGAAACTCTAAATATCTCAAGCCAGAATTTATTAAAAGTGTTAAAGAAGAATAAGCTAAAAGCACTTTTCATAACAAATATTTTGGGACTATGTGGAGACATAGAAAAAATAAAGGAAATTTGCGATAAAGAGAACATTATTCTAATTGAAGATAATTGTGAATCTCTTGGCACTATCTATAAAGGGAAGAAATTAGGCAACTATGGACTCGCGGCAACATTCTCTTTCTATGTTGGGCATCATATGTCCACTATTGAAGGAGGATCGGTATGTACAGATGACGAAGAACTAGCAGATATGCTAAGAATCGTAAGGGCACATGGATGGGATAGAAATCTTAATCTTGCAAAACAAAATGAAATAAGAAAAAAATTTAAAGTGAATATGACATTCTATTCAAGGTATACTTTCTATGATCTTGGATACAATCTTCGCCCAACAGAAATAAATGGATTTATAGGAAATTTACAAATAGAATATATCGAAGAAATTAACAAAAAGAGGAACATAAATTTTTTAAAGGTAGCCAAATTTATTTATAATAACGATAAATATTTTCCGATAAAACACGATCACATTGATTTTGTCTCAAGCTTCGCATTTCCGGTGGTTTGTAAAAGTAAAAAAATAAGAGATGAGTTAGTTAGAAAGTGCGATGATAAAATTGAAATCAGACCGATTGTTGGAGGAGATCTGACCAGACAACCTTTTTTCAAAAAATATGTCAAAAACTACGCGGACAACCCCAACGCAAAGTTAATACAGGAACAAGGACTTTATATTGGGAATAATCCAGAACTGACTAGGCAAGAACTCAATAGGATAATTGACACATTAAAATGAAAAAACGTGGGTTGGATTTTAGATACATTGCAAATTTGGCAGTATTGCTATAATGAGCAGCGAGTTTTAAATTTCGCCCTATTAGGACTCTTTTCCAAATTTGAAAAATAAACTTATGAGTTTATCAAAAAACAAAAACACTAAGCTTCCCACAGTTTCAATAATAATAATAACCTGGAATGTTGAAAGAACTATAGAAAAAGTTCTTGACACAATTGAGATGCAGGATTATCCCAAAAATCTTATTGAAATAATAGCTGTTGATGGAAATTCCACTGATCGGACTTTAAATATCCTTAAAAGCAGAAAACAAAAAGTAAAAGTTGTGCAAAGTCCTTATCCTAGAGACCCAGAGGCATGTAGAGGAGTGGGCTTAGAACACGCAAGGGGAGAGATAATTGCTTTTATAGATTCTGATAATTACCTCCCAAACAAAAAATGGCTTTCTAGAATGATTGAGCCGTTTTTAGAAAACGAAGAAATAGTAGGTTCGCAACCTTGGAGATTTGCATATCTTAAGAAAGATTCCTACATACATCGATATTTTGCACTTTTAGGCTCTGCAGATCCAGTCGGTTTGTATTTAAAGAAAGCTGACAAGATCTCTTACTTATCCAACGAATGGCATTAGGTGAAGTTATTACCCAAAACAATAATTACTTAATCGTAGAATTTAACACGCATAATTTTCCAACCCTTGGATCTAACGGTTTTCTCGCAAGGAAAAAGCTTCTCTTAAAAGCCAAATCAGACCCGGAGCATTACTTTCATATAGACGTCCCTTTTGATTTGTGCATGATGGGCTTTTGCAAATACGCAGTAGTTAAAGAAGATATAATTCATGATACAGCTACCGATCTTTTTAGTTTTATATGGAAAAGGGGCAGGTACATGCGACTGCACTACCAAAAAAGATCTAAAGATAGAAGATATAAAGTGTTTGATCCACAAAGAAAAGAAGACGTTTATCGCTTGCTGTTGTTTATTGTTTTTTCTACCACAATAGCCCAACCTCTTTACGTTGCTACTAAAGGTTTTATAAAGAAACCAGATTTTGCATGGTTCATCCATCCCATTTTTTGCTTTCTTATCACAATAACTTACGGATTTTCTATATTGTCAAGAGTGGCGTCGTTTAAAAAAATTAGATAGATGGATCATAACAAATTTCTATGGACTTAAATCATAAAAGGCTTCCATCTATATCAGTTATTATCCCAACCTATAACTCCATTCGCACAATTGGTAAATGTCTCAAAAGCGTAACTGATCAAAACTATCCAAAAAAACTAATAGAAATCATAGTAGTAGACGGTGGCTCTAAAGACAAGACGCTCGAAGTAGTAAAAAAAATCGGAGCTAGAATAATTAAGGTTTCAAGTGAGCTTCAAAACGCTGAATATAATAAAGGCATAGGAGTAAATTCCGCAAAGAACGATATACTTTTAATGCTCGATCATGACAATATTCTTCCTCACAAAATGTGGCTTAAAAAAATAATCCAACCATTTTTGGACGACGAAAAAATGGTGGGAGTCGAGCCGCTACGTTTTCATTATGATAGAAAAATGAGTGTAATGGATAGATATTTCGCCCTAATAGGGGGAACCGATCCAGTAGCATATTATCTTGGTAAAAATTCCCACCTATCTTATATATATGATCAGTACAATTTGCTCGGGAATGCATCAGATAAAGGAAGCTATTATGCTATAAAATTTCTTCCAAACGAGCTTCCTACGATTGGAGGAAACGGTGCTGCAGTTAGAAAAAAATTCATGATGCGTTTTTCTAAATCAGATCCAAACAATTTTTTTCATATTGATGTTCATGTAGACCTTGTAAATAGAGGCTATAACCATTACGCGGTAATTAAGGATTCCATTATTCATTTGCCTCATAGTAAATTCCTTCCATTTATCAAACGCCGAAAATACTTTATTGATAAGTATTATTACGAAGACAAAAATAAACGTAGATACAGTGTTTTTGATTTGAAGAGAGATAAAAAAAAGCTTGTTTATTACGTTATTATCTCGCTCACATTTATAAAGCCGCTTTACGACGCCACAAGAGGATTTATCAAGGTAAAAGACATTGCTTGGTACATGCATCCTATCATGTGCATTTGTATGTTGTTTGCCTATGGAATTCCTGTTTTAAAGAATTGGATTTTAAAGTGAGGCACTTATATGAAATTAGTTGATAAGAATATATTAATTACTGGAATTGATGGATTTGTAGGAGACCATTTAAGTAAAGAACTAAAAAAAAGGGGGGCAAATGTTTTCGGGGTTTCAAAAACCAAAAAAGGAAAAGACATTTATAAGAAAAATATCGTTAATTTTGAAGAACTTAATTCTCTTTTTGAAAAACTTAAAATACAAATTTGTTTTCATCTTGCCGGAATCTCACTAGTGGAGGAAGGGCAAGAAAAGCCTTATGATACATTTAAAATTAACGTTCTTGGAGCTCTTAATGTTTTAGAAATAACAAGAATACACTCTCTGGAGCGAGTTATTATTGCTTCTACAGCTCATGTATACGGTGATAACGTTCCTCCCTTTCGAGAAGCATTTTTTCCCCGCCCAACAAGACCATATGAAACATCAAAGGCAACAGTTGATTTAATCGCACAAAGCTATGCTGATACTTTTAACATTCCAGTCTTAATTCCAAGATTTGTTAATATCTATGGCCCAGGAGACATTCATTCAACTCGCCTTATACCAAAAACAATAAAATCTATACTTAAAGGGGAAGACCCTAAAATATGGGGTGGGAAGGCAGTAAGGGATTATCTTTATATTGATGATGCAGTAGATGGATACATAAAATTATCTACTGTTAATTTGAACAAAATTGGCAGAAACAAAATATTTAATTTTGGAAGCGGAAATAAAATATCAGTGGAACGAATAGTAGACAAAGCGATTCGTATAAGCGGTAAGCCTTTAAAAGCTAAAAGGATTAAAGATCAACGAGAGCTTGAGATTAGCCAGCAGTATGTCTCTTTCGAGAAAGCCGAGAAATTGTTAGGCTGGAAACCTCAAGTAGGAATTGATGAGGGACTGACAAAAACGCTTGAATGGGCTAGGAAAAATATGAAAATGAGTCGATAAGACATTCTTGTCAACTTTTATACAATTTGTTATCATTCGTGAGCATGAAAAAAACTAAAACAGCTTTAGTCTGTGGAGCAGGTGGTTTTATAGGCAGCCATCTTGTAAAGAGCCTCAAAAAAGAAGGATTCTGGGTTCGAGGTGTTGATCTAAAAAAGCCAGAATTCAGCAAAACTCAAGCGGATGATTTTGTTATTGGTGACCTGAGAAACCCTAAGGTAGTAAAAAGGGTATTTGATAGAAGATTTGATGAGGTCTATCAGCTTGCTGCGGACATGGGGGGAGCAGGATTCATATTCACAGGAGAAAACGATGCGAGCATAATGTACAACTCCACGTTGATTAGTCTCAATGTATTGCAGGAAGCAAAAGAATCGAAAGCAGGTAAAATTTTCTATTCCTCATCGGCCTGCATCTACCCCGAATACAATCAGCTCAAACCTGACGATCCTAACCTATCTGAAGATTCCGCTTATCCTGCAGCACCCGACAGCGAATATGGGTGGGAAAAGCTTTTTAGTGAGCGCCTATTCCTTTCTTATTATCGTAATTTTGGTTTGGAGGTAAGAATTGCGAGATTCCACAATATATTCGGGCCAGAAGGAACTTGGACGGGCGGAAGAGAAAAAGCCCCTGCGGCGGTATGTAGAAAAGTTGCGGAGGCAAAAAATGGAGGAACAATTGAAATGTGGGGCGATGGAAAACAGACGAGATCATTTCTTTACATAGACGAATGTTTGATAGGAGTTAGAAAGCTTATAAACAGTAAGTTTACAGGTCCTGTAAATATCGGATCTGAAGAAATGGTATCAATAAATAAGCTTGCAGAAATGGTGATGGAAATTGCTGGTAAAAAGTTAAAAATCAAACACATACGAGGACCGTTAGGAGTTAGGGGAAGAAATTCAGACAATGCCTTGATCCGGAAAAAACTGGGCTGGGAACCAAAAAGACCGCTAAAAGATGGTCTGAGATATACATACGCCTGGATAGAGCAGCAAGTAATAAAATCTCGCTAGAAGTTTTTTGAAATATTTTCATGATTAATAATTTAGTTATCGGTTCTGAGGGGTTTATAGGAACTCCTTTTTGTAAATTTTTAGAAAATAAAGGGGAAAAGGTCATCCATTTTGACATTAGGCGAAGCGAGAAAGAAGACGGAAGAACTTTTAAATTTAATTTCAAAAATATAGACAAGATTTATTTCTTAGCCTGGGATGTCGGAGGATCTAAATACCTATATGAGCCAAAACTCCAGATGACACAATTGAAATGGAATCTGTCCCTTATGACAAACATCTTTGAATATATAGGGAAAGAAAAAAAGGATTTTTTGTTTGTGTCAAGTCAATTGTCGGAGGAAGTAGATACGGTTTATGGGGTTACGAAGAGGCTTGGGGAAGTCTGGACTAATTTGCTCGGGGGTGTTTCTGTTAGAGTTTGGAACGCTTATGGAGTCATGGAAGGTGAGGATATTAAAAGTCACGTTATATCAGACTTCATTTATCAGGCGCTCAAGACTAACAAAATTAAAATGATGACAAATGGAGAGGAATGGCGCCAATTCACTCATATAAAAGATCTTTCCAGCGCTTTCCATGCTGCGTTGAATACAAAAAATTTGCGTCGTAGCGTTTATGATGTTAGCAGCTATGAATGGGTCAGGATCTTGGATATAGCGAAAATAATTTGTGATTTTACAGGGGCCAGGTTATATCCCGGGCAAGCAATAGGGCATGATCCTATCCCTTCAGACAATATGGGAAGATTGCCAGGTTGGCTTCCTACGATCGAATTAAAAGACGGAATTCAAAAAATGATAGATCAAGCCCGGGAAACATTGAATAATGGCAAAAAAAGATAAATCTCCGCTTAAAAAAAATTCCTCTGTCTTATTTGTTAGCTTCTCTAAATGGATTAATAATAAGCGTTTACCCACAAATGGAAGCATAGAGCCTCTGCGAGATTTTTTGTTACCAAAAGTTAAGAAGCTTGTCATTATTGACCAGACACACCCAGGCAGCGACGACGTGATGCCAAAGATTGAAGAGTACGCAAGTCATAGTAAAAATTTTAAGGCACACAAGTCTTCGGGGTACATATATTTGCTCAAACCACTGCTTAATATTTTCAACAAGAGTAGTACCCAGCCTATATTTAAGATACGAGATTTTCTCTCAGTTATTGATTGGTCGTTCAGGGATAAAACTGTATTTGATTATTGTATATGCCTTGAAAGTGTCAACACCCTTGCTGCCATATTGCTTCGAAAATTAGGTCGGGTTAAGAAAGTTGTCTATTACGTTTCCGACTATTCCCCTAATCGTTACCCAAGTAAATGGTTTAACTATATTTATCTTGAGTTAGATCGTTTTTGCGCAACCCACGCAGATTATATTTGGGATGTCTCCCCAGCCATGCAAAAAGCAAGAATTAAGGTTGGGCTTAATCCTTCTTTCTCAGCCCCTGTAATCCCTGTTCCAAACGGTTTATACCCAGATCAAATTAAGGCGAACCCACTTCGCAGAGTGAATAAGCAAGCACTTGCTTACATGGGAACGCTGACCGCAGATAATGGTCCTGACGTGGCAATTGAAGCTCTTGCTCTGGTTTTGAAAAAATTTAAGAGGACGAAGCTTCACATAATAGGTGGTACAGAGAGAGATATTGTTTGGCTTGATAAGATTGTTAAAAAAATAAATCTCGCTGAATCGGTCATTTTTCATGGTTTTGTACCAGAGAGCTCAAAGATGTCTGAAATTTTGAGGTCGTGTTCAATTGGACTCGCTCCTTATAGAGATATGCCTGGATCCATAAGACAATATGCAGACGCTGGCAAAATACGCGCATATTGTGCAGCAGGACTTGCTGTAGTAACTTCTCATGTACCGCCACTTGGGAAAGAGGTAGAAAAAAAAGGTGGTGCAATTGTAACGAATGACGATCCAAAAAGTTTCGCCAAAGCTATTTCTACAATTTTTAATGACGAAAAGCTTTATCTTAGATTGAGAAAAAATGCCATAGCTTTTGCAAAAGATAGTACCTGGGAAAATACATTTTCTAATGCGTTTAAGATAATGAAATAATTTCTGCTAACATATGTCAATAAAACAATTTTTTTTAAAATTTCAAAACATTTTTTTCTATAAAATACTTGAAAATGCTCTATCGAATTACGACTCTGTTTTAGATGTAGGCTGTGGTTATAGTTCGCCCATTGGTGCCATCAACAAAACTTTTAAAAGTGAAGGTATTGATATTTACAAAAAAACAATTGTGGAAAGCAAAAAAAAGAAAAACCATGATAAATATACAATGGGAGACATAAGAAATTTATCAAAGTTATACAGAAAGGAAAGCTTTGATGCTTGCGTTTCTATCGACGTTATAGAGCATTTTAAGAAAAAGGACGCCTTTAAATTAATACGTGATATGGAGAATATTGCTCGGAAAAAGGTAATAATTTTAACGCCTAACGGTTTTCTTGAACAGCATGACTACGATGGTAATCCTCATCAGGAGCACAAATCAGGATGGAGTAAATCAGATTTAGAAAAACTGGGATACTCTGTCTATGGTTTAAGAGGACTTAAATACTTGCGTGATGATCATGCCGGAATCAAATTTAAACCTTGGATTTTTTGGGGTTTTTTTGTTTTTATTTCAGAAATACTATTTTATCCGTTTCCCTCTTTATCTTTTGATTTATACGCTGTCAAAGATCTAACAAAGAAAAAAATAGGAAAATAAATTGGAATATAGAGTTATAAATTTGAAAAACAATCATCATATGAAAAAATATTTTAAAGAATTTATAAGAGTGACAAGAAGAAAAGGTATTGTTGATACTCTTTTTCATGGGATGGGACTAGTATTTATTAAACTATCTTCGGTCATAAAGATTCTTGCCTTAAGAATAAGGGGATATAATATAGACTTTAATGTTGTATTGAGTGGTAATAATGTTTTTTTTCAAAGCATAAAGTCTGCCATAAATATTTCATCAGGTACAACTCTAGGTAAAAATACTAGAATTACCGGAGGAGGAACAGGAAAAATATATATAAGAAAAAACGTATTAATAGATGATTCTACTTTTGTGATGGCTCAAAAAAAAATAGAAATTGGAGATAACACCGCAATTGCAGCTTTTTGTTTTATTACAGATTTTAATCATGGATTTAACGATAAAAGTCTTTCTGTTCTTAAGCAGGGATATGAAACGAATCCTGTTTCAATTGGAAAGGCAGTATGGATTGGTACGCATTGCATAATATTACCAGGTGTCAAAATAGGTGATGGAGCTGTTATAGGTGCCGGTTCAGTTGTGACCCATGATATTCCTGAAAATTCTCTAGCTGTGGGAAATCCTGCAAGAGTTATTAAGACGATCAAAAAGAAGCAATGAAGATATTAAGTCCCACAAAAAGAGCAATTAACTCAAGATTTAATTTTACCGTTATCCTATTAAATTTATCTGTTATTCTTTTTCTGT
>OBEQ010986033.1_pt1 | contig 12930 bp, 14 predicted proteins | sample 1670901 | NCBI WGS metagenome assembly OBEQ01 (sample SAMEA104232315, study PRJEB22302) | groundwater metagenome | biome: forest; feature: aquifer; material: groundwater | place: USA | collected 2011-08-07 | depth 5.4 m
CAAGGAATTACCGACTCAGACCACGAGCTAAAAATTAAAAAAGACGGCTATACAGAAAAAATTATTCCCGTTCGTTCTGTTGCGGGCTACAAACTTGAAGCGCTTATTTCTTTGGGTGTTGATCTTGACATTACCCCAACGCCAACCGCTTTTCCTACCCCACAAGCATCCCCTTCTGCAAAGCAAGCAACTATTCTGATCGTACAAACGCCAACCGGGTTCTTGCGGGTTCGAGAAACTGGATCACTCGATGCGCCAGAAATTTCTCGGGTGTATCCTGGAGAAACCTATGTGCTTTTGGATGAAAAAAATGGATGGTATCAAATTCAACTGCCAAACGGAAAAGCCGGATGGATAACCAATCAGTATGCAAAAAAGCAGTAGTACAAAGTCTAAGAAGGGACAACAAAATAAATAATAAAAATGACCAAAGAAATCCAAAGAATAACCGTTGCCAAAAGCGGCTTATCCGAAAGCAGCACTTTTTCTGGGCTTTCTCCTTCGTGTTTTTCGTAAATGTCTTGCAAGTAGCGCATTAGTCCATAGACAACAGGGACAATTGTTATCATGAGCCATTTGCGCTGCAGCGTTGCTGGCAAAAAATCAGACATGAGTACTCCCAAGGATGGCTTTACACCACCTGGATTTTCTAAAAACGTAAACAACGTGTAGGTAATAAACGTTGAAGTTGCAAACATCGATGCATAGACATCAAGCAATCTTTCAGAGTAATGAGAAAGTGACTTTCTCGTTTCTATAATTTTTGCCTGTGAATGTTGCGAAAGAAGTGTTAGCTCAGAACGCCTTTTTCCAACCGCCAAAAAAAGTGAAATCGAAACGGTGGTGAGCAAAAGCCACACAGAAATATGAAAACCGGAAGCAAATTCTCCACCATACACGCGTAAGATATACCCTGCGGCAATTGCCAAAATATCAATGCCAGTAATATGCTTGAGTAATACTGAATAAGAAAGTTGCAACAGTAAATAAACGATAATACACACAAAAAACGCAGGAGTAACAAAAAATCCCATAACAAGTGCTCCGCTCGAGAGAATAACCGCAACAACAATCGCCTGAGAAACAGTTATATCGCCATGAGCAATTGGCCGAAATCGTTTAAACGGATGGAGCCTATCTTTCTTTCGGTCGAAAATATCATTTACAATATAAATTGCCGAAGAAAGCATGCAAAAAACGATAAATCCAGCGATTACTCGATACAAAACAGGAAGATCAAACAGTTCACCAGCAAAGGTAATTGCAGCAAAGATTGCGAAGTTTTTTGTCCACTGCCTAGGCCGCAAGAGCCGAAAAATATTATACGCCATTTTTTTGATTTCGGAATCGCAAAAAGAAATGCAAGAAAAACAGCGCTCCTCCTACGATTACCGAAAGCATGATAATTGCAAACAGTTTTCCAGAACTGGAAAGGACTAACGAAATCGCTCCTACTATAGCAGAAAACCCCCAATAAAACAATGCAATTCGCCGCTGCCCAAACCCAAGACCCAATAATAGATGATGGAGATGCTTCTTATCGTGGCGAAACGGTGAATGACCAGTCAGAATTCTCCTTCCAACCGTAAAGAGTCCATCAACCATGGGAACTCCCATCACAAGAATTGCTGTTGCAAGTTTTACAGAAGAAAGAATTGAAACTGCTGCTAAAAGCAAATAAATTGCTGTTGCGCTATAGCCTGGAAAAATTTTTGCTGGATAAAAATTATAGAACAAAAACCCAATAGATGCTCCTGCGATAGCAAACGAAAGCGATGCAGCAATGTGGGTATCAATATCCAAGAGAGGAAATCGAAGGCTCAAAAGACCAATAATCACCGCCGAAATTGCCACCACCCCTGGCATTTGCCCATCAACACCTTTACTCCAATTGAGCATATTCATCACCCAAACAATCCAAAGAAGCGAAATAATATGCGAAAAGTGAATTTGGTGTAACCCAAAAATCGTAAAAGGGAGAGAAATCATACCAAAATGAAGCACGCCAGGAGCAATGGGATTGGTGATAAACGAGATATCAACACCACTTGCGATAATAATAACTGCACAAACAATATTAATAAAAAAACGAAGGTAAGGAGACAAATCATACTTATCATCTAAAAGCCCCACAACAAGCGATATGCTTCCTGCCAAAAAAAGCGCAATCGTTACTTGTGTTATAGGCACAAAAAGGGCACTTGCAATACACACCCCAAGGAAAAATGGCAACCCCCCACCCCTTGGAATTGGCACATGATGTAGGAGGGCCGGATGCTTGTGTTTTTTTGGATCGTCCACAAGTTTCCATTTTTTAAACAAAAAAATGCACAAAGGTGTAATCCCAAATGTTAGCACAAAGGCAGTAAAAAGTGGCAAAAGAATCGTTGCTGTTAACATGTTACAAAACAAGTTGCATGGTTCGAAAGATAAAAAGAAACGTAAAAAATGTTATCAGCATGGTTGTTGCAAGCAATATTCTTGCCATCAGAGGCATTTTTTTATACAACATGCCAGCAAATATGACATTGGTAACACTGGTAAACATAGCCAACAGAAGCGGAAGAAAGAGCAGGTGCTTTGCTGCAATTCTTCCATCTCCCCAAGGCAGCTGGTTATACAAAGGAATAAACGGTGGTAAATGGCGATAGGTAAAAATAATAAGCAAGCTTGGCGCAAAAAGAAAAAACACTGAGCCCATAAAAACAATGGTTGTTATTTTATCTAAGAATAATTGTCTAATATGCACGTTCATATATGGGAATTCCATCGATAATTATGCGTTGCCGGTATCTTGCAAGCGAAAAAGGAAAAAGACTGTTTGTTGAAAGAATAACGTACCTTGGAAGACTTCTTTGAAATGCTGCCTCTGTTTCTGCAAGCGTTTTTTTTGTAGCAGTCATATGATAGGCAACAATGTACCTACCAGGTGGCAATGTATGGGTGAGTGCATAAAGCTGCCCATCGTTTCCCCAGACAAAAAGACCTTCTCCTTTTTTTTGGTGAAGAGAAAGAAACGAAACAATGTTGTAATCTTTCGGTGTTTGACTATCAAAAAAAGCCTGGTATGCGCTTGTACTTTTCCCCCCCAGGAAATACAAAACAAAGTTAGGGTAGTAGAGAATGGTTTTTCCATACAAATGAAAACTCGAGAGAATAAGTAGCAGCAAGAAAAAAAACACAGCAACATGGATGCGAAAAAGCAGAGAAAACCGACTTTGGGAATGCTGTACAAACGATTGCACTGTCTCTTTTGAAAACAGCCCAACGATAAGACACAAAGAAGGTAACAGCACCAACAAGTAATGCGTGTAGGGTCTTTGGGGGAAAAATGCATTAAACAACGAAAAGAAAAACCAAAGGGTTAAGAAAAGATACGAAGGCGAAAGCGTACGGCGTTTTATAAAAAGGAGCAAAACCACAAACCCTAAGAGTACAACTTTTGCAATGAGCAACCCTTGTGGAATAAACAGTTGGTTTCCATAACCAACATAGCCAACATTTTGTCGAAACGCCGCGTCTATAAACATCGAAAGCGTTCCGTTTACTAAGAAATACAAAAACACCAATCCAATCGGAGCAAAAAATCCACCAACAAATGGAATGACTATTTTAATAACCCTTCTTATGTCCGATAGATCTCTCATTGTTACAAACACAAGAAAAAGAAAAAACGCCGCAAAGTCAAAGATTGCAACGATTTTAAAAAGGAATGCGATAGAAAGCAGTACACCAGGGAGTATGAGTTTTTTCGTATTTTGTTCCTTCTGAGAAAGAAAACGAAAGAGGAAAAATGCGCAAAGCAGAATTGGTAAAAGCATAAAATTTTCTGCGTTTGCAATGTTTCCTTCAAGGAGGGGTAAGCCAAAAAGGAATGCAAACAAAAGCGTTGTGTTGCGAGAAACTTGGGGTTTTTGAAATAACGCTTTTGCCAGAAAGTAAAAACCCAAAACCGCAAAAAGGCCAACCACAAACGAAAAGACGCGAACGCTAAACAAATCCGAGTGAAACAGCGCGTATAACACATAGAGAAACGGTGGCTTATTGTCCCAAATATCAGCGTACAATCGTCCCCCAGACAAAAGACCACTGCCGACTACCTGATAAATGCCTTCATCGCCGTACCAATCGGGTTCAAAAAAACTAGGAAATCGAAGGAGAAAAAAAAGGAGCGAAACAAGCGATAAAAACCAAACCTCCTTTACCTTTAGGAAACGAGAAAAAAGGTTCATGCTTATATTTTTTCGGTGACTTTATATTCAAGTCGTTTTCCAAGCATTAGCTGCGTATGGGAAATAAGTGCAGGAAGTGCGGCTAAGAAAAACCCGACAACCGGAAGTAAGACAAATTCAAGCGGAAACAGAAACAGCCTTGTTTTTGACATTTTTTGCTGTTTTGGCCGATTTCGATAATCAATAACAATCATAGCAAAGGTTGAAAAAATACACAGCGTTAAAATAAACCCTGCAAGTTGCGGAAGCTTGTAGCCAAGAGTAGTCCTCGAAAATACTGGATTAACAAATGGCATGATATTTGCGGCAATGGTGATGATAAACCAGTTTACTGGCCACAAAAGATGCTCAAGGAGCACATTATAGAGGATAATTGTTTTTCGCCAAAATGGCACATTTGGAACCGTTAACCACCATTTAATAAACGTGTGATCATCCGATACTCCCCATGACCATCGACGCTCTTGCGTGTATTTATTTTTTAAACTCTTTATGTAACTTGATGACATGGGTGCGTCCATAAGCGTCTTTAAGAATATTGGCTCAACCCATACATTTCCTTTCATTTTATAAAATGCTTTAAAGAAAATTCTGTAATCTTCTGGAATAACATCCGTGTCCCAGTACCCAATATCTTTGAGGAGTTTAAAAGAAAGAGAATACGTCGAATTTGCCACAAGTCGATCACCTTGGACTAAAACGCCTGTCCTCCACAAACTACTAAAAAATGCCATGACTCGAATCGGCGCAGGAACAGCCCAAAAGTTACTGTAATTAACATTTGCTGACTGCCAAAACATATTATATCGGTTTTTATTTGAAAGAAATTTGTAGGTTAAATAGGCAAAATATTGCTTATCAAAAATCGAATCTGCATCAACAGAAGAAATGGTCGCATAATCAATATCCAGTACCCCAGTATCGATCAATTTTTGTGCAGCAATTTTCCCCGCATATGCTTCGTTTGAGGATTTTCCTTTTACTTCTCCCAAAACATCAGCGTGGTAGGTTGCAAAAATGCCACCGAAAACACCTTTAAATTCTTCGATGAGTTCATCTGCTTTTTTCCCTGCTTCTTCTTCTCTCTTTTCCATTGCCAACACAACGTAGATTTGCTTTGTCGGAAAAGTTTGTTTGGCAATAGAAAGAACTGATTGTCGTAGTTTCCATACGTGTTCTTGGTAATTGGGAATAATAAGGACATGCTGCACCCGGTCTGCGTTTGGAAGCCCTTTTACTTTTTGTAACCAATCCTGCTTTTCTGCTTCTCGAATCCTTTTCGAGGCAACATAAGACGTAATAACAAGCGAAAATGATTTAAAAAGCCAATAGACATCAAAAAAGAGAATGCCGTATGCAACAATGTGTGGTATTAACAGCGAGCCCCAAATCGGTGAAAGAATCAGTGTCCAGGAAATAAGTCCTGGCAAAAATTCTAATGCTCTGCGTGTTTTGATTGGATATCTGGTAAAAACTGTATCGAAAAACTGTGTCATAACTATATTCCAAAGAGTGTTCTGGCGTTTTTTACTGTTTGCGCTTTTACTACGTCTTGAGAAACGCCTTTTAAACTGGCAATAAACTCCGCAACAAGTATAACATAGGAAGGCATATTTCTGCTACCTCGATGTGGCTCTGGGGTTAAAAATGGGCTGTCTGTTTCGGTAACAATACGCTCAAGCGGCGCATAGTAAATTAAGTCTTTGAGTTCTGTATCCTCTCCCGGAGCTACTCCCCTATATGTAGCATTCCCATCGAACCCGACAAAGAAACCTAAGTCGAGTACTTTCTTGAGAAACGCGATATCTCCTGACATACAGTGAAACATACCAGGAACATCCTCGAGTTCGTTTTTGTGAGCGTTAAGAATATCGAGAATTTCCCATCCCCCGTGACGGTTGTGAATCTGGATTGGAAGCTTGAGTTTGTGAGCAAGTTCTAATTGCTTGATGAATATTTCTTTTTGCATTGCGGGATTTGCAATACCATTGGATTTGTAGCGATAATTATCGAGTCCAATTTCGCCAATTGCCACGACTTTTTTATTTTTTGCTAGTGTTTCGAGTTTTTCAAGCCAATTACCTTCATGATCGAGTTCTTCTTTATCTGCATGATGTGGATGAACACCAATAATTGCATATAAATTTTCGTACGCAGTAGCAAGCTCAACAGCTTTTTCTGAAGAACTTATCTGCGTTCCCACATTGATGATTTTTTCAACACCTGCCTTGAAGGCGTCTTTTATAACTTGATCGCAATCATGAGCAAATGCTTTAAACTGTAAATGACAATGCACATCAATCATACATATATGATACAGCTGACTAAGGAAAAAGGGAATTCGAATTTGTACGAGAAGTAATATTATTTTTTTCTTTTAAAAACCACTGTAATCAACAAAAGAGTATATACAATAACTCCTGCTAAAGATGCAAAAATCCATGCTGCTTGAATTAGGGTATAAATGACGGTTGCTTGAGTGTTTGGTAAGGATTTAGAAAAGTCTCCCGCAGCATCCAATGTACTCCCTAATCCTAGTAATTGAATCAACAATAAGTTAAGACTAAACAAAACAATCTCATAAAGAAGAAATAGCACAGTATATTTTATTATTTTACTCATGATATCCCTCATTTATAATAAAGAAGCAAAATCTCTGGGTCAAGGATCAAATTCTTGGAAAAAGGGGCTTTTTGGCTTTTATTTCTGGGCCTTTAAATTGCTCTTCTATTTTTTTTGCAGTTTCTGGTAAAAATGGTTCTAAAAGAATTGCAATTTCTTGCACTTGATCTACCAAATGCGCTAGCACTGCTTTTGTCCTGGCATTGCCACTTTTAATTAACTCCCACGGTTTCTCGTCGTTAATAAATTTATCTGCTTGTTCTATTTTTCGAAAAACAAATGCTAATGCATCGTTAAATCTGTATGTATTGAGCGCAGATGCGAACGTATCAACTTGCATAATGTGCATCGAAGACCTGTCTTGCGACCCCATTTCTGTATAGCTGGCGTTTTCGCAAAGCTTTGCCACCCGAGAAACAAAATTCCCAAGCCCATTTGCCAAATCTGCATTATAAAGTTCTATAAATCTCTTTTCAGAAAAATCACCATCTGAAAACGGCGGAATTTCTCGCAAAAGATAATACCTTAAAGCATCGGTCCCATATGTTTCTATAAACTCAACTGGATCTACGACATTCCCAATTGTTTTTGACATTTTTTGTCCGTTAACGGTTAGGTATCCATGAACAAAAATAGATTTGGGGATTTCTAGTTTTGCAGAAAGTAAAAACGCTGGCCAGTAAATAGCATGAAACCGCAGTATTCCTTTTCCAATGATATGTAAATCTGCTGGCCACCATTTTTTGTATTGTTGTTCATCAAGTGCAAATCCAACACCAGATTGGTAAATATTTAATGCATCAAACCAAACATACATTCGTTGTTTTGGATCATTTGGAACTGGTACTCCCCAATTTTTCGCACGCTTATTAGATCTTGAGATACTAATATCTTTTAAGCCTTGTTTTAAAAACGAGAGCATTTCGTTTTTCCGAAATTGAGGAATAATTAAAAGTTCATCTGATTCTATTAGCTTTGTAAGTTGTTCTTGATACTTTGAAAGTTTAAAAAAATAGTTTTCCTCAGAGACTTCTTCTAACTTTTTCCCAGGATGCTCAAAACACTCACCATTTTGATTGAGTTCTTCTTTTTCATAAAATTGTTCACATCCAACACAGTAAAGCCCTGTGTATGTTTTTTTGTAAATATCTCCATTTTTAGAACATAGTTCCCAGAGTTTTTGGGAAGCGATATGATGTTTTGGATCGCTTCCTTTTTGCCAGATGTCAAACTGTACATTCAACCGTTTAGACAAAAAAAAGAAAAGATTGCTATTTTTGTCAACGAGTTCTTGAACCGAAACTCCTTCTTTTTCTGCAGCCTGGACGTTTTTTAATGCATTTTCGTCCGCCCCACAAAGCAGAAGTGTGTCATCACCAATAATTTTATGATACCTAGCTGCAGTATCTGATTGTACGAATTCCAGTGCATGACCAATATGCGGTTTGGCATTTACATACGGAATTGAGTTGGCAATATAAAACTTAGCCATGCAGCAATTTTAGCATAAAAGGAAAAAAATATGGTACTATAAATAATTGTATGGAAGAACCAAGTCAAACAAAAGCATTGCTTATTCGAATTTGGCCAAGTATTTACCGAATCATTAACTCTACATTATATTTTTTAATTTCCCTTGTAAAAAGTATCGTGAAATATTCGGTTCGGCAAATAAAGGACGAAGGGTATGGATGAACAAACACTCGCACTTGATGCGATTCGAAAAAAACTCGTTGGAAAAAAACTAAACTATAAAGAAGTCTATGCAATCATGGATCAGATTTCCAAAAAACGGCTTGGTGATATCTTAACAACCTATTTTGCTGCCTCTGGTTACTCCAAAGGATTTACCAACGAAGAACTCTATTTTTTAACCAAAGCCATGGTTGAGACCGGCGAAAAACTAAAATTTTCTGGCATTGTTGCAGACAAACACTCTATTGGCGGCATTCCTGGAACCAGAACGACCATGATTGTTGTGCCAATTATTGCCTCTGCTGGATTTACGATTCCAAAAAGTTCGTCTCGTGCTATTACAACGCCAAGTGGCACTGCCGATGACATGGAAGTATTGGCAGAGGTGGAATTTTCCAAACAAAAAATTTATGACATTGTCAAAAAAACCAATGGCTGCATTGTCTGTGGAGGCAGTTTTAACATTGCTCCAGCAGATGACCTAATTATTCAAGTCGAAGAACCGCTGCTTTTTGAAAGCTTTGACAAAATTTTAGTCTCGATTATGGCAAAAAAAATCGCATTTGGGTCAAATCACGTGGTGATTGATTTGCCCTACGGAACACTGGTAAAAGTACATCGACTCAAAGATGTAGAGATGATAAAACAAAAATTTGAATATTTGGCAAAACGATTTAACATTAAGATGCGAGTGCTTATTCATCGAACCGACGAACCAGCAGGGCGAGGCATTGGCCCAGCGCTTGAGACACGAGAAGCAATCCGTGTGCTGCAGCAAAAACCCAATCATCCGCAAGATCTAGAAGTAAGAGCTATAAATCTTGCGGGGAATTTATTAGATCTCTGTTTAGAAGACAGCAGTCAAACCCTGCAAAACGATGTTAAGAAAAAGTACGGCAATGGTATTGGATGGGCAACACAGATTTTGTGCAGCGGCCTTGCCTGGAAAAAAATGCAAGAGATTATTAAAGCCCAAGGGGGTAATCCGAACATAGATAGCGAACGAATTTCAGTTGGAAAACATACACACAATGTGTTGGCCAAAAGAAATGGAACGATTATTACCGTACAAAGTAAAAATGCAACCATTATTGCAAAAATACTTGGCGCACCAAAAGAAAAAGGCTCTGGAATATATTTGCACAAAAAATTAAAAGAAACGGTTAAAAAAGGAGATATCCTCTATACATTGTATAGTAATTCACTGTATAATCTCAAAGAAGCAAAAGACTCGTTAGAAAGTTTTCCGATATTTCAATACCTATGAAAAAATTGCTTATCGTCTTTTTTCTTCTTGTTGTCATTTTTGCTGGCGCAATTTTTTGGTGGCGGCAAGGAGTCCAAGCAGCAAACCCACAAGATAAAACCACAAAAATATTTGTTATCCGAAATGGTGAGGGAATCCGCGCAATCTCTAATGATTTAAAGAAACAAGGATTGATTAAAGACCCAACGGTATTTTTTTTACTGGTTAAAAAAATGGGGCTCGATGGAAAAATTCAAGCAGGTGATTTTCGGTTATCTCCATCAATGACCGCAGCGCAAATTGCACAAGAGTTAATCCATGGAACGCTCGATATCTGGGTAACAATTCCAGAAGGAAAACGCGGCGGAGAGATTGCTGATATTTTAAAAGAAAAAATGCCAGGATACAAAGATTCATGGAAGACTGTCTTGGAACACAACGAAGGATACCTTTTCCCCGACACCTATCTTATTCCAAGAGACGCACCGATTGATACGATTGCATCTCTTATGCGAAATACGTTTGAGAAAAAGTATCAGCAGTTAAAACCTGGAAAAAACAGCAACCTTTCCAAAGAAACAATTGTAATCGTCGCATCAATGGTATCACGAGAAGCAAAATTTAAAGAAGACCAGCCACTTGTTGCATCAGTTATTTTAAATCGCCTGCAACTTGGTATGCCTTTGCAGATTGACGCAACCGTGCAGTATGCGCTAGGGTATGAGCAAAACGAAAAGACATGGTGGAAAAAATCACTTTCTCCTTCGGATGTAAAACTAGATTCAGCCTATAACTCATACACAAACACTGGGCTTCCACCAGGTCCAATTGCAAACCCAGGTACCGACACCCTGCAAGCGGTTATTGACGCGCCAAATACTGACTACTTGTATTATATTTCAGACAAAGATGGCCATAACCACTACGCAAAAACAAATACAGAGCACAACGAAAATATTAAAAAATACGGCCTCTAGAGAAAACGTCTTTATTTTTTCTTGAAGAATTTTTTTTGAGAGTTCGTTTTTTCGATTTCCTTGGGTACTTCCCCCGAAACTTCTTCGAATTCCTCATCGTCTTCGAACACGTCGTTAAGAGAAGAAAATTTATCGAGTCCTGACTCTGTTACTGTTTTGACGATTTTTCTTCCTTTTTCTGTGCCAAATAAAAAAACAGCCAAGGCACCGACCAAAACCCCCAGCAAAAAACCTGTAGAAAAATGATTGTGCGAATTATTTTCCTTTTCCATCTTCGTCATCCTTCCCAATAATTTTTTCAATGAGTCGTTTATTTTTTTTTATCACCGAGACAATGGAAGCGCCTGTTTTTGCCCCGCCAAAAAGTGTCGAAAGAAAAGACATCGGAGAAGAAACACTGCCGGTGATTATCCCTGCGTCATCTAAAACTTTATTTGCTTTTGAAACAGTTTTTTTAAATTCTTTTAAAATAAAAAAGAGCTGAACGCCCAAGACAACAAGCAGTGTGGTTAACACAACAATAACAAGAAGCAAAATAATTTGGGCAGTGTCGAGCATACGTATACCCTATCATTAAATAGGTTTTCCTGTCAACAGCTTCTTATGACGATGTCTTCACATCAACATGCCGCTGTATTATGGTTTGTCTTCCAAATCGATTGACTGCTTTAATCGTAATTGTTGTTTTTCCAGAAAACACATCAATATTTTTTTTAAATGCGTTTCCCAGGTCCAGAGATACTGCATCGTTATTGACCGTTACACTCGTATTTGGTTCTGTTTTCCCAACGACCGTAACAACATCTTTTGCCACAACAGCATTTTCCAAAGGAGAAATAATTTCAAGAGTTGGATTAACCAATGCGCCTTTGTACTGAAGAAGAAGATAAAACGCTAGCGCCACAATCGCCAAAGCAAACAATAAAACAGGACCGATTCGAATGCGTTTTATAGGAAATTCTTTGCTTCTGGTTAATCCTTCTGGAAGAACTTTTTCTAATGTATTCGTGTCAAACTCTCTTCGAAACATCGCAACGGTCTTGGTAATGGGAAGCCCTAAAAACGATGCGTAATTTTTCACAAATCCTTCTGCGTACGCGCTCGAGGGAAGTTTTTGGTAATCGCCGTTTTCGATTGCGTGCAAAAAGGAAAGCCGTATTTTTGTCGCTTTTTCTACTTCTTCAAGCGTTAGCCGTTTTTTGAGTCGCTCTTCTTTGAGTTTTTGACCAATTTGTATCATGCTTAGGTGTGGAGATTATTTAAAAATTCTTCTGCGTTTTTTACCAACACATCTCGTGGTTTTGAACCCTCACCTACGCCAACAATCCCTGCTGCTTCTAGCTCATCTAAAATTCGAGCAGCTCTTGCGTAGCCTACTTTTAGCCGCCGTTGTAAAAGCGACGCTGATGCCCTATCATACTGACACACCACTCGAATCGCTTCTTCAAACAGTGCATCTTGCCCGTTGGCACCAGTACTTCCCATCCCTTTTCGAAGCGGAAGGGGTTGAGAGGTTACTTCGTCGGTATACTCCACATGGGGAGATTTTGCTTTTAAATAATCAACCAGTTTTTTTACTTCTGGCTCTGATATGAATGCGCCCTGAATACGGGTTGGTTTTGCTTGATCTGGCGGGATATAGAGCATGTCTCCACGACCAAGTAATTTTTCTGCTCCTGGCGTGTCTAAAATAACCCGCGAATCAATCATAGACGACACATTAAACGCAATCCGGCAAGGAATATTTGCTTTAATAAGTCCTGTGATAACATTCACCGATGGCCGCTGGGTTGCAATCACTAAATGAATTCCAGTTGCCCGTGCCATCTGCGCAAGCCTTGCAATTGCATCTTCTACTTCGACTGGCGCAAACATCATTAAATCTGCAAGCTCATCGACAATAATAACAATATAAGGAAGCGCCTGAAACCCAGAGAGTTCGTTATATGAATCAATGTTTCTTACCCCTCGCTCAGAAAAAATTTTATATCGTCGCTCCATTTCTCCGGTTGCCCATTTAAGAGATGAGAGGATTTTTTCAACTTCCACAATAACCGGTGTTAATAAATGAGGAATCCCGTTGTAGGAAGTAAATTCTACTCGTTTTGGATCGATAAGAATCAGTTTTACTTCTGCTGGCGAGGCACGAAACAAAAGC
>OBEQ010662673.1_pt1 | contig 12929 bp, 15 predicted proteins | sample 1670901 | NCBI WGS metagenome assembly OBEQ01 (sample SAMEA104232315, study PRJEB22302) | groundwater metagenome | biome: forest; feature: aquifer; material: groundwater | place: USA | collected 2011-08-07 | depth 5.4 m
CGAGGCCATCGATTGCTGGGACCCGCATCTGGGCGTGCGTGAGGTCTACCGCCGGTTGGCGGAGCAGCAGCGGTTGTTGTTCATGATTGGGCAGCGCAATCGTGCGCGCGGCTTCCAGCCGACCGGTGTCGGCGATTTCGTCTCCAGCCTGTTTAAGCAGTCCCAGCTGATCCGCCGCTATCCGGCATCGGCCTAACCGGACCACGATGAATCGTACATCCTTCATAACAGCCGCGTGCCTGTGCGCGTGGCTGACTATGCCGGCGACGGCAGCGGATGTCAGCGTCGGTTCGTTGAAAATTTCCGCGTCCTGGGCGCGTGCCACGCCGAACGGCGCCAGTGTCGGCGGTGGATATATGACGATCACCAACACTGGCAGTGCGCCTGACCGTCTGACCGGCGGCAGCACGGATATTTCTAGCCGCATTGAGATTCATGAGATGAGCATGGACAACGGCATCATGAAAATGCGGCATGTGACCAACGGCCTCGAGCTTGAGCCGGGGCAGACCGTTGAGTTCAAACCCGGCGGTTACCACATCATGTTCATGGGGCTTAAGCAGCCATTAGTGCAGGGCCAGCATATCAAGGCGACGTTGCAATTCGAACAGGCTGGCAAGATCGATGTTGATTTTGCCGTTGAGGGTATCGGCGCGCAGAGCGCGGGCAACGGCGGCCATGCCATGCCGGGGATGGACACGAAGCACTAGCGCTCAACGGCCAGGCGCGCGGTGTGACAATTGTCCTTTGCCGCGCGGGGAAAGGCGTCGGGATTGCCAACTTTCAATTACTTCGGCTCCGCAAAAGGCAACTTCTCGTCTTCCGGCGGCAACATGCGGAATATGTTGAGCGTCATCGAAATCATGACATAGTAGCCGAGAATGCCGACCAGCTCGACCGTTGCCGCATCGCCGAGGATGTCGTTGACGCGCTTGTAGGTGCGGTCGCTGACGCGCCGCTTTTTGTAAAGTTCCTGGATGAAATCATAGACCGCGCGCTCGTCCTTGGGCGCCGATTTTGGCACGCGCCCGGCGCGCAGATCCTCAATTGTCTTCGGCTTCACCCCAGCCTTCGCCGCCGGCGGCGCATGTGCAAACCACTCATATTGCGCGCGCCACAGTCTTGCCGTGCATAAAATCGCGAACTCCGACAGCCGCGGCAATAGTGCGGTCTTGTAACGGCAATGGCCACCGAGCGCCTGTGCCAGTTGACCGAATTCGGGGGCGTGTAGCCATACCGCGAAGGGGCCGCGCGGAATAATGGATTTGCCACGCGGTCCGGAACGGATCGCGTCCATCAGCGCACGTTGCGTGTCGTTCATGTTCGATTCTTCGAGGACGGCAAGGCGCGGCGCGGGACGCTTGGCAGGCATGGCACTTCCTTATGTGGCGGGACGGTGTCGCAAGGCAGGGCGGGTATGTCGTAGGACGCAAAACGCGATTACTATAGCTTAATTTCGTAGGCGGAGGATGGGATGGACGACATCACTAAGTTTATGCCCAATCTTGCACGCTATGAAACATTGATGGATGTGGTGCGCAACCGGCTGACGACCCGAGCTTTTGGCACCAGCGCTTGGGTACGCGAGACCTGCCATAAGGTCACGTATCGTTATGAGGCGAAGGTCGGCTGAAGCTGGTGATGAACATCGGAGTGCAATCATGTTTGGAAGTTTGCTGAAGACCATTTTGTCGGCGGCGGCTCTGATATTAATGACAAGTCCGGTCTTCGCCGATTCGATCGATGGCAGCTGGTGCCACAAGGATGGCCGCCATTTCAGCATCCGTGGACCGGAGATAGTCACGCCCGGCGGTATACGTATGGAAGGCAGTTATAGCCGTCACGGATTTTCATATAAGACACCTGCGCTGGAAGCGGGCGCAGGGCAAACTATCGTCATGACGCTGGCCAACGAGAACACCGTCTATGTGCACTATGGCGAAGCGGCATCGATCACTCCGCAAGAGACTTGGGTGCGCTGTTTACCGTCGATCAGCTTGTTTGAGAGTACGCACCATTCGCAAGCGGCAGCTCGCTACTCCAGCGAGGCAGTGATCTTGATCAACCCGCCGTTCGACACGTTTAAGGCCTTGGCGGCGGCGTAGGACAGGTCGAGCACGCGGCCCTTGATGAAGGGTCCCCGGTCATTGACAACCACGATCACACTGCGGCGGGTTCGTTTGTCGGTGACACGCAGGCGCGTACCAAATGGCAAAGTCCGGTGTGCGGCTGTGAGTTTATCCGCGTCATAGGGCTCGCCGCGGGCCGTACGGCCCTTAAAATTCTTGTCGTAAAAAGATGCGAGGCCTGAAAAATGTCGAGAGCTTTGCGCAAACGTCTGGTCTGTCGCTATAACGCAAACCAGAGTAAACATTGTGGCAATAATCATAGGTGTGCGCATCGTAAGTTCCCCAATAGCCAAATAATTACATTGCAGACAGACTAGAGTTACCAGCGAATAGGAGGAATATCGGTTTCGCCGTCCGTTGATAATTATTTCACAGCTTGACGGCTTGCGTTGGTGCGGTGGGCGACTGCATTCCGGCTATTGTCGCCTCGGCGTTTCTCAATGTGCTTGAGGGTCATGTCGGCGCGCGCGCGGCACTCTTGATGCAGCTTTTCGAGCTCTTCGTAACTGAGATCTTCGATGGACGCGAATTTGTTTTCCGCCCCTTTCATCGCCAATACGAGTTCCGATAGTTTAAGCTGCATGGACGTCATGTCTCTATTCTGGGTGTTTTGAATGAGAAACACCATTAGAAATGTGACAATTGTGGTGCCGGTATTAATGACGAGCTGCCAGGTATCGCTGTATCCGAACAGTGGTCCTGTAAAGATCCAGACGAATACGATTGTGATCGCCAACAGAAATGTTGCCGGTTGGCCAGTCCACAGCGCTGTCTTTTGAGCAAATGTCGAAAAATAGGCGGTCAACGAATGCGATTTGTCGTCCGCTGCTCGGCCATCAGTCCGATCCGGTCTTTTTTTCATAACCCGCCTTGATATGCATTGCGTTGCGTTAAGAGTTCTGATCAACGCGCGCAATGGGCCGCGGTTCCAACATCACGGTGCGTCGGTGCACTCGCCACGCTATTTTATGAATTTTGGTAAGCGCTGCCGACAACGACCGATTGCCGCCCACGGGTCGCTACCCAGTTTCGTCAGGCGGGTGGCAAGATTGAGCACGGTATATTGATCGGCGCTCTTGAGCGCGCCGAGCTCCGACCAGTCAATGGGTACGGATACCGGCGCGCCGGGCCGCGCACGAGTGGAATAGGGCGCCACAGTGGTCGCTTCGCGGCTGTTGCGCAGGTAGTCGATGAATATACGCTTGTTGCGTTTGCTCTTCGTCGCGGTTGCGGCGTAGCGATCCGGCGCGTCGGTGGCCATCGCAACAGCTAGCGCATGCGCAAATGTCTTGGCGTCGTCCCACGATGTTGGCGCAATCGGCAGGACCACATGCAGGCCCTTGCCGCCGGAGGTCTTCAGGAAGCTCTTGAGTTTGAGGGCGTCGAGTCGTTCGCGCACGTCGCGCGCGGCCGCGACCGCATCTTTCCAACCGGTGCCGGGGCCTGGATCAAGATCGAATACCAGGCGGTCGGCGCGTTCGCGGTCATCGACGGTGCTGCCGCGGGTGTGGATTTCCAACACGCCCGCTTGTACCAGCGAGAGCATGCCGTCGAGATCGTCGATTGAGATGACTATGTCGCCTTTTTCCCGGGTCAGATGTAGGTGCCCGGTGGCGATGCCGGCCGCGGCATGTTTTTGGAAGAAGCATTGGCCGGCGGCGCCTTCCGGACAGCGCAGCAGGGCGATTGGGCGGCCGACGATATGCGGGCGCATCCATTTCCAGATCTGGCGGTAAAACTCGGCAAGGTCGCGCTTGGTGACGTTGGCGTCTTTCCAATACGGCCGGTCCGGATGCGATAGCGCCACCCCCTCCAATCGTCACCTCTGATCGCGTCGGCAACGCATGGGTGGCCGCTTGCCGTTGTTTGCGCCTACGCCTTAGCGACCTCATTCGGTTGATCTCCGGGCGTCTTCGATCCGGAGCCAACCTGCACCAATGGCGTTTTCTTCGTACGGAGTTCCATGCCGAAGAGGTCGATTATGTTAAGTTGGGTTTTGACGTTTCTGGTCGTCGCCTTAGGTTGCCACGGTTCTTGGATTCGGCGGCATTGTGGGGGTGGCGGGCGTGGTCTCTACGAGCGAGTTCCGCACCTTTTATTCTCTGCCACCTGCTAATACTGCGCGCGTCTGCTCATCCGGGCCGAAATCGTCGGCGCCGTTAACGTTCAAAAGCTGAGCCAATCGTGTGCGCGCGCGATTAACACGTGACTTGATGGTGCCGACGGCGCAACTGCAAATGCTGGCCGCCTCTTCGTAGGAGAAGCCCGATGCGCCAACCAGGATGAGCGCTTCGCGCTGATCGGCCGGCAATTGCACCAGCGCCTTGCGGAATTCACGAAGCTCGACGTGGCCGTGCTGCTCGGGTTGCGATTTCAAAGAATCGGCGTAGTGGCCGTCGCTATCCTCGACTTCGCGTCGACGTTTGCGATATTCGGAGCGGAAGTGATTACGTAATATTGTGAACAACCAAGCTGACATATTGGTGCCAGGCTGAAATGAAGCGATGTTGGCGATAGCACGCAACATCGTTTCCTGCACCAGATCGTCGGCACGGTCGACGTTGCCGCACAATGAGATTGCGAATGCGCGGAGGCTAGGCACCGCGGCAAGAACGGCTTTGCGGACCGACTCGTCCATGGGCATTACTGCCTATCCTTATTGCCATTGCCATCGATACGCTTAAGCAACTCAACAAAGCGATCTGGCACGCCTTGATTAAGGACGTCGTCATACATGGCGCGCAATTGCTGACCGAGCCGGGCCTGAACTTCTCGGCCGAGCTTTGCCGGCTTGGAATCGGTTTTTTTGCTGCGGTTTACCGCGGTTTCCATTGGTCTTTGTTGTCTCACCAGTTTCTCGCGTTCATTCATCTTAAGACCCCAAGCCCCTTTGCCCGTCGTAGGGCGCAGGTTTCCCCCTCTAGTGTTCATTCAGAACCGATGACTTGGCAGATGGTTCCATAGATAGGGAACTTTTTTCGCCCTGGCGCGTTGGCTGAGGTAAGTTCAGGGGAACTTTTGGGGGCGGCGCCCGCTGAGCCCAGGGCATTTTTGGTTTTGGAGGGATTCTTGTCGGTATCTCAATCGGTTGCACAGCACTTGCCCTATCTGCGGCGCTACGCTCGTGCCCTTACGGGCAGCCAAGCCTCTGGCGACGCCTATGTCGCGGCCACCCTGGAGGCGGTGATCCAGGACCCCGCTATCTTGGATGACAGCACCTCGACCCGAACGGCCCTGTACCGGCTGTTCACAAAGATCTGGAATTCGATCGGTCTGAACGGCAAGCCAACGGCGACCGAGGCGAACCAGCCGGTCGAGCGTCATCTCTCCCATGTTGCTCCGATGCCGCGCCAGGCCTTTCTCTTGGTCGCGTTGGAGGGGCTATCGGAGGATGAAGCTTCCAAGGTGCTGGATATCGATGTGCCAGCGCTACGCAATCTGGTGGAACAGTCCGGGCGTGAACTGGCGGCCGAAATTGCCACCGATGTGCTGATCATAGAAGACGAGACCTTCATTGCACTCGATCTTGAGGCTCTGGTGGAAGGTCTCGGCCACAAAGTCCTCGGCGTCGCACGCACCCATCGTGAGGCGGTTGCGCTAGCCAAGGCTAAGCGGCCGGGGGTCATTTTGGCCGATATTCAGTTGGCGGACGGCAGTTCGGGTCTCGACGCGGTGAATGAAATGCTACGGACCTTCGAGGTGCCAGTGATTTTCATTACCGCCTATCCGGAACGTTTCCTGACCGGCGAACGGCCGGAGCCGGCATTTCTCATCGCTAAACCGTTCCAGCCGGCAACCGTATCGGCGGTGTTGAGCCAGGCTCTGTTCTTTGAGCGCAACGCCAAGCCAAGAGCGCGTAAAGCCAGCTAGCGCGTATTCTGCATTGACAGCCAGGCAGGCGGTCGTATTCGTGGCAGTAGAGCCTGCTAAGGTCGGCGGCTTTTCTGTGCTTGCCTGCAAGCTGCCGACGTGGGCGGGAGGATTAAGAGTTCTACCATGGCGCACGACATCTCGACTGCGGACGCCACCGATTTGGCTGCCTTGCAAGATGAATGCAGGCGACTTGAAGCACAGGTGAGTGCGCAAGCGTCGGAGCTGAGCTTGTTGCAGGCGCGATTTGCGCGTTATGATACTGCGCTGCGTGGGTCGCATGTAATCGTCTACACACAAGACCGCGATTTACGTTTTACATCGATCAGCCACCCTATGTTGGGCCGCCAGATCGCGGATATTCTTGGTAGCACCGACCTGGACATTTTGCCGCCGGAGGTTGGCGCGGCCATAACAGCTTTGAAACGGCTAGCGCTCGCCACCGGCCATTCGCAACGGACCGAGGTTGCGCTTGAAGAGTCGCTCGGCACCCGCTGGCACGATCTGCATATTGAACCACTACGTAACAATGTCGGCGACATTGTCGGCCTGACTTGTGCATCGATCGATGTCACTGAGCGCAAGGAAGGCGAAGCGCATCTGCGTCTTCTGTTACGCGAACTAACACACCGTTCGAAAAATCTGCTGGCGGTGATTCAGGCGATGGCACGCCAGACCGCGCGCCACGCCAGATCGATCGAGAGTTTCCTTAGCCAATTCGGTGCGCGGCTGCAGGCACTTGCCGCATCGCACGATCTACTGGTGCGGGAGAGCTGGCATGGCGCTTCGCTCGTCGAATTGATCCAGTCACAATTATCGGTCTATCTCGAACGCGGCCAAGTCTCGATCGAAGGCCCTGATGTTGTGCTTAAGCCGGAAGCTGCCCAGAATCTTGGGCTGGCATTGCATGAACTGGTTGTGAATGCCGCAAAATTTGGCGCGTTTTCGACATCGCAGGGACGGGTAGCCATTACCTGGAAACGCCGGGCCGACGGAGCTGACGATGCGCTCGAACTCGATTGGCAAGAGCAGTCTGGACCGAAGGTTAAAACAAGACGCAAAAAGGGATTCGGTAGCATGGTGATCGAACGAAACCTCGCGCTCTCTCTCGACGCCGAGGTCGACATGACGTTCGACCCTGACGGTTTGCGCTGCCACGTTGCCATTCCCGCCAATCAAATACTGGCAACGCGCTGAAGGCGACCGTTCATTTTGCGGAACCCGAGGCGCAGCCTGGCGTTATCGCTTATAAATCCAGCGGTTAAGGAGCACGACATGAAAAGGCCATTGAGCCTATTTACTGCCGTGGCGGTTGCCGTGACGGTGGCAACACCCGCTTTTGTCATGGCCCAAGCGCCCAATCGAACCAAGGTTGGCGCGCTATCTTGCGACGTCTCATCCGGGATCGGTCTGATAATTACGTCGAAGAAAAACATAACTTGCATGTTCATGCCGTCGCAGTCCGGCGCGCGCGAAGTTTACACTGGCTCGATCACGAAATTCGGCCTTGATCTCGGCACGACGGTTGGCGGTGAAATGATCTGGGCGGTCTATGCGCCGAGCAACCGTCGCTTTGGTGTATTGGCGGGCCATTATGGCGGCGCCAGCGCGGAGGCGACCGTCGGAGCCGGCGTTGGCGCTAATGCGTTGGTTGGAGGTTCGAACCGCACCGTCTCGCTGCAGCCGGTGTCGGTGCAGGGGCAGACAGGCCTTAATCTGGCCGTCGGCGTTGCCGGGCTGGACCTGCGTCCGGCACGATGACCTGCATCGAATAATTTCAAGAGTACAATTGTAGGCATGTGCGGCCGCCGAAGTTGGCGGCCGTTGCATTTTTCTGTTGGCTTATTTGCTTGCAATCATAATGCGAGGCGTTGCCGCGTTGCGATCCAACTTGGTTCTGCGTCCTATTGCTGCAGAGCCGGATACTGGCGGTGCGCCAGGGGTCGAGCGGGTTGAATTTGCTGCCATCGAATTCGACCGTGACTTGACCGAAATAGGCAAAGTTCATGAATCGGAGCGTTCGGCGTACGGAGCACGACCGCGCTATTTCCGGTAGCTAAGCCGGCCGCGAGAGCCAGTAGCGATAGGCTGAGAAGTCCGACGCCACGAAATTTTAAATCCGTGGGTTCTATACACGCCGTTTAGCAAGACCCATGGTCATTGGCGCGCGCAAAACCGGGTGCAACAAAGAGATTCGCCAATTGGCTTAGGGCTGAAACCGTGAGGGACTGACCGCGCGGCCGGATTGGTGAAGCGCGGGAAGTGCACCACCACACAAGCTAGGCAACCGCGGACCTATCCTTCGCCGATAATGTGCCGGAGCGCCCTTAGCCGAACGTAAAGGCGTCGTGGTAGGCGCCTTGCACTTGGCCGCCGGGGACCGGGCCGCCGCCGGGGACATGGACGAGATTACCGATCACGGCGCAGGTTGCGCCATGCAATCCGTGGCGTGGAATCGGCATCGGCGCGAGCTGCTCCCAACTGTCGGTCTTGGGGTCGTAGGCTTCGTTGGTACCGAACACCTTGCCTGTGGCCTCGCCACCGAACACCACGATCTTGCCGCCGATATAGACGCAAGAAGGACCGCTGCGCGGCGTCGGCAACGGCGCGCGAAAGCTCCAGCCGTCGCTCTTGGGGTCGTAGACGGCGTTGAGGCCCGTGTTGAAGTCATAAGAATCCATGCGGCCGGCAATGGCATGAATTTTTCCATCGACCACTGCAACGCCCATATGGTCGCGCTGGCCGACGAAGGGCTGCGTGCCGGTCGAACCGCGCATGCCGGCGAGGAACGTGTATTTGTCGGTCGCTGGATCGTAGATCTCATGCCATTCGACCGAGCGCACGTCACGCCCGCCGAGCAGATGAATCTTGCCATCGAGCACGATCGCCGAGATCGCGCCGCGCGGCCGCGCTAAGCCCGCAATCGGCGCCCATTGGTCGGTGGCAGTATCGTAGACAAAACATTTCGAATGTGGACAGCGGTTTTGCTCGATGAAGCCGCCGAAGGTGTAGAGCTTTGAGCCGATCGAGACGCCGGCGACATGATTGCAGGCAATCGGGAAGGGTACCTTCAGCGACCATGTTCCAGATTTGGAATCGAATACTTGGTGGAAGTTTTGATCAACTTTGTGTTTGGCGTATCCAGCGATGACGTGAATCTTGCCCTGGCATTCGATCACGGCATGTTCGCCGGTCGGAATCGGCAGCCGCGGCATCTCGACCCAGCGGCCTTGATTGGCCGCCTTGGGCGCAACGCTGGTCATGTAGCGTTGCTTTTCGACGGTTGCCGGAATGGCGGTGATCGATTTGTCGTTCAAGCCGAGAAAAAGCGGAAGTTCTTGTTCATCTGCCATGGCGAACCTCAACTTGGTTTGCGTATGATCTTGTCCGAAAATCGATTCCCACTTTTCAGGATCATGCGCTGACATAACTCGGGACAGCGTCCCGCAACAATTTGCGCGTCAGCTCGACGCCCTCGCGCGCCACATCGTACGGCGAGCGCGCCCAGAGCTCGGGATTGGGCGCCTCATAAGAGAGATAGCCAGTGTAGCCTTTCTCGGCGAGCAGCCCGAGCATGTCGCGCCATTTAACAATACCTTTGCCAGGTGCGAGCCGGTCGGTGGGCCGGCGCACGCCAGTCACCGGGTTGGCGGAAACGTCGCTGTATTGAAAGCAGTAGATTTTATCGGCCGGTACGCCCTCAAAGCCGCGGCCGCCGGCGCCGCTGCGCGTGAAGTGATAAGCATCGATCAGATAGCCGCAATTCGGTTTGTCGGTGCCTTCGATCAGCTCGGTAAGCACACCGAGGCTGTTGAGCACATCGTGCTGCGAATTGAACTCGATCGCGAGCTTTAGCTTGTATTCGGCGGCGATATCGCCAGCTTCTTTCAAATACTTGATAGCTTGCGAGACCGGTCCATTAACCTGACCGGGTGCGCTCATCAAGGTGTCGCAGCGGAGCGCGACCGCGTTTTCGCAAGATTCGCGAAATACTTTAAACAGCCGCTTGCTCTCGTCACCGGTCGCGAACAGCCAGCCGTATTCGACACCGAGCACGCCGACTGAAATGCCACTCTTCCTGATAAGATCGAGAACCTGTGCGTTGCTCATGCCGGCATCGAAGCATCGTTTGAAATCTGTTCGACGCAGCTCAACGGCATCGAATCCTGCCTGCTTGGCGGCATCGAGCGCGGTCGCTAGCGGCGTCGTGTCGATTGTCCACATGTGCAGGGCGAGCCGCCCAAACCTATTCGACATGATTGTCTTATTCCTTTTTGCGCATGATCATGTCCGAAAACCGGTTCCCGCTTTTCGGGATCATGCGCTCAGTGTCCTTCGTATTGCAGAATGTAAAGTCCGGCATTGGTATCGGTGAGATACATCACCCCGTTGGTGTCGACATAGACGTCGCAGGACTGGATGACCTTGACCGGGTTTGGCCGCTGATCGACGATTTTTTCTGGCGGTGGTGGCACGAAGTAGCCGACCTGCTTCGGCTCGAAGGCGTTGTGGACGTCGTAGATGCGTAGGCCGGCGTTATGGTAGGTGGCGAAGATTAAGTCTTCGCTTTGCAACGAGCCAGGACGGTTTTCGTGCAGATTGTGAGGGCCGAATTTGGCGCCCTTGGCACAGAAGTCTTCTTCGTCCGGCGTGGGCAAGGTCGCAATCGACACCGGATTTTCCGGCACGCGCACATCGATTATCCACGTATAAGCCAGGCCATTGGCGCAATTGGCCGATGTTGCTTCATCGGCCAGTACCAGCAGCTTGCGGTTCGGCAGCGGCAATGGCGTATGGGCGCCACCGCCGAACGGCGGAGCATAATTGCGGTGGCTCAACAGTTTTGGATGCACCGGATCGCTGAGGTCGTGAATGGTGTAGCCGCCGTCGCGCCAAGCAGCGTAGCCGACATTGCCCGCGCTAATGAGATGGTGGAGGGCGGTGCGCTTGCCGAACGAGGCAGGCGGCACTTCACCGGCAGCGCGGTTCATACCCGGCAGCCCCCAGCGGCCGGCAAGCGCCGGTTTCGTCGGGTCCGATACATCCACGACCGCCAGCACGTGGTCGATAAAGACTTCAAAATGCACCGAGACATAGGCGTAACGGCCGCCGACCCACCAGATGCGATGGGCGCCGAAGCCGGGCATGTGCAGGAAACCGATTTCGCGAGGTGCTTCCGGCTTCGAAATGTCGAATGCACGCACCCCGGCGCCGAATGGTTGCTCGGTACGAACTGAATCGGCAAGCGACTTTGCGTAATAATCGGCCTGGCTGGCGTATTGCTGCATCGCCCAGATATTCGGTCCATTCACTGCGAGCAGGACATCGCCATGAATTTGAAGATGGTGCGAGCGCGTGTTTTTCGGCGCCGCGACAAAGGCGACCGTTTTTGGCTTTGTCGGGTCGCGCACGTCGACGACCGAATAGCCATCGGCGAACATGTGGCCGATATAGGCGTAGCCCTTGTGGACGATGACCTGGACTCCATCCAGGCGGCCGCCTTGGTCGCAGCGTGACAGCAAGCGGACGTTGTTGGCGCTAGCGGTCGGGTTGGTCATGGCGTTCACACTGGGAAGTGACAGGATCAGAATTACCGAGGCCCGGCCCGGCGCTTGCGCCGAACCGGGCCTCGTTGCTGTGTCGTTCGTTCAGGCGGGCTTGGTGGTCTTGTCGGCCGCAGCCCGCTGGCTGGTCATCACGATGCCGACGACGAGGAGCACGATGCCAATCCAGGTCAGGTACGGATAGTAACCAACCTTGCCGGCCTGCGCCGCCGTTGCGACCAGCGTCTCACACCGGGCATTGCTGTAGAGCAGGCAGGTGAAGGTGGTTGCCACCTCCTTGGCACCGATAACATAGAAGTACAGCCACCAGGCTACCGAAATAAGCAGGGACACGAAGCCAGCAAGCTTCAGCCAGAACGCATTGTCCGCCTCAATAAATTTCTGCGTTGGCGGCGCGATCTCGTCGAGGCCGAGCTGTTTCGATTCCGGCCCGAGCTTGGTGACGGCAAACGCGGCGATCACCAGTAGGGTGGCCAGGCAGACGAACACGGTGGTCAGGCCGTAGGTCGATTGCACCAGTAGAATTGATGGCATGATAAAGGCCGTCGCCAGGCGGCCGACGCCCGAGGCCCAGCCGAAGCCGGACGCGCGCGCGTTGGTCGGGAACACTTCCGACGCGAAGATCTGCATCGAATTACCGGCGACCTGCACGAAGAAGGTCATAACGAAGCCGGCGGCAATGAGTTGCATCGCCGTGCCGGCATTTGAGAACACCATCGCCATGATCGCCGAACCGATGAAGGCGACGATTGCTGTCTTCTTACGGCCGATGTTGTCGAGTGCGTACATCATGAAGATGCTGGCGCATGGAACGGCGCAGTTCATCCAAAGCGTGTATTCGATCGACTTCGTGATGGTGAAGCCCTTCTCGTTCATGATGTTCGGCAGCCACGCGCCGAAGCCGATGGCGACGCCGAAGAACGCGGTGAAGCAGATCATGCCGGCGATGACGCGCGACGGGTACATCTTGAACACGACACCGAACGGATCGCTCTTGGTATCGCTGGCGACGTCAGTCGAGAGCTTCTCCTTCGGTCCGGGGATGTCGAGACGGGCGAGCACGTCGAGTGCTTTTTGGCCTTGGCCATGCGTCGCCAGGTAGCGCGGCGATTCCGGCAGCGCGAAACGGAACACCCAGACGACTAGCGCGCCGGCGCCGATGATCAGCCAGGTGCCGCGCCAGACCTGTTCGGGATCGACGACTTTGCTGAGGCCGAGCACGAGCAACGTGCCAAGCGGCCAAACCATAGCGCCGCCGATGAAGTGCACGATCGCCAGGACGCGCCCGCGAATGGCTTTCGGCGAGTATTCGCCGGCATAGGCGAAGGCGAGCGGCTGTTCAGCGCCGAGGCCGAGCCCAGCGATA
>OBEQ010247889.1_pt1 | contig 12927 bp, 13 predicted proteins | sample 1670901 | NCBI WGS metagenome assembly OBEQ01 (sample SAMEA104232315, study PRJEB22302) | groundwater metagenome | biome: forest; feature: aquifer; material: groundwater | place: USA | collected 2011-08-07 | depth 5.4 m
TCGCGGTCATGCGAGATGAGGAGGAAGGCTCCCGGGTAGCCCTGGAGAAAGCGCTCGAGCACCAGGGTGGTCTCGAGATCGAGATAATTGGTGGGCTCGTCGAGAATCAGGAAATTCGGCTCGACAAGGAGCATCGAAGCGAGCTTGACGCGCGTGCGGTATCCTCCCGGCAGGACGCCGATCTTGACGGTGAGAGCCTCATTTTTCAATTGAAAACGGGCCGCGATTTTCCCGCATTGCCATTCCTCTTTTCCGCTATGGCGCGTGAGAAATTCCATCACGGTCTCTTCCAGCAAGTACGGATCCTGCTGTTCAAGGTAGCTCAAGCGAAGATACTTGCTTTTGACGACTTCCCCCGCGTCCGCGTTCTCGTGCCCCGTGATGATCTTGCACAGCGTGGATTTCCCGGCGCCGTTTCGGCCGATGACGCCGACCTTCTGGTTCTCGGCGAATGACGCGGTCGCGTCATCCAGAACGACGTTCGCCCCGTAGCTTTTGTGTATCCCGGACAGCTGCAAAAGCGTTCTCATGACTCCTGATTCTCCGATTGACTATTAAAGTCGTATTGCAAGACCTCACCCTACTTTTTTTTCTCACCGCTCCATAATAGGATCTCACATTAATTTCGTGATACTATTAATCGTTCCATGATCCTATTCGTTCCCATTCCGCGTCTCTGCCCTTTCCAAGACAGCGTACTTTCTTGCCACGTTTGAGATCCATGAGAGCCCGTTTTAAAGTGGGATAACTAATACCTGGGCAAACGTGATGAAGTTCACTGAAGCGGAAACGAGTCGGCAGCCGTTTAATCGTTTGTTGCACCATCTCACGCTTAGCGCCACGGACTGTTGTCATCGTACCCACCCGTTCTTCAAATTCTTTATAAGCGGCGGTAAGCGTCCCTAAAAAGTAACCCCACCATGGGCGCAGGTCATGTTTGGCTCCATGCCAATGGTGGGAACTCTTCAAGAGGACTTCGTAGTACGTTTCCTTGCTATCTTCTATGATCCGCTCCAAGCTGATATAGCGGCCGACGTCGTATCCCGCTTGATAAAGTAAAAGAAGCGTGAGCAAACGCCCCATTCTTCCATTGCCGTCCCGGAAAGGATGGACGCATTCAAAATCAAAGATGAAAGAAGCTATCATAAGAAGAGGTTCGGCTTTTCGCCCATCCATGGTTTGATGATAAAGCTTGCAGAGTCTCTTCATAAAATCAGGCGCCGCTAAAGCCGAAACAGGTTTAAAACGGACTACTTGTCGCCCGTCAGGACGAACTTCTAAAATCGCGTTATCTTTTTCTTTCCAATGCCCGCCTTTTTCTTCCGTCAGCGCATACATCTGCTTATGAAAACGGAGAATAAGTTCCGGGGTAAGTGTTAACCGCTTCGCGTTCGCATGGATCTCGGCGAGAACGTTTCTGTATCCGGCAACTTCTTTTTCGGAACGGTCTTTAGGATTTGCCTTTTTTGCGAGTATTGCTTCAAGCCGTTTGTGATCAATCGTGATTCCTTCTATTCGATTTGACGACTCAACGCTCTGAATCATTGCCACGCGTTTCAATGTCTCGAGCAATTCGGGAGATTGCTCATGATAAAGCGTCTGCCGGCCTCGATGCTCTCCGATCATACGGACCGTCATCAAAAGATCCTGCGAAATGGGTTGTTCTAAAAAATATCCATGCTCAAACGATCGCATTTTTCCTCCTCGATAAGAGTTTCGAGACTCATGCCATTATTCCCATCAATCACCACCGCATTTCGATTCGCGCCGGGTCCCCGAATCTTTTCTTGAAATTATCTGATACGCTTCTGCCATCCAGTAATTTTCACGAAAATCTTCGCCGCCGCCGCTCACTTCATCCTACCCTCTCCGCGTTGGAATGATGCCGAGAAATTAACAGGCGCTGTCCCCTTTTCGCATCTCTCTTTCTTAGGAATCAGGTAGTACGTCCCGGGAGTTCTTTATAGTTGTGCTGGGAAAAATCTATCTTTGCTTATAATCCACTACCGTCAATTTTTCTCCGTAATAGTTCTGATAGCAACGAAGGAAATGTTGTATTAGGCGGAGGAGGAGCGGAAGACATTAACAATGAAGAAAAAGGAGATGGGAGAGTGGGTAGTGTGTAAAACCCGCTACCCAATATCTTACCCCACACCTGCTTGGCAAACCCAATTTGACCTTTCTTCATATAATTAAATGCTTTTTGAGCATACGCAAAGTGTGCTTTTATTTTTTGTCTAACAGTTACTATTAGGAAAGGATTTGCATAAAGATACTGATCCACATAAACATTATCCCTACCTGGCTCTGGAACAAATGGATTATTCTTATAGAAATCGAGCAAATAACTCGCTCTAGTGAAAAATGCTAAAACTCCACCTGCATAATTATCAACTTCATAATAATCAAAAGCCATTCTGGTGAGCATTTCAAGACCTACATTCAACCAGTAAGTGCAACAGCTGAGGATCTAAAGACCTCCGCGGGTGTTTTAAATCCGAGGCATTTCCTCGGCCGGTGATTGAGCCAATGCTCCACCGATTTGATTCTGTTCTTTGAGATCTTAGCAAAGTCTGTCTTCTTCGGGAAGAACCGTCTAACCAGACCGATCGTGTTCTCGACCGTGCCGCGCTCCCAGCTGTGAAAGGGTTCGCAAAAGTAAGAGCGTGTTCCAAGGATCCGGTTGGTGCGAACATGTTCGGTATTCTCTGAGCCGTTGTCGTATGTAATCGATACCCTGAGAGCCTCGGGGTACCGGCTTAGCCGACGTGTAAGGGCAACGCTCATTGGGTGAGCTCCTTTTCTGGATAACTTGCCGAGCTTGGTAAGGCGTGTCTTTCGCTCAACGCTGACTTGAAGCGCGACCAAGCTTTGCCTGGAGACGGCCGTGTCAGTCTCCCAGTGCCCGATTTTTCGGCGTTGCAAGACCTGAACCGGCCGCCGCCGGATCGAGACTCTCTCGGGAATATGGGTTTTCTTGTGACGCCTGGAATAACCGCGACGCTTACGGTTGCGGTGAGCCCGAACCAGTAGCGGGATAAGATCCCTGGCGTCGGCATAGACCCATTGGTAGATTGCTTCATGGCTAATGGATAGCCCAGGGTAACGGAACTTGAGTCGTCCGGCGATGAGTTCCGGAGACCACCCGTTCGCGAGGTGTTTGCCGACGTACCGGCGTATCCGGTCATTCTTAAGGCGCTTGTGTGTTCGGCTTTCGCGCGACCTGTTACTGGCCCGATCATGCGCTTTGTGGGCCAAATAGTAGCCGGCGCGAACGGGCGGAGCATTACGTTTAAGCTCTCTTGAGATTGTTCCCGGGTCTCGTTGGAGGACCCGGGCAATCTCCCGCAGAGATTTGCTTTCACTTTTAAGGACGGATAGAAGATCTCGTTCATGGCTTGTAAGGTGTTTGTAGGGTTTTGGCATAGTCCGCTTATCATAGCGCGGAATCCTTCAAAACCCTCAAGTGTTGCACTTCGTTATTGAACTGGTGAACATCACCTGGTTTCATATTTCTAACTTAAGTCGTGTGTCCCAGGAATTCCCCGTGGAATTCTGGTGACACGATACTTATTTGTCTTGGCAATTAGGTATGATGTCACCGGAATTCCGGAAGTGAAATACTGCGCAATACGTTTTAATAGTTATTCTTCCGAACTGGTAGGTCAAACACCTTCTCTTCTATTGCAGACATAAGCATGTCTCTTCCTGTTTGAAGCCAGTAGGTTAGGTCTTGTTCGATGAATAACCATTTTATGATTTTTAAAAGTTTATCGATCGGAAGGCCTACGTTTAAACCCTGAAGGGTCGAATGGTTTTTAAGAGTCTCGTCTGGTTCCACACAATCATAAATATCGCCAACTGTGGCGAAAAGTTCTTCTTTCAAAGAAGGCCTCGCTCCAACTTTTTCTTGTAGATCATTAATTACATCGATATGAGAGGGCATCTCTTTTGTGCCACCCTTAGCAGTTCTTATTTTGCTTCTGAAACCTTCGACATTAACCTGAAAATCAAAACCTTTATTTAGCCAGGTGGGCCTTAAGAGATAAACCTTGGATCCGTCACGACAGATTTCAACATTGTAGCGGTAATCAGTATATTGTCCTTCCTCTAACCACTTTTCCGCTAAAGCTCTCCGTTGAGCAATGCGATCTGAGGCTTTGACGAGCCAGTCAATAACGACTTTCCGCTTGTCTTTAGAAAACTGCTGAGATTTTCGCTTCATTTTATAAGCAAGGTTTCCTAAATACAAAAAGATGCTCATGCATAATCAGGAGGAAATTAAATCTCTTAGATTGGCTTGCCCAATAATGCGTTGCCCGGCAGTTGTGTTGTTGTTTAATAACGTCTTCTTTAAGCACAAAACCTGCTTTCAAAAATTCCTCCATGACTCTAAAGGCGACAGGAATATAATGCTGCTTTCGGCGAGTGTCCCCGATGAGGATAGCACAGTAATGGTCCGGTTTAAGTACACGGAGGCACTCCTTGGCGACTTTGTTTATCTCAATACAAAATTTTCCGACGTCATGGATCAAGGAAATATCACCTTCAAGATCTTCGCTGTATTTAACGATATCCACATAAGGAGGATGGGTAAGAACTAAATCGACAGATTCAGATGCAATATCTTTAAGATTGCGCGCATCTCCCTGCTGAGCAGTCAATGGATGAGTTCCATTCACTCCGGAGAGTTTAATATTTTCCTTCGCCAAGGCAACGACTTTGGCATTGATGTCGTATCCGATCCCCCTCCGGTTCGTAATGGCACATTCAACAAGAGTGGTTCCGCTACCTACCATTGGATCGAGAACGGTGTCGCCCTCTTTTGAATAGCGCAGGATAACATTCCGAGGAATTTGAGGAGCCCAGTTCCCCCGATAGGAGGCAGATTTTCCGGCCCAGCGGCCTCTGTCCGGAAAAGACCAAACAGTTGTACATTCTAATTCAAATGCGTTGGACGGATCTTGCTTCTTCTGGACTTTTTTCTCTTGAATCATCATTTTGAGGGAATCCTCTGTTTAGAATAACAAGCTCCTTGATAACGCTTCTTTTATCTCCTGCGCAATTGATGGCGCGCCGCGCGTATACTTCGTGCGTCGTTTTTTTGTATTTTTTATACAAATCTCGAATAAAATCGGACGCAGAATTGCTCAGCATTAAAAAAGACCCTCTTTTGTCTAACTTTTCGAACACTTCACAGAGTTTTCCTTGATCTTCTTCCCTAAAAGCGTCTTTTGTATAACTTGTAAAATTAGAAGTTCTACTGAGCGGGAAATAAGGCGGATCAAAATATATGAAATCTCCTTTTCCGGCGAACTCATCACAGAAACGCTCAAACCTCATGCAATGAAGCCCCACTCCCTTAAGCGCATCATGAGCGGACCTCAGCAATGTTTCGTCGAGAATAGGTGGATTCGTGTAATGACCCATCGGAACATTGAATCCACCCTTAGAGTTCACGCGATAGAGGCCGTTAAAACATGCTTTGTTAAGGTAAATAAGTCTCGCTGCTCGTTCTATCGGGTTTAAATGATCGGGTTGGAAAGATCTGACTTTATAATAATGTTTTGTGGAATGTAGACGTTTGTGTCTGCGTAGAAGCTCGAACAAATCTTCTACGTGATTTTTAACCTGCCGATAACAATTAATAAGCTCTTCATTGCTATCGGCTAAATGGGCTTGGTCGGGTTGTAAACGGAAGAAGACGGCTCCTGACCCTACAAACGGTTCGAGATATGTTGTATATTGATTCCTCAGTGGGAAAAATTTTTCAAACTGACCAAGTAATTGCGTCTTTCCACCAGCCCACTTTAGAAAAGGTTTAGATTGCTGCGTTGCCGTTATCATGTCTGTCTTAAACTCTATTATAAATACAAAACATTAAGTTCCATCGAATACGGCTTTTTATTCTTTTCGAGAGACTTCTTCCCATTCGATCCGATCAGCGCTATCGCGTCATATCCAAGCTTTCGAGCTTTTTGAAACATTCTTGCATCAGTATTTATTCTCTGTTGGTACCAATTCCTTGTTTCTTTTAAAAGCGCGGAATGAAGCTTCCTGTGCTTACTGGGAAATAATTGCTTAAGGATTTCTTTCTCCGAAAACCCACAAACGGGGTTGTTGATAAAGACTCTGTAAGGAGTATCGTTGGGTCTACCGTAAAACTCGGCTTGACGAAAAGTAGACGCGAGAAACTTTCCTCGCTGTTTGTATGCTTCGGGGTCACAAGGAGGGACATGCCACCAGTTGGATTTATTTATTTTCTCTATCAGAATTTTCTTTAATCTCGTATTCATAGCTTAAGAATAATTTCTCTAAAATTCCAGTGACACAATACTCAATTCCCTCTTAAAATTTTGCCCCATGTAGGGGTAACTCATTCAAAAACAAGGTGTTGTGGAACGGGTTCGAGGAAACGTTGGGCATCGGTGGCTCCGGCATCACGCAAAATCTAGCGTCGATTCATTATAGCAGATCGAGCAGGAAAGGAAAAGGAATTGCGGAGCGCAGAGGACGAAATACTATGAGGCGAGCAATTCGCGGGCCTTACGGATTTCCTCGCGAACATTTTTATTCTCGATGCCGGGGAGCGTGTATCGCCTGGCGATCTGGCGAATGTTAACTTCCAACGTACCCGGATTGAGTAGTTCAACACCAAGAAGCCGGCCACGACTATCCACATCGACAAAGGTTTCGGGCGCAAATTCAATGGTTCGAGCCACCTTGTCATGCCGAAATTCCAAATAAAGCGCTTTCGCTTCCGTATCGATTCGAATGTTCATTCCGGTTTTACCTTTCTTTCTTCGCTGCGAAGCCACATGGCCGTTACCACGAGGATATATCGTTCCTTTTCTTCATAGATGACGTCCAGCGTCTTGGTCCCGAATGTCCGCATGGCCCGGGCACGACGGTGATGCACTGTAGGAAGTTTGATATGCGGTTCACGGATCGTCACCTCAATCTGCCTGCGCTCAATCGAACGTTGTTCCATACGGTGAAGCGCGTGAACCGTATATCTAAGAGACTTTAACAGCGATCTCCGACAATGGGTGTATTCTGGCTCCTAAAGTAAGTATACCATAAATTCGGCGACACCATACTTATCTCAAGGTTTAGCGTCGATTCATTATAGCAGATCGAGCAGGAAAGGTACTTTAAAAGAGGCCAGCGTCCGTTAATTCCCCCGCCACGACACCCACTCCCCTGGCCTGCAGCTATTTGCCAGGGCAGGCCCGCCGATGTCACGTTTGGGACAGTCCCTGAACTCTACACCAAAAACACATTTAAATATCGATGGTAGACATAGGTGCGGTCGTAATTTTCTTTTTCATCTTTTATCTGAAGAATCCCTAATTTCATAAACCGGTCTATCACCTTTTGCGCGCCCGGCCTGGAAAAACCGGTCCACTCCATGATCACCCTCGAGGAAACAATCGGTTGCGCGTAAAGTTTGCGCAAAACCCTCATCCCGCTTTCCGACTCTCTTTTGGCTAACACTTGAATCTTGGCCATATCCTCTTCGCGCAGTCGCGTGATCTTCTTGGAAACCGCGATGGACGCGTTAGCAGTTTCAATAATGCCATCAAGAAAAAAGTCAAGCCAGCCGCCCACATCCCCTTCGTGATAATCATTCAACCTGCTGTAATACACCTTTCGATGCTTCTTAAAGTAAGAAGAAAGAAAAAGTACCGGCCTTTCCAGAAGGTTTCTGTGGCAAAGCAGCATCGTAATAAGGAGACGCCCCGTGCGGCCGTTGCCATCGAGAAACGGATGGATTGTCTCAAACTGCGCGTGCATCAGCGCGGCATGGATGATGGGAAGTGTTTTTTTTTCGTCATGAAGAAACTTTTCAAAATCATTCAGAGCGCTATGCATATCATCGACTGACGGCGGAACAAAGAAGGCGTTCGACGGTGATGTGCCGCCGATCCAGTTGGGCGACTTTCTGAATTCTCCGGGGTTAGAAAACTGCGTGGCCCGAGCTCCTGTCATGAGCTTTTGGTGAATTTCCCGAATGAGTCTTAGGGAAAGCGGAAATTCCTTTAAGCGCGCGATACCGTAATTCAGCGCTTTGATGTAATATAAAATGTCGTTGGCATCCGTTTGCTTTACGGCAAGCCCTGCGTCCTTTTCCAGCGCATCCACTATTGTCGCTTTTGTCCCTTCAATTTGAGCGGAAGACGCCGCGTCTTTGATAACGAACATGGATAAAAAAAAGTCGACGTCCGGGAGGGTGTGTGTTATGCCATCCAGCTTACCTACGAGACGATCGGCCTGCGCTGTTTTGATGAGAATGGACGCAGGCAAATCAAATATCCCGTTAGGCGGGAACGGAGCCGGCTTAAAGGACCCGTACCCTTCGCTTTGTTTAATTTTTCTTCCTATTTCTACTTTCATAGTTAGTTTCCTTTATCCTATCAGACAGTAACTATATTACTACTTAGTTACTATAGAGTCAAGCACTATAAACCAACTGTATCTCATTGAGGCCAAAGGAGTCACACTACAAGGAAAAAGAAAAGGAGACAATGTCCTTTGATTCCCCCGCCACGGCGCCCGGTCCCCGCCTGCGGGCGGGCAGGCCCGCCGACGGATCGCCCGATTCAAGAACTCATTCCATGCGCTTCAACACAGCATTAATATTTTTAAGAGTACCCGCGAGGTTAAATGTCTTTTTTTCTTCCAGCGTCAAAACGTCCAAAAGCTCCGCCTCAATACGAGCGCTCATATCGCTGATTTCTTTATCAGAACGCCCTAAATTAAACCTGTATTTCTTCAAGTCAGCATCAAATTCGTCTTCGGCCAACTTCTTCTTAAATAGTCTCCAAATCTCAGGATTCTTGAAATTAAACCCGGACTTTAAAAGATACCCGAGATCATAAAAATCTCTGGGGGCTATCGTAAGGCGCGTTGCCGCAGCTCTTAATTTCTCCGCAACAAGCTCTTTGAGCGCGAAACAATTAACTGATCCTCCATCAAAAAGCGGCTCTTTTGTAAACGGATGTAAAAAAGTATGGGTGACGCTCTTTTTTGAAACCGGTAGAAACGGATTGAACCGTAACCCGATCTCAAGTTTTATGGCCTGCGTTTTGTTCACGACTACTGAGCCATACTCTATCTGGAAAATATATTGCTTTGACACATTGCGCCCTGCTTTATCAATCCCTTCAACAGTCAGTCCCCGGTCTTTCGCGAATTCCCTAATTTTTTCTTTGACGGGTTTCATTAAATGACTGCGCGTGGTTCGTGTTACATCTCCAGCAGGCAGTTTCATTGAGAAATCCAAATCTTCGCTCAATCGGTAATATGAGTAATATATTTTATTAAGGCATGTTCCGCCTTTGAATATTAGGCCGTCACTTAAGCTGTTAATCCCGGTAAGCAGGATCGTTATGTAATAGTCTTTTTCTAGAAGTCCCAATGAAAAGCCCGCCTGTCCGGACGTACGTTCAAGAACTTTTAAGAATTCATCTTTATTATCGTGAATCATCGATAATAACCTTCCATGTGTTATTAATTTCGCCCTTTCTGGTTTTTGAGTCGTAGAGGGTGACAAGTGTATTTCTGTTTTTAACGCTTTTTAGAAGAGGCGCGAGCATCGACTTAGCAATGCCGGCTTTTTCAAGTATAAAGCCTATTCGCCTGCGGGTCGAAACACTGGGGAATATTGACGCGTATTTAATCAGTTTCTTTAGATCGGTCTTGTTTGATAAACTTGCTTCCCGGAAGATTTCCCGAGCCTTCTTGAGGCCCCCTACAGGATCAGGAAAATAGACAAGATCGATAAGCGTCCTTTCCCTGTCACTCACAATAACCTGAGATTCCCTGATTTTTACCTTTTCAAGACCGTACAATCGGTCGGCCGGTATTTTAAGAAGTTTAAACGGAATACCGCCAATCTCCCGTTCACGTTGAAGCGAAGTATTTAAAATATAAAATGTTTGAAATATCTGCTCCGTCAAGCCGTAGTAATTATACATTGTTGAGTAGCCCACATAGTAATTGCTCTTAGGGAAAAGAACCGGAGGAATTAAAAACTCATTAACCCGGCTCCCCGCAGGCCCGGATTCTAAGGGTGAGTAGTAATAGATGCCCTTAATGATCGGTTTCAAAATGCCCTTCTTCTTCAGTTGATAGATAATCTGGCGCGTCAAAAGGGATTGCCCAAAAAGCTTGTCAAACTGCTCCTTAGTAATAATTGTTGCCTTCTCGTATGAAAGACGGGAAATAACTTCTGTTTCTTTGGGGCCAAAGTATTTTTCCATCGTTTTATTCCATTGTTTTATAGTTTACGGTTATCAGCCATTGAACGATTATCGTAAATTTCTTATACAACAAAAAGAAGGGATTGTCAACAAAAAATCATGAAAAAATTCGGGGACGGTTCTATTTTTCCTCTTTCTCCAACACCTTGCCATAATGCTTCTCCAACTCCTTGATCTGGTCGCGGAGGTAGGCGGCGCGCTCGAACTTGAGGTTGCGGGCGGCAAGGGACATTTCCTCTTCCAGCTCGGCAATCAGCGTCCGAATCTCATGCTCCTCGGGATTCTCGGAAGCGACCTGTTGCACCAACTCCTCCGCTTGCCGCACCCCCTCAATCCCCTCCTTAATCGCCTTCTCGATCGACCGCGGGGTGAGGTTGTTCTTCTTATTGTATTCCAACTGAATCACGCGGCGGCGATTCATTTCATCCATGGCTCGTTTCATCGAACCGGTCACCGTATCGGCATACATGAAAACCTGGCCGTTGATGTGCCGCGCGGCGCGGCCGGCGACCTGAATCAGAGAAGTCCGCGACCGGAGAAACCCTTCTTTATCCGCGTCGAGGATCGCCACCAGAGACACCTCCGGAAGGTCGAGCCCCTCTCTTAAGAGATTAATCCCGACCAGGCAGTCAAATTTCCGGAGCCGAAGGTCCCGTAGAATTTCAACCCGTTCAATCGCGCCGATATCCGAATGAAGATATTTGACGCGGAGCGCCACATCGGAGAGAAAAGTGGTCAGATCCTCGGCGAGCCGCTTGGTGAGTGTCGTGACCAGAACCCTTTCTTTCTTCTCGGCCCTCTTTCGGACCTCCCCGATCAGGTCATCAATCTGGTTTTTGGTCGGGCGGATAAGGACTTCGGGATCCACAAGCCCGGTCGGCCGGATAATCTGCTCGACAACATCTCCCGATTTGGAAAGTTCCTCTTCATCGGGTGTGGCGGAAACAAAAACAGTCTGCTTCACTATGCTTTCAAACTCGTCGTAGTTCAAAGGACGGTTATCGAGCGCCGAGGGCAAACGGAACCCGTACGCGACGAGGGTCTCCTTGCGCGACCGGTCTCCGTGATACATCCCGCCAATCTGAGGAAGGGTCACATGAGATTCGTCGATAACGGTCAAAAAGTCATCCGGGAAATAATCGAGAAGGCAGGAGGCCCGTGAGCCGGGGGCACGGCCGCTTAAATGCCGCGAATAGTTTTCGATGCCGGAACAATAGCCGATCTGCTGAAGCATTTCGATATCATACCGGGTCCGGGACTCGAGGCGTTGGGCCTCAAGAAGTTTGTTCTCATCCCGCAGCTCTTTCACCCGGAGAGCGAGTTCTTCTTCGATTGCGCGGATCGCTTCGACGACCCTCGATTCCGTCGTCACAAAATGTTTCGCCGGGTAAATGGCCACTTTTCCCCTTTCGGAAATCGTCTCCCCCGTCAGAGGGTTTATTTCAAGGATCCGTTCGACCTCATCGCCTAAAAGTTCCACGCGGATCCCTTTCTCTTCATAAGCGGGATAAATTTCGACCACATCCCCCTTCACGCGAAAGGTCCCGCGCTTAAAATCGTAGTCATTTCGATCGTACCGGATGTCAACCAATCGACGGAGAACTTCTTCTCGGTGAATTTTTTCTCCCCTTTCAATGAAAACGAGGAGCTCTTTGTAATCTACCGGGGATCCTAATCCGTAGATGCAAGAGACGCTGGCGACAATGATCACATCCCGGCGGGAAAGAAGAGAAGTGGTCGTCGAAAGCCGCAGGCGGTCAATCGCGTCATTGATAGAGGCGTCTTTCTCGATATAGGTGTCGGTGTGAGGGACATACGCTTCCGGTTGATAGTAATCGTAATAACTGACAAAATATTCGACCGCGTTCTTCGGAAAAAATCCTTTGAATTCACTGTAAAGCTGGGCGGCAAGCGTTTTGTTGTGGGAGATAACGAGGGTCGGCCGGTTTACCTTCGCGATGACGTGCGCCATCGTGAAAGTCTTTCCGGAACCGGTCACGCCCAAAAGGGTATGATATCTTTTCCCGGAAAGGAGATCCCGAGTCAGTTTTTCAATCGCCTGGGGCTGATCTCCCTCGGGGGTCATGTCGCTTATCAGTTCAAATCGTTCCATCAGCGGATTTTGTCGATGTCGACGGAAATGTTGACCGCGGGCGCGGAGTGTGTCAACCGCCCGACAGACACTTCTTCAATTCCCGTCCCGGCAATCTTCCGAATCGTCTCAAGTGTCACGCCTCCGGAGGCCTGAAGGAGGGGGCGTTTTCCTTTTCGATTTCGCAACAGGACTACTTTTCGGATTTGCTTCGGCGTGAGATTGTCCAGAAGGATTTTGTCCACGGAAGCGGAAAGAAGGCCGCGCGCCTCCCGAAGAGTCTGCGCCTCCACGACGATCTTGATCCCTTTCGGAACACCTCTCCGGACCTTCTGAATCCACCCTCTCAAGGTATCGGCATGGCGCCAACTCTTCGAGGCGATCAAAAGATGATTTTCCTTCACGAGCACCTCGTCATAAAGTCCCATCCGGTGAATCTCGCCGCCCCCCATCTGAACGGCATATTTTTCAAGAAAGCGCCATCCGGGAGTTGTTTTGCGCGTGGCGAGGATTTTCATGCGGTAGGGTTTCACCTGTTGAAGATACCGGCGCGTCAGTGTAGCAATTCCA
>OBEQ011715266.1_pt1 | contig 12925 bp, 14 predicted proteins | sample 1670901 | NCBI WGS metagenome assembly OBEQ01 (sample SAMEA104232315, study PRJEB22302) | groundwater metagenome | biome: forest; feature: aquifer; material: groundwater | place: USA | collected 2011-08-07 | depth 5.4 m
ATTATTATTCCTGTCGTGCGACGCAGGCAGTTTTTACGTTCCTTGACGCTCAAGCAAAAACGGCAATAAATGATGAAACCAGCCAGAAAACAGCGATTAATACTTATAGGTCTGATGGTGCTCGGTGCAGCCTTGGCAACGGGGTTCGCACTTAAATCCTTTAATGAAAATTTGATGTATTTTTTTTCCACGACTGATGTCGTGGAAGGCAAGGCGCCCAAAGACACATTATTTCGCCTGGGCGGTATGGTTATTAAAGGTTCCGTGGAAAGGCCGAATGACGGCATGATGGTGCGCTTTAAATTGACCGACTTCAGCAAGGATGTAACGGTTGAGTACACAGGCATCCTGCCTGACTTGTTCAGGGAAGGCCAAGGCATCGTTGCGCACGGCAAGTTAAATGAACAGGGCGTTTTTATTGCTGAAGAGGTATTGGCCAAGCATGATGAAAATTACATGCCGCCGGAAGTGAAAGGCAGTCTGAAAAACCAGCCAGCATCAGTTGAAGGGTTGAAATAATCCGCAACAACCGGAGAATAAACTATGCACGCTATTGAATTTGAAGCTCAAGCACACGATGGTATTGTGCAAATACCACCGCAATATCAGGCATGGAAAAATAAAACTGTTCACGTTATTTTGTTGGAAGCGGAAGAAAAACACGCATTAGCGAAAAGGCCTCAATTTACGGCAGCTGCTCTTAAAACACGTAACTACCGTTTTAGTCGTGAACAGGCAAATGAGCGTTAACGTATTTTTCGATACGAATGTATTGGTTTATCTCTATTCTATTGATGAGCCGGAAAAACAACAGGCAGCGTTAAAACAAATAGCAGTGAGCGAGAATCGCTGGATTAGCACTCAGGTATTGAGTGAACTTAGCAATACATTAAGAAAGAAATTTAACCTGGAATATAGCGTTATTGTTAATGTAATCAATGAAATACAAGAATCATTTCAAGTTGTAACGGTTCTACCAAGTACTATAGAACATGCCTTGCATCTAGCTCAAACTTATCGTTATTCCTATTACGATAGTTTAATTCTTGCCGCTTCCTTAGAGAAAACATGCCGATTTTTATACTCAGAAGATATGCAACATCAACAAATCATCGATCAGCAATTAACCATTGTTAATCCATTTGAAACCATGGAGCATCAAAAATAATGATTGCAGAACTCGGACATTTTTCGCTGATTCTGGCCTTGTGCATGGCCGTTATTTTAGGGATATTGCCTATCATCGGCGCATCCCGATCCATATCCGGCTGGATCGCCGTGGCGAGGTGCGCCGCGCTTGGGCAACTGTTATTCATGGTGATTTCATACGCCTGTCTGACTTATGCGTTTTTAACCCACGATTTTTCCGTAGCCTATGTCGCCAGCAACTCCAATACGGCATTGCCGACTTTGTACTTGATTTCCGGCGTCTGGGGAGCACATGAAGGCTCATTATTGCTTTGGGCATTGATTTTATCCTGCTGGACAGGCTTGGTTGCGTTGTTCAGCCGCAATATTCCCGATGCTACTGTTGCTCGTGTTTTAGGTGTGATGGGGCTGGTTGCTATCGGCTTTATCCTGTTTTTATTGCTGACTTCCAATCCGTTTGAACGCCTGTTTCCGGCACCATTGGAAGGACGAGACTTAAATCCATTATTGCAGGATCCCGGCTTGGCAATCCATCCGCCGATGCTGTACATGGGCTATGTCGGATTCTCCGTGGCGTTCGCATTTGCGATTGCCGCACTGCTCGAAGGCCGTTTGGATGCGGCTTGGGCGCGCTGGTCAAGGCCGTGGACAAGTATCGCCTGGATGTTTTTAACCATCGGCATCGCGTTGGGCAGCTGGTGGGCTTATTACGAACTGGGCTGGGGCGGCTGGTGGTTTTGGGACCCGGTCGAAAACGCCTCGTTCATGCCTTGGTTGGTCGGTACCGCATTGATTCATTCGTTGGCCGCGACCGAAAAGCGCGGCGTGTTGAAAACCTGGACCGTGTTGCTGGCGATTTTCGCGTTTTCGTTAAGCTTGCTTGGCACATTTCTGGTCCGATCCGGCGTTCTGACTTCGGTGCATGCGTTTGCCAGCGATCCGGCACGAGGCCTGTTTATCCTGGTATTTTTGGCCGTCGTGGTAGGCGGCTCGTTGCTGCTGTATGCGATAAGAGCGCCTTATGTGAAAAGCAGCGCGACATTTGAACTGGTGTCCAAAGAGTCGGTGATATTGCTGAACAATGTGCTGCTGATGGTAACCGCTTCCAGTATCCTGCTCGGCACATTGTATCCGTTGGTAATCGACGCGTTGGGATTGGGCAAAATTTCCGTTGGACCTCCATATTTTAATGCCGTATTCATTCCGCTGACCGCGCCGCTGGCAATTGCCGTGGGCTTGGGCGTATTGCTGCGCTGGAAAAGAGATAATATCAATGCGATTGCATTACGGGTGCGCTGGATTATCTTAGCCTGCGTCGGTGGCGGTTTGCTGATTCCGCTACTGATGCCGTTTTATTCCTGGGGAGCGGTATTGGGCTTAACGCTGGCATTGTGGACAGTCGCGATAACCACACTGTCTTTTGTCGACCGCATGGGGCCGCAAGGATTCTCATGGCAACGGATGCAAACCATACCGTCCGGCTTTTACGGCATGACCCTGGCGCATCTGGGCATCGCGGTATTCGTGGTCGGCATTACCCTGACCTCCGTTTACAGCGTCGAAAAAGATGTGCGCATGGCGCCCGACGACAAGCTGGATATGTCCGGTTATATTTTTGAATTCCACGGCGTCAAACAAACCCAAGGCCCTAACTATGTTGCCGAACAAGCTAAGGTGACCGTCAGTTACGACGGCAAACAAGTCGCTAAACTTGAACCGCAAAAACGGGTTTACCGTGTACAAAAAATGCCGATGACCGAAGCGGCTATCGATGCCGGATTGTTCCGGGACTTGTTCGTCGCGATAGGCGAACCGCTGGGCGACAAGGGCGCATGGAGTCTTAGGATTTATTACAAGTCATTCATCCGTTGGATTTGGCTGGGCGCGCTGTTCATGGCGGCGGGCGGTTTAATCGCCGCTTGCGATAGACGATATAAAATAACATCTGCAAAGGTGCTGGTTAATGCTTAAGTACATCCTTCCGTTACTATTATTTATCGTCCTGGCGGTATTTTTGGCGCTGGGCTTAAACCTTCATCCGAATGAAATCCCGTCGCCGTTGATCGGCAAGCCGGCTCCGGTATTTTCCGCACCGAAGTTGCAAGCGCCTGCGGAAAAATTATCCCAGACCGATTTAAAAGGCAAAGTCTGGCTGTTTAATGTTTGGGCATCGTGGTGCACTTCGTGCCGTTCCGAACACCCGGTACTGAACCAATTGGCCCAGCAGAAAGCGGCCATTATCGTCGGCCTGAATTACAAGGACGACCCGGAAGCCGCCAAAGGCTGGCTCGCGCAATTAGGCAATCCTTACGATGTCAGCATCATGGATCAGGACGGACGCATCGGCATCGACTGGGGCGTTTACGGGGTGCCGGAAACTTTCGTCGTCGATAAACAAGGCTTGATCCGCTACAAGCATACTGGCCCCGTTACGCCTGAAGATGTACAGCAAACTTTCCTGCCTTTGATTGCCAAGTTACAGGCTGAAAATTAATGAAGCGTTTATCCATTATCGGCAACTGCTCCATGCGTTGCTCTACCTCCTGCATCCTTGCAGTCGTTTTGTTATTGGTACTGTCCGGCCTTGCTTGCGCCGGTGTCGAATACCGCGAGTTCGCCAATCCTGAACAACAACAAGCTTACGAAAACCTGACTTCGGAGTTGCGCTGTCTGGTTTGCCAAAACCAGACCATCGCTGATTCCAACGCGGAATTGGCCGCGGATTTACGCAGGCAAGTTTACGAAATGCTGCAACAAGGCAAATCGAAGCAGGACATCGCGCAATTCATGACCGATCGATACGGCGACTTCGTTTTATACAACCCGCCGTTTAAGCTCAAAACCGGCCTGCTTTGGATAGGGCCGGTGGTGTTCTTGTTAATCGGCTTGATCGCAGTGTTTTTGTTTACGCGCCGAAAAAAGACCGCTGCAACCGTTGAAATCAGCGCGGAGAAGCAGCAAAAAATCCGAAGCTTACTGGAAAAAGGTGATCAGTCTTGAATATGCTATTTTTGCTGATTGCCAGCGTAATGATCTTGATCGCGTTCCTGATTGTGCTGCCGCCGTTATGGCGCAAGCACTCTATCGCACCGGCTGATCAGGACCATCGCAATATCGCCATTGCTAGGCAGCGGCTGGCCGAGCTGAAAGAACAACTGCAAGCAGGTGCATTAACTCAAGCGCTTTATGATGAACAGCTTGCCGAGCTTGAACTGGCCTTAAGCGATGACCTCGATATACAGAGTCAAGTAAAGGGGCCGCAATCATCAGGACGATGGATGGCAAGCGTGCTGATTTTTGCCATCCCGTTGATGGCGGCATCGTTCTATTTTGTGTTGGGCAACTATCGGCTTTTAAGCCAAACCGATCAACCTGTTGCCGCTAATCAGGCAACGCCTGAAATGGAACAAATCAAAAATATGGTTGGCGGGCTGGCCGAGCGCCTGCAAAAACAGCCGGACGATGCGCTAGGTTGGACTATGCTAGGCCGGTCTTACAAATATTTGCAGCAATATCCTAAATCTGTTGATGCGTTTGAGCATGCTTATAAATTATTGGGTGATCAGCCGGAAATCATGCTGCTGTATGCCGATGCTTTAGCTTTTGCGAATAACGAACAAATGGCCGGAAAGCCCGCTGAACTGGTGTTTAAAGCGTTGGCGATGGAACCCAACAACGTGACCGGCCTGTGGCTAGGCGGCATGGCAAAAGCACAAATAGGCGATTTTGCCGGCGCAATGGATTTATGGAAAAAACTCGAAGCGCAATTACCGGCAGGCTCGGAAGCTCAGCAGGAAATACAAGGCTTGTTGGCGAAACTTGCAACCCAAATACCGGCAGGCGCAGCTCAAGCGGAAGCAAAACCGGCTGCAACAGCAAATATTGAGGTGCAGGTCAGTTTAGCGCCCGAACTACAAAACTCAATCAGCCCTAACGACACGGTTTTTATTTACGCCCAGGCTTTATCCGGCCCTAAAATGCCGCTGGCTATCGTAAAAAAACAGGTTTCCGAATTGCCGTTAACCGTCAATTTGACCGACGCAATGGCGATGATGCCAAACATGAAATTATCGAATTTCGAGCAAGTCAAACTGCTGGCGCGTATTTCCAAATCCGGTGATGCAATGCATCAGCCCGGCGACTTGATCGGCACTATCGAGCAGGTTGCGTTGGTGGATAAAACGCCACATAAAATAGTCATCAACAGCCAAATAAAATGATGGATCAATCTATAAAATTCGATTTGGGCCTGATCAACCGTTACGATAAGGCCGGCCCGCGTTATACCTCTTACCCGACCGCTTTGGAGTTGCACGAAGGCTTCGGCGATAAGGAATACCGTGAGCATATAGCAAAATCCAATGCCGCAGGTGGACCGCTGTCTCTGTATTTCCACATCCCGTTTTGCGATACTGTTTGTTTTTATTGCGCCTGCAACAAAATCGTCACTAAAAACCGCAAACATGCGGAACCTTACTTGGCGAATCTGTGCAAGGAAATCGCGATGCAGGGCGATTTGTTCGACTCCAACCGGGTCGTCAACCAATTGCATTGGGGCGGCGGTACGCCGACTTTCTTAAGTTACGAGCAGATGAAGACCCTGATGTCGGTTACCCGCGAACATTTTCACTTAAGGGATGACGACAAGGGCGAATATTCAATCGAAGTCGATCCACGGGAAACCAATGACCAGACCGTCAAACAACTGCGTGAACTGGGCTTTAACCGGGTCAGCTTAGGCTTGCAGGATTTCGATCCGTCCGTGCAAAAAGCCGTCAATCGCCTGCAAAGCGAAGAGCAGACATTCAGTGTTTTAGAAGCGGCCAGAGCCGAAGGTTTTCGTTCGACCAATATCGATTTGATCTACGGTTTGCCGCTGCAAACGGTGGATACTTTCGCTAAGACTTTGGATAAAATCCTGGCTGTGGAACCGGACCGGTTCTCTATTTTTAATTATGCGCACATGCCGACACGGTTTAAAACCCAGCGCCAGATTAACGACGCCGATATGCCGACGCCCGACGTCAAACTGGCAATTTTGCAAATGGTAGGACAACGACTCACTGAGGCCGGTTATGTCTATATCGGCATGGATCATTTCGCCAAGCCCGACGACGAACTCGCCGTCGCCCAGCGCGAGGGCCATTTGTACCGCAACTTTCAGGGCTATTCCACGCATTCGGATTGCGATCTGGTGGGCTTGGGAATCACTTCTATCGGCCGGGTGGGCGATGCTTATATCCAGAATGTCAAAGAGCTGGACGAATACGATCAACTGATCGGCCAAGGACAATTGCCGGTATTTAAAGGCGTCGAACTGGATGGTGACGACAAACTGCGCCGCGCCGTCATCACCCAGCTGATTTGCCATTTCGATCTGACTTTTGACGCTATAGAACGGCAATTCGCCATTAACTTTAGCGATTATTTTGCTAAGGAACTTGAGTCTTTAGCGCCGATGCAGGCCGACGGTTTGCTGGTTTTGTCAAAGGAAGGTGTTAAGGTATTATCCGCAGGCCGGTTGCTGATCCGCAACATCTGCATGGTATTCGACAAATATTTAGCCCAAAAACAACAACAATTCTCAAAAGTTATCTAAGCCATTTATGAATGACGAACGCATCATTGAATTGGAAATAAAAGCCGCTTATCAGGAAGATTTGCTGCAAGAGTTAAATAAAATAGTTGCCGGGCAGCAGCAACAGATAGACCGCTTGGAAGCCACATGTCAAATGCTCAACGAGCGTATTAAAAGCCTGTCTGTTGAGGGCAGTGCCGGTGAAAATGTTGAGGAAGTGCCGCCGCATTATTAAGCATCGTACGGCACATAGCGACCACTCAACTCAGCTACAAACAGCATCAAAAAGTCATTCATAACAATAAAATGAAGCAGACCATTCTCGTACGCCATCCAGGCGACTTAACGGTTTCGTGGGCCCAGCAGGTCGTTGATAAACATGATAGCAACACTACCGTTACCAAAGTGGATGTTCTCGATATCGACATTGGTACGACAACGCGGGTTTGTGTTGCAGTCGAACATGATGGCCCGGAAACTCTGCCGAGCCGATGGTTTGTAAAACTGCCGTCATTGGTATGGCGGGCAAGGATGATTACAACGTTACCGCGATTGCTGGAGACTGAAGTGCGTTTTTATAACGAAGTGGCGGAGGCTGTGCCTCTTAGCAAGCCTATTTGTTTGGCTGCGCAAAGCCGGTTTGGCCGCGGCTCGACGCTGGTGCTTGCCGATGTTGCGGAATACGATGGCATTCCCAGCATTGCCAGCGATACCTTGACACTTGTACAAGCGACTTTAGTTGTTGAGCAGCTTGCCTGTAGCCATGCACGGTTTTGGAATAACGTGCATCTCGACCCTAAATACCGCTGGTTGGCGGGACCGATTCGGCTCTTGGAAGATGCGCTGGGCACGGCTTTGGCCGTGCCGTTAATGAGGCGCGGCTTGTGGCTGGCCGGAACGCATATACCTTACACTCTGCATGTTCCCGCTATTCATTATGCCAAACATCGTCGAGCAGCGATGCGTTTTCTTTCCGATGCGCCTAAAACGCTGGTTCATCACGACTGTCATCCTGGTAATTTATTCTGGAACAAGAACAGATCAGCGGTGGGTTTCCTTGATTGGCAACTTGTCCGTATCGGCGAGGGCGTCAGCGATGTGGCTTATTTTCTATCAACTGCTCTAAGTATAGAAACGCGAAGACTTTATGAAGCAGAGTTGCTGGTTAAATATGCTCAAGCATTGGCAGACAATGGAGTGGTTGATGTTGATAACACTCGGTTAGTGCAACGCTACCGCGCACACCTTGTGTATGCTTTTGAGGCAATGGTGGTCACACTTGCGGTAGGCGGGATGATGAATTTGGACTCCAACCTGGAGCTGATACGGCGGACCGCTGCGGCTGTGGACGAATTAGACGCCTTTTCCGCTCTGCCGATATGAGGCAGAGCGCATAAGCACAGCAGCACTGCTATGTATCATATTTTTCAGATAACTGAAGCAGCACAAAAACCGCCCCGGTTCCGCCGTCTTTAGGCGGTGCGGAGCAAAAGGCCTGAACGTTTTTATGCTGTCTCAGCCATAAGTTGAGGTTGTTTTTTAGTACCGGATGATTGTCTGCCGAACGGTAGCCTTTACCGTGGACGATATGGACGCATCGGCAGCCGTCTTGTACACAGTCATGCAAGAAATGCAGCAATTGCCGTTTTGCTTCATTGCTGTTCAGTCCATGCAGGTCGATTTCCGCAGCTAGGCCAAACTGTCCTTTGCGCAGTTTTTTTAGAACATTATGCTGTAGTCCCGGAGCTGTAAAACTCAGCGAATCTTCGAGTCCCACTTTTTCAACATCAAATTCGGCTGCATTGTTTAAGTGCTCTTCCACGTTAACGGTCTGCGATTTAGGGTAGGGCTTGGGTTTGTTTGCTTCCGATAATAGTACTTTATCGCTTTTCACAGCATGTACTTTGCCGATAGTTAGACGAAATAAATCGCTGTCTTCTGGAGTAAGGTTTTTTTTTGCCACGGAAGCTGATTTTGTTGTGTATTGTTGCTAATATGGTCGATTTTATAGCTTAATCCGCTTCAGGGCGATTGATAATGCATATTTTGTTAAGTAATGATGACGGCTACTTGGCTGAAGGACTCAATGCATTAGCCAGTGCATTAAGTGAGCACGCTGAAATATCGGTAGTGGCTCCGGATAGAAATCGCAGTGCGGCGAGTAATTCTTTAACGCTGGAAATGCCGTTACGCGCTTATGCGGCGGACAACGGCTTTATTAAAGTCGACGGTACACCTACCGATTGCGTGCATTTGGCAATAACCGGTTTGTTGAAAAATGAGCCGGACATGGTTTTTGCCGGGATTAATCACGGTTCCAATTTAGGCGATGATGTGCTTTATTCAGGTACTGTTGCGGCAGCGTCCGAAGGGCGATTTTTAGGTTTGCCCGCGGTTGCTATTTCGTTGGCGGGCAGCAACCCCGTTTATTTTGAAACCGCCGCACATGTTGCAGTGACGCTGTTGCGGCAATTGGTTAACAAGCCTTTACCGGAAGATACTATTCTTAATGTCAATGTGCCGGATGTCGCCATTAAAAACTTAAAAGGCTATCAGGCAACCCGGCTGGGTCAGCGGCATAAGTCGGAGCCGGTCATCAAGAGCGAAGATCCTCGCGGGCGTATTATTTATTGGGTAGGGCCGCCAGGGGCTGAGCAGGATGCGGGGCCCGGAACTGATTTTTACGCTATTAATACAGGGTTTGTATCGGTTACGCCGTTACAGCTGGATTTGACTAGATATGAACGGATCAATGATTTAAAGGCGTGGTTGCCCAAGGAGCATGATTTATGATTCAAAGCCTGCAAGGCATCGGCATGACCTCTTTGCGCACCCGTGAGCGCATGATCAAGCGGTTAATAGATCAGGGGATCAGCAACAATAAAATTCTCGATGTAATGCGCAATACGCCGCGGCATATTTTTATGGATGAGGCTTTAGCCAGCCGGGCTTATGAAGATACCGCCCTGCCGATTGGTTACAATCAGACAATTTCCCAGCCTTATATCGTTGCAAAAATGACGGAATTGCTGTTGGCGTCGTCAGGCCGGTTAGCAAACGTGTTGGAAATAGGTACCGGCTGTGGTTACCAAACGGCAGTTTTGGCGCAACTCGTCGATCACGTCTATTCCGTGGAAAGAATTGCGCCGTTGCAGAAAAAAGCCAAAGACCGGTTATGGAATTTAAAGCTCAAGAATGTCAGTTTTTTGCACAGTGATGGCGGCTGGGGCTGGCCGGATCATGGGCCGTATGATGGCGTTTTAGTTGCGGCTGCACCGCCTGAAATACCTGAAATGTTGTTACAGCAAATGGCTATCGGCGGCGTGATGATTATCCCGATTGGCAAGGACAGTAGCCAGCGGTTACAGCGAGTAACGCGTACAGAAAACGGCTATGAAGTTGAAAAACTGGAACCGGTCGTTTTTGTGCCTTTCTTATCAGGAAGGAAATAAACTTATTTTTTAAGTCGTGTGATAAAGTTTTGTACTGGGCTTAACAGTCCGGTAATACGGCCAAGTATTTATTAAGCAATCCTCATTTTTTTCAATATTCGCCAGATTGCTGCTGGCGTCGGCTTCATCAAAGCTTCGCTTTTTCCTTGTTGACTGTGACGAGCTCTGCTTTAACAGTATTTGTTGCCGATTTTTAGCTAAAAGAGTCAAGCAATATTCCGGATGCGATTAACGCTATTATAGGAGACCGAGGTAATAAAGATACATCTCACGTAACTGTTCGGCACATAGAGAAATGGAACACGGATGACACGGATTAAACGGATAAACGCGGATTTAAAGGCGTAGAGGGTGCAAGAATATCCGTGCAAATCCGCTCTATCCGTGGCGGTATCCGTGTTCTTTGGGAATACGCTGAAAGTTACTCTCTCGCACTGTTTAAAGTCAATCATGGTTTAAACAAGGAGTATCTTTACTATCTCGGTTTCCTATAAGCAGCATAAAAATTTGCATGAATTCGTGCCATGGTTAGCGCTTTCCTTAATAGCTTTTGCAATGAAGTCAGCAGAATTACGATTTTTTGAGCGTCAATTTAAGGTTAAGATCAGCTTTATGAAACTAAATTTCGACTCAAAAAAAATTCTGGTAATTGAAGATCAAGCGATTATACGGGAAACCGTTAAACACATACTGTATTCGCTGGGTGCGCGGCATATTGTTGAAGCGGGGACCGGTGTTAATGGCATAGTGGAGATGAGACGCGGCCAGTTCGATATTGTTCTTTGCGACTATAACTTGGGCGATGGGAAAAATGGTCAGCAGGTGCTGGAAGAGGCCAAGCATTTCAAGTTATTGCCGTTTAATGCAGCGTTTATCATGATTACTGTTGAGCAGAGCAAGAACATGGTGCTTAGCGCCATCGACTGCAAGCCGGACGATTACCTGGTAAAACCGTTTAATCGCTTACAACTGTCAACCCGGATCGAACGATGTATTGCCCGTAAAGAATATCTTGCCGATATTGAGCGCGAAATAGACAGTGGCAATATCTACCGGGCGATACAAAACTGTGAAAAGTTACTTCAGCAGGATAATAAAAAACCGCATTTACATTTATTAAAAATACGTGCCGAATTAGCTCTTATAATCAAGGATTTTAAGGTAGCGAAAAGAATCTATCAGGAAATAGTGCAAGAAAGGGAACTGCCCTGGGCCAAATTGGGCTTGATTGTTATTGTGTTTTTGGAGGGTGCTTACGAGCAGGCCGTTGACTCTCTTAAGCAGTTTATCGAGCAATACCCTATGACACTGGAAGCCTATGATTGGCTGGCAAAATCCTATGAGGCCTTGGGCAATGATGAGGAAGCGTTAGTTACGCTTAATCAGGCAATTGATCTTTCGCCTCAAACTATTTTAAGACAGCAACGATTAGCTTTATTGGCTGAGAAAGTTGAAAATATTGAAATTGCAAAAAAAGCCTATAAAGCCGCTGTCAGTTTAGGTAAGTATTCTGTGCATGGGTCGTCCAGTGATTTTTCAGGATTGGCTAAAGTCCACTTAAAGTCCAATTCAGCCGGTGATGCACTAAAAATATTAAATGAGATGAACAAGTGTTTTTTTAATGATCCCGATTCGAGGCTTAGAGCTGCAATATTGGAAATCGAAATTCAAAAAGCAAAACATAATGGAGTGGCGGAGAAGTCTTATGAAAAAGCATTTAAATTGAATGAGCAATTCGGTAAGCAGATATGCAGGGAATTGCGTCTGGAAATGGCAAAGATCAGTCATTTGAGCGGAGTTAGTGACGTTGCCGATGAAATTCTTGCCGATTTAATTAAAACTAATATTGATGATAAAAGTTTTATCGGTGACATCGACAAAATGTGCGGCACATTTTTCAATGAAAATTACTTCAAAAATTTGATCAATCGGGTAAAGCAGGAATTAATCGATATTAATAATGAAGGGGTCAACTTATTTAGAGAAGGCAAGATTGAAGATGCTCTCGCGGTTTTTGGTAATGCTATCGAGAAAATGCCAAATAACCAGGCCATTACTTTAAGTATGCTTAAGATCATTATTCATGATCTTAAAGTATCCAAATCAGATACTAAAAAATCCACGCAAGCTCAGGCCTATATCAACAAAGCCATCCAGGTAGGCGTTTCTCATGATCAAATCGGCAATATTCAAAAGGAATTGGATGGTATTTTAGGTATGATGTATTAACCTGAAAACGCCGGGTCATTATAAAAAGCAGCAAAAAGCTTTAAGAGTTTCAAAGATCTCTCAATTCCAGGAGTGTTGCAGGAGTAGGGAAAGATTGATGCGGAGGGATGGAAGTGCGCCGGCCAGGTGAGCTGCCCGGCGTACCTTTACAACTTATTTCTTTTTGTTGCGTTCGTTTACTTCTTTGATAACTTCGTCCGCCACGTTTTTCGGGCACGGCAGATAGTGCGAGAATTCCATAGAGAATTGGCCGCGTCCTGAAGTCATGGTGCGCAAGTCGCCGATGTAGCCGAACATTTCACTCAACGGTACGTCAGACTTAATGCGAACACCTGTAACACCCGCATCTTGAGATTTGATCATGCCGCGACGACGGTTAAGGTCGCCCATAACATCGCCAACATGATCTGAAGGTGTGAAAGTGTCAACTTTCATGATCGGCTCGATCAGTTGCGGGCCTGCTTTTGGAATCGATTGACGGAAAGCCGCTTTCGCAGCAATTTCAAACGCAATTGCA
>OBEQ012017967.1_pt1 | contig 12925 bp, 6 predicted proteins | sample 1670901 | NCBI WGS metagenome assembly OBEQ01 (sample SAMEA104232315, study PRJEB22302) | groundwater metagenome | biome: forest; feature: aquifer; material: groundwater | place: USA | collected 2011-08-07 | depth 5.4 m
CCAGCGCGGGCAGTGCCCCGCCGATCTGATGCCCGCCGACGTCGTCGGCACCAACGTCTTCAACATCGCCACGAGCTCGTTTGCGCTCCATCGCGGGCCCATCTTCACCGACCTGCTCCTCGTGGACGAGGTCAATCGCACGCCCCCGCGGACGCAAGCTGCCCTGCTCGAGGCCATGGAAGAGCGTCAAGTCACCATTGACGGGACCAGTCACCCGCTCTCCCAGTTTTTCACCGTCTTTGCCACGCAGAACCCCATCGAATTCGAAGGCACCTACCCGCTCCCCGAAGCGCAGCTCGACCGCTTCCTCATGAAAATTCGCGTCGGCTATCCCGCCTCTGAGCAGGAGACGCAGATTCTGGAGCGTTACCACCAGGGCTTCGACGCACGCGAACTCGACCGCGTGCAGCTTCAGCCTCTGGACCCGCAAGGGCTCACCGCCGCGCGCGCCGAAGTGCAGCAGGTGCGCGTTGAGCCCCAGCTTTTTCGCTACATCACTTCGTTGGTGCGGCGCACTCGGGACTGGCCTTCGCTGAGTCTCGGTGCCAGCCCGCGCGCCGCCGTCAGCTTGCTTTGGGCTGCCAAGGCCATGGCGGGCATGGATGGCCGCGATTACCTGATTCCCGACGATGTGAAGGCAGCCGCGCCATCCATCCTTCGCCACCGCTTGCTTCTGAAGCCCGAGGCCGACCTCGAGGGCGTGACTGCCGACCAAGTGGTCGGGGAGCTGGTTGCCACGGTTGAAGTGCCCAAATAGAGAGTGGCCGTGCCTATTGTTGGTGACCCAACGCGACTCATTCCCCCGGCTGTTGCCGCGCAGGCCTCCAGCACCGGCCCCGCGCGCAAGCGCTTCCCCTTCGGCTTCGGGCCGCGGTTCTTTCTGGTTCTCCTCCTAGGTCTGGTTTGGCTGGGCCCGGCATGGTTTGAGCCGCGCTTCCTCTACGCGATGGGACTCTGGGACGTTCTCGCCGTGGCTGCATGGGCGTGGGATCTTTTCCAGCTCCCGCGGGCGCAGCAGCTCGAACTGCGCCGCATCTGGAGTACTCCCGCTGCGCTTGCGACCCCCAGCCGCATCACGCTTGAGCTGGTGAATTTCGGCCGCATCTCGGTTCTGGCGGAGGCTGTGGACGACGTGCCTGCCGCGCTGCGCTCGGAGCCCGCGACGGTGGAGCTGCGCGCGCCGGCGGGCGCTGCCGGTCTCGCGGAGTATGCCATTCTGCCCGTCGAGCGCGGCGACGCGCGCTTCGGCGGCGTTTATCTCCGCTACCAGAGCACGCTGCGCCTCGCTGAACGCTGGGCTTCCGCTGACCTCGCACAGGCGATCCGCGTCTATCCCAATCTCGAAGAGGCCAAGCGCCAGACCGCCTATTTGATTCGCAGCCGCCAAGTCGAGCTGGAGAAACGCTTGAAGCGCCAGCGCGGATTGGGCCGTGAGTTCGAAAGCCTGCGTGAATACCGCCCGGGCGACGAGTGGCGCGACATCTGCTGGACGGCCACGGCGCGTCGCAAACATCTGGTTACCAAGGTCTATCAGATCGAGCGCAGTCAGGCCGTGTGGATCGTTGTGGACGCCGGCCGGCTGCTCCGCGCCAAAGTCAGCGGCATCAGCAAGCTCGACTACGCTGTCAATGCCGCGCTCAGCCTCGCCCAGGTCGCGCTCTACTCCGGCGACCGCGTCGGCCTGCTGGCCTACGGGCGCAAGCCGCAACAGCGCCTCGCCGCCGGCCGCGGCACGCCGCATCTGCGCGCTCTACTCGAGCGTCTGGCGCTCGTCCGCGGCGAACACGCCGAGGCCGATCACGGCCGCGCCGCCGAAGCCTTGCTCGCCACGCAAAAGCGCCGCAGCCTGATAGTCTGGCTCACGGACCTGGCTGAAACGCCCACCATACCCGATGTCATCGAAAGCGCCCTGCGGATGACTTCGCGCCACCTGGTGTTGTTCGGCGTAATCGGCCAACCCGATCTCGCGCAGCTCGCTGCCCGCACTCCCCAGACCGAAACGGAGATGTACCGTCACGCCGCCGCCCAGGAGCTGGTCCAGCGCCGCGACGTCCTGCTGCGCCGCCTTCGCCAGCAGGGCGCCCTGGCCCTGGAAATTTCTCCGGGCCGCCTTTCCACCGCGCTCGTGAACCACTACCTCGAAATCAAAGAGCGCAGCCTGCTCTGATTTACAGTGAGCGCAGCGAACCTGGCCTCTGCACGATGATTTTTCTCGCTTGCAGTGAGCGACCTGCTCCGACAACAGCTTGCGATGTCGGAGAGCGAACCTGGGTGCAGTTCCGGGGCCAGGAATCCGTCGGCAGTGGATGAGACAATTTTGGTCGAATAGAAAAAGGGGTGGCTCTCCTGGCCACCCCTTTGATTCCTTCCGCTACAGTAAGTCCGGTCCCCGGAGTCCGGAGAATCCGGACTCGGCGCCTTCAGAAATTGATGCGGACAACGAGTTGGATGATCCTCCCGCCGTTGTCGTCGGTCGTGTTCGGGTCCCGGAAGGCGTCGGTGATCTTCCCGAACGAGGTGGACGTTACGGAGTGAGTTGGCACGGAGTTGGCCGCGTCGCCTGGGAAGAAGAAATCAATGGTATTAAAGGCGTTCAACGCCTCCCCCCGGAGCTCGAAGCTCACCCGTTCGGTGATCCGTGCCTTCTTGATCAAGCTGATGTCCGCGCGGAAAAAGCGCGGTCCGGTGAGGAACACCTTCTGGCAGAGCTGGCCCGGCGTACTACACGGAGCAACCCTTAAGAAGTTCGCTGTTCTTTTACCATCGTCGATCAGGCTGGCCGGGAAGTAGAAAACAGGCGCATCCAGCCTTCCAGTTGTGGTTTTGCGCACGCCGAGCATGTCCTGGAGCTCGTTGCGCGTGATCCCGCTCAGGACGACGCCGGGATCATTCTGGTTGAGCGTGCCGCCCTGACCGCTGGTGAGCTGGAAGACGCGGCCCGACTGCCAGCGGTTGATCCCGTTAATCTGCCAGCCGCCGATGATGCGGTTCATGAAGCTGTTCGACGTGGACCACCTGTGGCCCGGACCAAACGGCAGTTCATACAGCGCCTGCAGCTTGAAGTTGTGGCGGAGGTCCCACGGCGACGGGCCTTTGTCGTAGCCCTGGTCGCGCAGCGTCGTGAACCCGCTGAAGTCCGACGAACTATCGCCGTAGTAGTTGGTCAGCGACTTCGAAAAGGCGTAATTGCCGCTGAACTGCAACCCCTTCGAGAGCCGCCGCCGCACCTCGATTTGCAGCGCATTGTACGTGGACTGGGAGCCGTTGTAGAACCGGAATGCGCCCGTACTGCTGCCGCCTCCGGAAGCGTGTGGGTTGGCCACGAAGAAGTTCGCAGGGAATGATGTGGTGAGTGGGGCCGACGTTGGGCACGCGCCCGGGAACGCAGTCTGACCGGCGAGTCTACACATGAATGTGGTGTTGAATGCAAGGTTGTTCGCGAAGGCCCCCGCGACTCCATTTGACAGGAACGTCACAAACGTGCTGCTTCGAAAATTAGCGTCGGTCTGCAAACCATTGGCTGCTCCAGTAAAGGCTGCGGTCAAGATCGGCAGGTTCACTTGCCCGGGCAGCCCCCAGTTGGCGAAGTTGCTGGTCGTTCGAATCGCTGTGTCCAAGTTAGCGGACTCCTGCGCCGACAGACACTGGTCCGCTAGTGTTTCGCAGATCTTCAAGTTCTTCGCGGCCGCATTGAACTCATTGAGGAACCCGTTTTCGCGTATGTTCACCTCGTTCACGTTGTCCTGACGCCAGAGCCCGGTCGAGTGATTCGCGACGTAGCGCACCTCGAGCACGGTATCCTGCCCAAGTTGTCTTTGGATGCCTACGGACCAGGACTGAACGCGAGGAGTCCTCAGGTTGGGATCGAACGCATTGACGCTCTGACCCGAGAAAGCCAGGAGCGGAAACGTCCCCGAGCTCGGGAAGCTGTCGGGACTCGTCTTCAAGGTTTGGAGCTGACCGCTGAGCAAACCATTGAACGTCACACACCCAGCGGGGTATTGTCCGCTGGGGGGGGTGCTGGTGATAGCTCCCGGCGGGCACGCACCCGTGACCGGGTTGGCGAATATCCTGCCGTTAATTCCAGGGTTGGCGTATGCAATGCTGTTGAAGTTACTGAAGCCCTCTCGCGTATAGGAAATGGAATACCCCGCGCGGAACACCGTCTTGCCGCCCCCAGGAAAGATGCGCTTCACGACCGGAATGTCAGTATTCGGCTGCCAAGCCAAGCCCGCGCTCGGAGCGAAGTTTCCCAGGTCTCGGTTATACCAGCGCCGGTCGCCATTCAACCGGAACTCCGGGATCTTACCGGGGAGAGTGCCAGGTTTGAAGAGGTTGTTGAGCCCCGACCGGCCGAAGACGTCGCTAAATCCATTGACCGCCGAAAAGCTCTCGTCCAGGGTATCGTAGGGGGATCCCTGGTACTCCCAGCGCAGACCATATGTGAACGTGAGGGAAGGACGCAGGCGCCAAGAGTCGGTGCCGTAGAACCCGAATTCGTGCTGCTTGGCCTGCTCCATGATCGGCGCCAGCGGCACGTACTGCTTCTTCGTCGGGTCCACGGAGATAGTACCGGAATAGCTGGACAGCCGCCCCGTGAGCGTGGCGAAAAGTGCCTTGGCGGCGTTCAGCACTGCCGAGTTCGTACTCGTGGTGCCGTCGGCGTTCGTAGTCAATGTTCCCGGGTAGTTTCCCGCGGTGAAGCTTCCGTCGGCTGGATCTGTGGATACCATGCCGATGTTCGCGGTCTGCACCAGTCGCCCGGTTTTTGAGAACGTGCGGAAGCGAATCTCCGTGAATTCCCCGCCGAAGGTGAAACTGTGCTTGCCCCTGGCCCAGCTAAAGTTCTCGACGAGTGTGCCGAAAGGCGTATTTCGGCCGTTCGTGCCGTAGGACAGGATGGGCTGGAAGTTAGTTACCCCGCCCCCACCGGGGAACAGGGTGCTCGGCAGCACGGGGCGCACACTGATCTTCCCCAGGTTCGTATCTGCCACCTGGTACTGCCCGGCATCCTGATCCGGCCGAAAGGCAACCAGAGAGCTCTGGACGCCGAAGCGGAGCTCGTTGCTCTTGTTCGAGCCGACATTCCAGCGCCAGGCCAGGGTGTAGTGGTAGCGGTTGGAGATCTGGCTGCCAAACAGTTTCTTGAACGGCTCGATGGGCAAGAACGGGTTGACGTTGTTCAGGAAGTCCGGCGTCGATGTGAAATGAGAATAGTGGTAAATCGCCGTGAGTTGGTGCTTCTTCGTGGCGTTCCAGTCGAACCGGAAGTCGGGGAATTTCTGCGCAGAAGTGCCCGGCTGGTTGAAGGCGGCGTCGTCCAACCAGGGGTTGAAGGTGCTGGTCGCAATGTTTGCGTTCCCCCGGGCTGCTTGCGTGTTCGCAATGATCTTGGTGATCTGTGGGTCAGTTACGAAGGTCAGAGCGTTACCCGCAGCAAACGCAGGCAGGTTTACCGTGCAGGCCGCCTCCCCATTGTTCCGCGGGCTGGAACTGACACAGGTCGTCCACGCATTGCCGGTTGGCAACACGTTCTGGGCATTCACTGTAACGCCGTATGTGAAAACACCGTTGGCTGCATCCGGGCTCAGAATCTTGCGGGTAAATGAGCGCGACTGTGGGTTGGAGGAGAAGTCAAAGTCGGTGAAGAAGAAGAGTCTGTCCTTCAGAATGGGTCCGCCGATCTTGTAGCCAAACCTGTTCAGCCGCTGCACTTGCCGCGGAAGCCCCTTCTGGTTGTTGAAATAGTAGTTCGAGTTGAAGTAGTCGTTCCTCAGATATTCCCACACGCCGCCATGGAAGGCGTTTCCTCCGCGCTTGGTTTCGAACTTGATCTGCACGGCGCCTTGACCGGAATCCTGGGCGCCATTCGCCGCGGTGGTGATGCTGAACTCCTCGACCGCATCAATGCCAGGCCGCGTAATCATGAAGAAGCCGTCACTGGACTTCAGCAGGTTGTCCTGCGCGTTGATTCCGTCGTACGTAATGTTGATCGCGCCCCTCGGCAGACCATTAAAGGAGGTTTGGCGGGCGCGGCCTGTCGTGGCGGCGCCGGGCATCAAAATGGCCAGTTCCAACGTGTTGCGGGACGTGAAAGGCAGTTCGGTGATGGCCCGGCCGGTGATGGATGCGCCGACTGCGGCCGTGGTCGTCTCGACCACCTCCTGCCCGGCCTCGACAACAACCGTGCTGCTGATCTCGCCAAGGTCGAGCTTGGCCGTCAGATCATACGTCTGGCCGATGACAATCTTGACCTCCTTGAATACCCCCTTCTTGAACCCCTGCATGGTCACGGTCACGGTGTAGACGCCGGAGTTCAGGTTGGCGATGACGAAGTGCCCGTCGGCGCTCGTCTTGGTAGAATATTCCGCACGGGTCGCGTTATCTGTTGCCTTCACTTCGGCGCCTATAATCGCCGCGCCCGAAGGGTCAGACGCCGTGCCGCTTAGCGTCCCGGTCGGACCCTGTCCAAGAACCGGGGCCGCTACAAACACGAGCACAAAAGCCAAAGCAAGGCTGACCAGAACACTTCTGCTGGCGTGCAATAATCTCACAACCGCACCTCCGTCATATCCTAAGAAGGGGTTTACCTGAGCACCCCGGTCACAGGGATACAGATACCTAAGCAACCGCGTGGCCAATCACTCCCCCAAATAAGCATCATGATATCTCGTTGTCTCGAAAAGACTTAAACATATAGCTGAACCTATTCATCCCGTTGGCTGATCTCACAAATAATGAAAATCAATAGCATCTTTCCAACCTTACCTACGACAAATGGAAAAGTCGCCAAGAGCGCTGAAGCAATGCGGAACCTCCACGGGTTCCTGAATTGCTTGGCAGAGGTACAACCCAAGTCTGAAGCAATGCCCGGCCACCCACATGTGCCGACGCATGCTCGCTTCGTTCGCATATCGCTGCCAGCCCGAGATTTGTGGGGACGAACCCTCGCCTGGGTTCCTAACTTACTGCCAGGTCGCCTCGTGTATCACTTTTTGCGACCCATGTCAACCACGAATCGAGTTCGGGGGAGAGCCTACTCACATCGTATCCCCCTGGAGAAGTCGAGGGGTTTGCGCGAGAAGCGGCAGAAAGAGTTAGCCGCTCGGCTGAGTTGAGGGCCGGGCGGCGCGGAATAGGTATAGACCCAGCAGAGTACCTACGGCCGCGGAGAATGCATATTTCACGGCCTGCGGAATGCCAGTAGGCGAGACAAACCCTTCGATCAAGCCGGCCGTGACGAGCAGCGGAATCGTGCCCAGCAGCAGCCGCACAGCTTGTCCGCCGGCGCGCGCAATCGAGTTTCGCCGGGGCAGCGTCCCGGGGAAGAGCAGTCCCCGGGCAACGAGCAGCCCCGCGCCGCCAGCAATGAAAATCGCGGGCAGTTCGAGCACGCCGTGCGGCGCGACGAAGCTCAGGAGTTGATCCGCCATGCCTGCCTGCCACGTCGCCGCAGTCACCACGCCGAACAGGAGGCCATTCAGCGCCATCATCCAGATCGTTCCCAGTCCCGCGGTGATGCCCAGCGCGAAAGTAGCGAACGCGACCGAGAGGTTATTGGTCATGATGCCGCTCGAGGCCAGCGGCTTGACGGTCACCAGCGAGTGCGTCCACATTTGGCGTCGCTCGATCGTGTCCATCATGTGTGGGCCCAGCAGTCGTCGCGGGAACGATGGGTCATGCAGCGCAAGCAGGAAGCCAAAGACGGTGCCGGCCAGAAAGATGGCAAAGGCCGCGACCGTGTAAGACGATGTCTCGCGGAAGATTTGCGGGTATGTTTCGCGGTAGAAGCGGAGCACGCTGTGGGGATTCCCGCGGCGCCCCATGTAAATGATGTTATGTGCGCGCCCGAGCAGTTGGTTCAAGTAGCGAGCCTGTTGCTGGCTGAGGGGGTCCTCGCGAACAGTGGACAAGTCGGAAGCGGTCTGGCGGTATAATAGCCCGAGTTCCTGGAGCTCTTTGTGGTTCAGCGCACGGACTCCACGGGCGGCGGCACGATCCACCAATTCCATGAGCCGGGCCCAGTGGGGCTTGCGCTTACTCAGCCAATGTGCGGAGAGCACGCGTGTCCTCCTCTGATCCGCTTGTTGATAAGCTTACCATCGAAACTCCGGAGCAGACCGCTCTCGAGTTTCCCCTGGCAGGAATCGGCAGCCGGTTTCTAGCCCTGGCCCTGGATACGCTGATCCAGTTCGCGGCGTTGTTGCTGCTGCTCTTCGTCGTTGTGGCGTTGACTCTCCTCTCCGGGCAGGAGGCGTTCTGGCAGGGCGGCAGGACGTGGGCGCTGGCCGTAGCCATCCTGCTCTGGTTTGCTCTCTACTACGGCTACTTTGCTGTCTTCGAGGCTGTCTGGAACGGGCAGACACCAGGGAAACGCTTCACGCGTCTGCGCGGGATCCAGGAATCGGGCCGGCCGATCAATGTCTATCAGGCCATGGCGCGCAACCTTCTGCGCATTGTCGATCAGCTTCCGGGGATATACGGCGTCGCCATCGTTGCCTGCCTGCTGAATCGGCAAAACAAACGCTTGGGCGATTACGTGGCCGGAACGGTCGTGGTGCATGAGAAACCCCTGGCCGAATCCCGACCCCAGTGGGAAGCTCCGCAAAACCCATCCGCGGCGCGTTTTAATGCCGTGCGCCTGGCCGCCGAGGATCTGCAACTGATTGAAGCATTCCTCGAGCGCCGCGGGCACCTGGCGTCGGAAGTCCGCGCGCAAATGGCTCTGCGAATTGCCGATCGCGCCGCGCAGAAACTTTCTATTCCGCTCGAGGAGCGCCGCGCCCCAGCGCTGCCCGGCGGCGATGAAGCCTTCCTTGAGTTGCTGGCCCAGGAGCGCCGCAATGCCGCCGGCTACCGTTGAGTTTTCGCCCCCCTGCATGAAACCATCCGCTCGGCCAACCCAATCAAATGGAGCCAAACGATGCCTGAAGACCTTCACGAATTGCACGAGCATGCCGTGAAAGGGCAGCACGACCCCGGCCTCGCCCCGGTCTCCCTCACCATGGCCATTTTGGCGGTCCTGGTGGCCGGCGTGACCCTGGTAGGCCATCGCGCTCACACCGAAGAGGTGCTGCTGCAGACCAAAGCCACCGACCAATGGGCGTACTTCCAGGCCAAGAATATTCGCCGACACAACTACGATCTCTTTCTGGACCTGCTCACGCTCAACGCAGGGAAGAACGGTGAACGCGCCGATCTATTGAAGAAAAAATACGAAAAGCAAATCGAGCGCTACAAAGACGAACAGAAAGAGATCGAAGTGGAGGCGAGAAAACTCGTCGCGGAGAGCGCGCACGAGCGGAAACGCGCTGACCGGTTTGATCTGGGAGAGGGCGTCCTTGAGGCCGCTCTGGTGTTGGCCTCGATCACCTTGCTGACGCGCCGGCGGATCTTCTGGCAAATCGGAATGGCCCTCGGGTTGGCGGGTCTCGTCGTTGCCTTGACCGGCATCTGGGTGCACTGAGCGTGGCGCCGGCTTGTAATGAGCGCCACGAACCTGCGTCACGCGCGGCGCAACTGGGCGAGCTGGGCGCCGAGGCTGTCCAGCCGCTCGAGAAGCTCCGAGTGGCGCGCCTCTTCCGGGGCGGGTTTTTTTCCTAGGAAGGAAAGCGTGCCTCCGGGTTCGTGGACGGCGCGGTCCACTTCGTCAAGGGATGCGAATCCTTGGCGGTGCGCTGCCGCTTCGAGTTCTGGAAGGGTCACCAGGTCTTCGCGCAGTCTCTCGCGACGCAGCTTACCGTGTTCGATCAGGACGTCGGACTGACCTTCCACGACACGATCCATCTGCGGATGGCCATAGAGAAAGCGCACGACCACGTAATTGATGGCCAACAGCGCTGTGGCGCCGATGAGTCCGCCAGTCACGGAGGTGTCATCGCCGATGATGGCGTTCTGGACGGTGTTCGAGAGCGTCAGCAGAACAACCAGGTCAAATGGATTCAGTTGCGCCAACTCCCGCTTGCCTGCCAGCCGCAGCCCAGCCACCAGGAACGCATAGACAATCATCGGCCGCAGGATTTTCTCCAGTATGGGCAAAGCCAAAACAAACATGTCTGTCCAAATTTTGCTGTGCATCGTATTCCTATCTCGCGCCAGGCCTTGTTTCGTCCCCTAAGTTCCGCGGCGCCGTACGTCGGCTGAGTTCCGCGCCGAGTGTAGCCCCAGCCGGGGGCGTCGCCAAGCCGCCAGATTCTCCTCATGACTGCGCGCCGGATGACACTTTAGCTACACACGGGGAGGTCGGCGGGGTGGCGGTAGGTGCTGCCGGTTAAAATGGCCTGCAATCTCCTAGCGCCCGGCTTGCGAACGAGAAGCGGCCCCTGATGCCCAACGAAACTCAGCCCCGATTGCGCAAGTTTTCGCCTCGCCTTGAGGCGCTTGTGCAAGCCTCGCCAGCGTGCCCGCCCATAGTTCTTTGGACCACGGACACGCACCTGCGCGTAACCTCGCTGCAGGGTTCCGGCTTGCCGCTATTGGACCTGAAGCCCGCCGAACTCGAAGGGGTTGACCTGACCGAGCATTTCGAGCGCCAGGATTCGGATCAGCGCATCCTGGCCGCGCACCGCCGTGCGGTCGAGGGAGAAGCCACAACCCTTCAAGTGACCTGGGGGGAAGGCGCGTTTGAGTTGCACCTGGAGCCTATGCGCGACGCCACGGGAAACATCACTGGAGTGATCGGCATCGGCCGCGAGCGGTCTGCGCGCAAGCCGCCCGCCCCCGGCACATCCATCAGCGAGAGCCGGCTGCGCGCGCTCATCGAGCACAGCACGGATATGAAGGCGCTGGTCGACGCGCAGGGTCGCATTCTCTACGCCAGCCCTTCCACCACAAGGATCCTGGGCTACGCGGTTGAGGATTACGTGGGCAGGAATGCCTTTGAACTCATCCACCCCGAGGATTGCGAGCGGGTCCGAGGACTCTTGCTGGAACTCCTCGAAAAGCCCGGGGGGATTATCCCTTCTCAATTTCGGATCCGGGCCCAGGACGGCGAATGGCGTGACGTCGAAAGCTCCGGCCACAATCTGCTTGCCGAGCCGGACATCCAGGCCATCGTCGTCAACTATCGCGACATCACGGAACGCCGCCGCACCGAAGAAGCCCTGCGGCAAGCCGAAGAGAAATACCGCAGCATCGTTGAAAATGCCGTGGAGGGCATTTTCCAGACCACGCCCGAAGGAGGCTACATCAGCGTCAACCCCGCGCTGGCGCGCATGTACGGCTACGTTACGCCGGGCGAGCTGATGAACGCCGTCACGGACATCGGCCGGCAGGTCTACGTGGATCCGCAGCACCGCGTGGAATTCCGCCGCCTGATCGAAGAGAAAGGCGTCGTCGAGGGTTTCGAGTATCAGGTCTATGACCGGCACGGCAAGAAGATCTGGCTGACGGAATCTGCGCGCGCCGTGCGCGATGCGAATGGCAAGATCCTCTACTACGAAGGCACGGTCGAGGACATCACCGCGAGGAAACGCGCTGAAGCCGAGCGGCAGGTCATTTTCGAGATCATCCACGGGGTCACGGCCACGCCCAACCTCGATGAGTTGCTCCGGCTCATTCATCAGGCGTTGAAGAAGGTGGTGTACGGGGAGAATTGCCGCGTAGGGCTCTTCGATCAATCGACAGGCCTATTCTATTACGCCTACTACGTGGATCAGTTTGATCAAGTGCCGCCCCCGCAGAAACCCGGGAAGAGTTGTGCGGCTTACGTTCTCCGCACCGGCCGGCCCATGCTCTTCACAAAGGAGGTATTTGATCGGCTGAGCGCCGCGGGCGAAGTGGCGCGCTCGGGGACGCCGGCACGGGCCTGGGCGGGCGTGCCGCTGCGCACGCACTCCGGAGTGATGGGTGTGCTCGTGCTGCAGAACTACGGGGACGAGCGTGCCTACACCGACCGCGATATGGAGTTCCTGGCCTCTGTCGGCAGCCAGATCGCCTTGGCCATCCAGCGCAAGCGCGCAGACGAAACACTTCGATTGAGTGAGGCGAGCTTCCGTCTTCTTTTTGAGAACAACCCCTTGCCCACTTGGGTATTTGATCTGGAGACGCTGCGGTTTATGCAGGTGAACGACGCCGCCGTGCAGAACTACGGCTATTCCCGCGAGGAATTCCTTGGCATGCAGATTACGGACATCCGGCCGCCGGAAGACGTAGCCGACTTGACGGAGTTCTTGAAGAGCGACCCATTCGAAGGGAAGACGCCCGGTCAGTGGCGCCACCGCCTCAAAGATGGCGCGATCATTGAGGTCGAAATCACTTCGCACAAGCTGGAGTTTGCCGGGCGGGAGGCCGCGCTGGTGGTAGCGCAAGACATCACCGAGCGGCGCGTGCTGGAGCGGCAGCTTCGCCAGGCGCAGAAAATGGAGGCAGTGGGGCGGCTGGCCGGCGGAGTCGCGCATGACTTTAACAATCTGCTGATGGTTATCAAGGGCCACACGGAGCTGTTGCTCGAGCGCGCGCGCGCGGATGACTGGCACTACCGCAAAGTCGAGCAAATCCAGAAGGCCGCGGACCGCGCCGCCGGCCTCACGCGGCAGTTGCTGGCCTTCAGCCGCATGCAAATGATGCAGCCCAAGGTGATTGACATAAACGCTGTGGTCACCGAGATGGGCAAGATGCTGCCTCGGCTCATCGGAGAAGACATTCAGTTGTCCATCCTAACCGACGCGCGACTGGGCACGGTGAAGGCGGATCCCAACCAGATGGAACAGGTCGTCCTGAACCTGGCCGTCAATGCCCGCGACGCCATGCCGGATGGCGGCAAGCTGGTCATCGAAACCTCCAACGTAAATTTGGACGAGGCCTATGTCCGTCTGCATCCGCCTCTGGAGGCGGGGAATTACGTCATGCTCGCCGTCACCGACACCGGCGTAGGCATGGACGCGGAAACGCAAGCGCACATCTTTGAGCCTTTCTTCACCACCAA
>OBEQ011098006.1_pt1 | contig 12923 bp, 20 predicted proteins | sample 1670901 | NCBI WGS metagenome assembly OBEQ01 (sample SAMEA104232315, study PRJEB22302) | groundwater metagenome | biome: forest; feature: aquifer; material: groundwater | place: USA | collected 2011-08-07 | depth 5.4 m
AGAATTGAAACAAGAATTGAATTAGATGTTCCTAAGGATAAAAGTAAAAGAATATTTCTAATAAATAAATATTCAAATTATCTTAATAAATCTTTAATTAATGATATAGCACAAAAAAGTATTGGATATAATTTTAGAAACCTTGATGAATTGATCAAAATAGCTTATCGAGAAGGAAGAGGAATCATTAGTAGAGGAATAAAAAGTGCATTTTCAGTTTATTCTCCTACAAGTATGTCTAGATATGATGTTATACATAAAACTGATCTTAAATTTAATAATATTATAGGAAATGAGAAATTAAAAAAAGAGCTTTCTTTTCTTAAATTATATATTAAACATCCTAAATTATTCCATAAAAATGGAATTGAAAGGTCAAATATTATGATTTTCTCTGGTCCTCCTGGAACAGGAAAGACTTACATGGCTAAAGCTCTTGCTGGGGAGCTTGATATTCCAATGATAAATATAGATGCAAGCGATCTTCTTGGAGGTGCAGGTCCAATTTTTAGAATTTCAAGTATAGCAAATTTAGCAAGGAGATTTAGAAATTGTATAATATTCCTAGATGAAATTGATAAAATAATTGGACAGGAAATGTTATCTGAGGATAGGGAAGTAATAGGCAGTTTTGAGGCAGAAATTGATGGAATGAAGGAAAGAACTAAGGCTATAATAATTATGACAATGAATAATAAAGCAAGATTTGGAAGTGCATTTCATGATAGAGTACCGTGTTTTGATTTCAATTATCCATCAGAATTAGAAAGAAAAGTCTTTATTGAAAATAAAGTAAAAATATCTAAACTGAATTTTTCGGAGATAAATATAGACTCAATTGTTAGAGAAACTGAGAATAAATCTTATAGACAAATTGAAAGAATATGGAACAATATTCTTTTCAGATTAATGGAAGATAAAAATACTGTTATAAGAAGTAATAGGATAATAGCAGAAAATGAAGTTCTTAATGAGTCAATAAAAAGCGTTTTGGGATTTATCTCTAATGGTAAAACTCTATCTGATATGTTTGGTTAACTATATCAGATTTTATAGAAGATGATCAACCAAAAAAGTTATAAACTTGTTAATATTATTAAGCTTATGGAAAAACAAATACATAATAGAATTGTGGTAGACCCAAAAATAATGGCTGGAAAACCTGTCATTAAGGGAACAAGAATACCTGTTGGTTTAATTATAAAAATAATATCTCAAGGAATATCTGGAAAAGAAATATTAGATGATTATCCTGATTTAAAAAAAGAAGATATTAAGGCAGCGTTAGAATGTGAGCTATAAAAATTTCTAAAATCCGATATTTATTGGTAGATTAAGCTTAAACCTATTTAATATTTCTTTTAGAATATGAGTCCTTTTTTTAAAACCCAAAATCCCTATTCCCTTTATTTCATTAGTATTTGTATCTTTTGTTATAAAGACTCCTGATTCTATCTGATCTGTATACTCATTTTCAGGTGGGATTCCGAAAGTTACCTCCAAGAAATCTCCTTCTTCATCATAGTAAATGTCATAAGTATGGTGGTTCATTTTATATTCTTATCAAAATATGCTGTTATGATAAAACCTTTACCGTTTAAGTATTTTACTATAACCAATAGATATTTGTGAGGAGATTTAAGTTTCTTATAATATTTATAATAATATCTAACACTTTCATCCGGACTAGAATCAGTTATAGAATCAGGTTTTATTAAAGTCTCCTTAATTTCCTCGATATGTTCTGATAATGAAGGGTGTTTCCTTGTAATTTGTGTCCACTGTATTTCTGGCATATAGACATTTCTCCCACTTTTATCAATCAACTCAAAGACATTCATCTAAATCAATATTAAAAGAATTATATAAAACTTATCAACTAAATAAAATTATCTAGCTGTCAACTTCTCAACACTAATTATAGCACGACAAGGAACTTTAGCTTTTACTTTTCTAAATATTTCCTTAATTTTAGGAACGTTTTCATCGCCTGAAAAATAAGTTGTGAAAATAGCTTGACCCTTTTTAACAACTGCAGCTCTTCCTTCAGGAGTTCCAAAACTTAATGTCATTCCTGTCTGAACTCTTTCTCCCTTACTCCCTCCGGAGAAAACTCTGTTATTTCTTAAAATATTATGAGGATAAACATTACATCTCAAAAAATAATTAGTTTGAGTCAAAAGAACTGTCATATCTTTATGAATAGATTGTCTTGTAGCTTCTAATGCAAGATCTCTTATTTGAACAGCCTCGCCCGCACTCAAAGTTATTTTATAAGTATACTTTCCATCTTCATAAGCTTTGTAATTTCCCATATTGAACTTAACAATTTTCTGAGGAGGAACCATTTTAATATAACTTAATTGTTGTTTCTTTGATCTTCTTGTATTTGCAAGAGGCTTTCTTTTAGAATATGCTTTAGCTTTTCTTTTTACTACCATATTTAAATTCTTACTCTCCTTCCAGAGAATTTTAATACTTGAAAATTTTTAATTTTCATTGTGTTTTATGCTGCCATCTCCTTCCAATAAGCTGGTTGACTAGGATTAACTTCTAATTTTAAAATTGATTTTCCTTTTTCTGCGAAAACTCTACCACTATCAAAAATATGAAGACATTTTATATTCTTCCCTCTATAACTTGATGGTATATTAGGAAACGAACCTCTCATCTTCTCAGATGCTGAAAATTCTCCATTACCAACATAAGTATGTTCAACAAAATAGAATTCATCACTTCCAGCAAAATTTTCCAAACCTTGACTTTCAAAACCAAAATCTTTTCTATTCAAATAACCCATCTTAAGCAGACCTCCTTAATGGAGCAATTGAAACATAAACTCTATATGGACCTCTATAATTTTCACTAAATTCTTTTAAATCATCAAAACTCAATCCAAATTTATATTGTCTTAAACTATTATGAGCATCTCCAATTCTAAGATGATATTTATGATCTCTATCTAAAAGAGAAAATAAACCAAAATCTATACTAGCATGAGTATCTTTTACAATTGGTTCTTCACCGTTTATTACTCTTGTCATCTTACTTCAACCTCTTCATTTCTTGCCTGTCCTGGCAATCCTTTTTCAAATATAGCACGAACCATCCCCTTATTCCCATGGGCAGCACTTATTTTACCTTTAATCTTCTTCCCAGAAGAACTTGTCCAAATAACTTCTTTTCCAACAAATTTTCCAGCAGCTTCTTTATCTTTCGCACTTACGTCTAAGATAAAGTGTCTTTCGTGGATTCGTTTTAATCCCCTTCTAAATTGAACAACTCTTGCTTTCATCATAATAATTGTTAGAAAAATTAGCTTTTTAAACCTTTCAGTCAATAAGAAAATTCATATGTCTTTTATTTTCCTTATTATTTCCTCTAACTTTGAACCATAATATACTAAAATTATTAGAGCTAAAATCACCAAAGATAATATCAATCCTAACTTGGATATATAATTTGAAAAAATATTGGTAAAGAGTATTCCAATCATTAATGCTCCTATAAAACCTAGAAGAACATTTTGCTTATTTAGAATATGATTGTACCTTAAATCATATATATTTTTTAATTTTTGATCTCTATCCATTATAATGAATCAACAAAGTATATCAAACCCAAAAATCCAATAATGAGACCTAGAACAATTCCTGTTATGATTATAAATCCAAGATTAATGTTTGGGACAGAAGTCATTAATAACATTCCTACTAAGATTACTATAATAGATGTAATCCTCTGACTCTTTTTATTTGCAACTGGCCACATCATTTATATAAGAAAAGATACTTTATAAATTCTCATTTAAATAATAAATCACTTAACAATAATTCCCTTCTCTTTTAGAAAATCATTCACTCCTCTAACAGGCAAATACAAATCCTTATTCTTGAATCGGTTCTCATATTCTTTGTATGCTTCTTGAAAAATTTTACTTCTTTTATCTTTTAATAAAGTATAACATTCGCCAATTGTTTTTAAAGCTTTGAGGTAATCATCTTTTTTCTTATAATTTAAATTTAAAACTTGTTTATACTCACCAATTGCCTTACTTAAATCTCTATATTCTAAATTTCCTCTCAACATATAAATCTCACCAGAATAAACCGATTCTTTATTATGATCTAAAAACGCTGTACTTTTATCATAAAAACCCTTTTTATCTTTTTCATGCAATCTCTTCAATTTTAAATATTCTTCAAATTCAAAAGGAATTAATCCATATTCTCTAGCTAAACCAATCTTTCCGGCTATTCTCTCATTTCTTTCATCAAATAATAAAGTTTGAAACATTTCTGAATTATGTTCAACTGTAGCGCATAATTCAGCCATATCTTCATAAATATTAGTCCTAGCATATCCTGAAATAAATCCTTTTTCCAAATTATCTGGATGATCTAAATCTTCTTCGACAAAATGTTCCAAGTATCTAACTCTTTTACAAACCCATTTTCCAAAATCTTTATACAAATACAAGCTATTTCCATTGTTATCTCTAGAAAAATCCATCCATTGATAGAAAAATTCAGGATTTGTTTTTAAAATATCAAATGATTTTTTATGTTTAATTTCATGAACTGCAACTTCCATATTACTCTCTTCTTTTAATCCTATCCTATTCATCCAACACCACCCTAAATAACCAGAACTAATAACACCAATAGGTTGTTCAATAACATCTCTTTTAAGATAATTATTTGATTCTATTCTAAGATTCACCAATTCAAAATCCCTTTCTATCTTTTCTCTAATAATTATATCAGACAATGTATTTATTTTTTCATAACTTAAATCCTCTATTCCTGTACTCCATCCTTTTATAGGAAATCCAGCAATTTCATTAAACTCTTTTCTGATAGAACTAGGATTTTTATAATTATAATAATCATTAATAAAATAACTTGCTTGCGTAGAAATATGAAATAGCAAACCAGCGAAGAATGCTCTCTTGGTCCATTTAAAGAAACGGCTTTTCTTCCGCTTACTCATAAAAAATCAAAGATGTATCTATTTATAACGTTTATCGTACTAGAAAGTACTAGAAATTAATCTCAAACTCACCATATTCTTTCTTTAAAACATTCAATAAATCACTATCTAACTTAATTCTATGACCTTTAAATTCAGATAAAACTTTATTAAATTCATTTGCCGTTGAATCACTAACTTTATCAGTTATTTTCTTAAATTTCTCATCAATTATCAAAAATGCTGGATTTGTTAAGAACAAATCTCCATGTTTATTCTTGAAACTTATTCCAACTTTAGTCTTTTGTAACATACCAAGTTCTTTTCTTTGAGCATATTCAATCATACCTTCAATTAAATAAACACTATCTTTTCTCAAACTCTCAAATTCATATTTAGTTGGAATTTTATCGCCCTTATACTCTTTCTTCATCTTAACAATTTGATGTAAAGTATGTAAGAATTTAGGATTTCCATTTGCTTTATTTACAATTTCAGCTTCATAAACATCAATTAAAGCATTTTCACTTTTATCTCCAAACAATGTTTTCATTATCTTGAAAACATTTTCATAAATTTCATCAAAAGTCTTTCTACTCATTCTTTTATCTAACTCTACTCTAACTTCTTTCAATTTTTTCAAATAATCTTCAGAATTTTTTAATAATCTATCAACATCTTTTCCACTTACTTCCTTAACTTTTTCATGCTCATATCCTTTATAGTATTTAATAGCAATTTCATCTAATATTTCCCAATATTTTTTATCTAATAATTTTTCTTTCTCAACAAATATTCTCTTCATCTCATTAACTGTCTCATAAACATTTGTAGGAGGTAAACCATATAACATTAACATAGCCTGACTTGGAGTTATAACCCCCCAATAAATATCTCCAACTACAATATCTAATAATTTTCTCTTAGCAATTTCATGAGTCTTATCTCCCATTGACATAAACATATCAATAGATTCAGGACTAGGCCTTATCTTACCCATTCTTAACAATAATTTCCAAGGTAAGAATCCTCCTCTGTCATACAAAGGAACTCCATCTCTTAAGAAAGTATAGAAAATAGGATTAGCGTCTTTAACTCCTTCCCAGAATTCAGTTAATAAATAAACCTGCACATTTAACGGATTTTTAACTCCGGCAAGTTCTCCAGCTTGCATAATATAAGAATTGATTATGCTTCTCAACTTCTCTTTTAATTCAAGTCTAGGCATTCTTTTAACATCTGTATCATCAATTATAACGTAAGAATCAACATCACTTGTTTTAATTGCCTCTCCTCTAACTAGACTTCCTCCAATTACATAACTATAAACATATTTCTCAAACTTTTTCAAAACTAATGACTTATGTATTTGAGCAACTCTTAAAGCCCCTAAAATTCCTTTATCATGTAATGGAAAAGCCATCCCTATAGCTTCAATTACTTCATACTTACTATCTAAAGCAATTTCCCATATATCTCTTTCTAAAAACATATTAAGCCAAATCTTCTGTTTGCTCTCTTGGATTTTCTTTACAATTTCAGCCTTAATCTTATTAAATTCCTTTTCAGTTCCATCATCTAAAACAACAAGCAAATGCATGAACTTTTCTTTCCTCTCTTTTTCATTCATTTCATTTTCTTCATCAAATAAAGCACCGGCTTGTGGAGGTATAATTCCAATAGCATTAACTTTCTTTACTTTAGTTAAAATAAATTTTTTAAGATTTTCAAGTTGATCTCTAGCTTTCTTCATTTCTTTCTCTTTTTCAGGACTTATAGCTTCAGGCATCTTCCCAGATAAGTCAGCATTTTGATATTTTTTATCATCCAAACTTGTTTCAGAATTATTATCCTTTTCCATGTTATTACCAAAAACCAGTGGTTTTTAAAGCTTTTTATTACAAATCATAGACTTATGCAAAAATTTATATAGAAACTCCCATCTAATATGATATGACAACTTTTAATGTAGTTATAGAAAAGGGAGAAGATGGTTATTTGATATCAGATGTAGTGGAACTTCCTGGCTGTCATACACAGGCAAAAAATATGAAAGAATTAATGGAAAGAACAAAAGAGGCTATTTCACTTTATTTGAAAGTAAAGGGTAAAGACATTAGAGATAATTTTATTGAGATAAAAAAAATAGAGGTTTAATATGGCAAAATTGCCTCAATTAAGTGCAATTCAATTAATAAAAATTCTTTATAAAATAGGTTTCAAACCGATAAGACAAGAAGGAAGTCATATATTTCTAAGACATGAAAATGGAAGAACAACAGTTATTCCAAATCATCCCGGAGAAAATTTAGATAGAGGACTGTTAAACAAAATAATTAAAAAGGATATCCAATTATCAAGAGAAGAATTTGAAAGATTATTATAACATAACCTTTATTAATAATAACTAATAGAAATTAAAATGACAAAATACGATCCAGAAGAAGATGCAGACGTAACAAAAATACAAGCTGCTTATAGCTCTGAAAAAGAATGGGTAATGGATCCAAAAGGATTCTTTACGATACGTCCTTTTCCAAAAGAAAAACTAATTAGAGTCAGATATTATAATGTTGTTGAAGGTGGTTATAAAAAAGAACTATTAATAGAGGGAAAAACAGCAGAAGAAATAATTCAAACAATAGTCAGAGATAAATTAGCAAGTAGTTTACAACATGTTGGCTATTTAGGACAAGAGTTGATGAAAGCAGAAGTTGCTATGGAACTTAATCTTGATTTTGTCCAAGATTCTCCATTAGATTATGAAAGACAAGCAGAAGAATGAAATTTCATTATAATTTTGGTTATGGAGAAATAGAATTTGATTCAAGAGGAGAAACTATTATCGCATTACTAATGCATACTTTTGGCCTTGTAAAAAAGTTCCAAGAAAAAATAAATTTACACGTTCCTGTAAATGATACAAATGAAGCAAGTATTGATTTTTTAGTTGAAGGAAAAGAAAAACCCGTTTTAATAGAATATCATACTTTAAGTCAGTCTGATAGAATAAAAGGACTTTCGCTAGAACAATCTATAGAAAGAAAGAAAAACTACATAACTAAACCAGAATTAAAAGAATATGATATCTTTTTTATATCTCAACTTAAACAAATATATCCAGTAATAAGAAATCCAAATATAAAACCAATGGTAAAAAGTAAATATAAAAAAATATCTGGAAGTCAAGAGGACAGATATGTTAAAAATGTTGTTAGTTTATTAAATCAGTATAACACAAAAGAATCTAGGTTGTAAAAAAATGACAAAAAAAACATTTTTTCAAGAAAGAACTGAAACAGAAATAAGAGCCTTAAGACAAATAAAAGTAGATAATCAAAGAGATTTAGTTCAAAGAATTAATGATTTAAATCCTTCTGATGATGCGTTAGAAATTGATGACTATTTGATTCCTTCAAAATATAGAAGTGGAAGAACTGGAGCTGAAGCATCGAGAAAATGTTACAAACACGGAAACTTAATTCCATTATTACAACCAACTACTCTAGGAGACACTTATAAAGACTCTAGAATCCCTGTGGATTTAAGAGCTCTTGCTTTTTCAAGATTGAAAAATGTTAAACAACAAAATATGAGTTTCGTAGGATATTCTTGGAGACCAGTATTTGGAAATGATAAATTAAAACGTATAGTTCCTTTTGTAGCTTTAGCTGAAGGAGCAAAACTTTTCACTTATGCAGAAAATTATTCAGCTTACCAACAAGATGGAGAAGAAAAAAGAGGAATTAAAGTAGAGGAATATGGAGATGCTAATAGAGTAAGAACCGAAGGAGAAAATGTAATAGTTGAAATCCCTTCAAGAACTAAGAAACAAGAAAAGTACAGATTTGGGTTAATTCACGTTCCGTATACACCAAATGATCCTGTAAATGGAAAAAATAACAATCTTGCGATATCCTTAAGTCTAAGACCGGCAATAATAACTGGAGAATCTGCAGAAGATTTTATAGAACCAACAAAAGGAAGAACCTTACATGATTTATATGATATTCAATATAAATTCAAACAATCAACAGAACAAAGTGCGGTATTGAGATTTACTCCTCAAGATATTACTGGTTATTTAGGAGTTATCAAAAAACAATTAACAGAAGGACATAATATAACTGCTTTACAATTCAATCCATTTGCACTCCTATCTCAACACGGAGCAGAATTTTATAAAAAATTATGTAATAATATACTTATAAAAGATCCAACCTTAACAAGTAAAAGAAAATTGAGAAATCTACATTTAGCAGAAAAATCAATTCTTTTAGCAAGAGCAATAACACACTTCGGCCATAATGATTTTGCTTATTGGGATCCAACTAGAGACGGAATTTTTAAAAATTATAATTGGTAAATTTCAATACCTTTAAAAATACATTTATTCTCTTAAAATAATGGACCTATAGGCTAGTGGCAAACCATCTTGTTTACACAAAGTATTCGGCGGTTCGATCCCGCCTAGGCCAATATTCTATAATTTAAAAAGGAAAAGATTAAATACTACTACTACTAATTATAATCAATTAACTCCCCGGTATGGCCTTCGGACAATGCCGGGCTTACTTATTTTTATGGAAAAGAGAATTGCTATTGTTTTTATAGATGGAAGTAATTTTTATCATAATTCTAAAACAATAATTGATAAATCAAAAAGAATCGATTTTAATTATTTAGCTCAATTTATTTGTGATAAATTTGATCTAAAATTAAAACATGTAAGATATTATAATGCAGTTCCAGACATTTCAGATAATAGAGAAATCTATTACAATCATCTTGCTTTCCTTGATAAATTAAAAAAAGATAATGTAATTGTTAGAACTAGAAAATTGAAGTATATTAAAAGCCTCAAGACAAAAATAGAAAAGGGAGTAGATGTTCTTATTGCTTCAGATATGATAAGAAAAGCTTTAGTAGAAAAAGAATGCAAGGTTTGTATTTTAATTTCGGGAGATGCTGATTTTATACCTGTCATGCAAACTATTAAAGAAGCAGGTTATGAAGTAATTGTTTGTTCTTCTAAACAAGGATTTTCTAATGAATTAAGGCAAGGCAAATTTCGATATTTAATCTTAAAGAAAGAAGATTTGGAAAAATGTTTAAAATAAACTAAATTTGACTAATATTAATATTCGGCAATTCGATTCTGCCTAGTCCATTCTTATTCAAGAAAACGGATTAAAATCCTTTATACTTTCTTCAAAATCTAAATCTTCTAAATCTAGATATATTGTTGTTGTTTGAATATTTTTATGACCCAATAACCTTTGAAGCATAAAAATATCATATCCTTTTCTATGCATTATTTTTGCAATACTTCTTCTAATATCATGAGGACTGATCTCTCCATCATAATAATCATTTAAAATCCTATGCCAACAACGATGATGCATAGGATTTCCTCTTTCAGTTGTAAAAACATATTCATCTTTGTCATCCTTTACATCTAAAAAAGATTTTAGATCTTTATATGCAATATCATCTAATATAAATTTTCTTTTCTTTTTCCCCTTCTCAACAACTGTGAATGTACGTTTTTCCAAATTTACATCAGAAGCTTTAAGATTACACACCGCACCTGCTCTTAGCAATCTCGAGGTAGTAAGGCTAAACATTGCCCGATCCCTCTTTCCTAAATATCCCTTCCTCCCTCTAATTTTTGCCTTTTTATCCATAGTTAAATAAATCTCTAAAATCTCATTCTCATCAAAAAATCTTTGTGGATTTCTTTGTATAACTGGTCTTCTTTTTCTATAAAAAGGATCATATTTAGGATCTAGCAAGTGTTCAGATAATATTAAAAAACCTGTGAACTTTGAAATAGCAGACAATTTTCTATTTATAGTATTCTCTATATTCCCCTTCTTTCTCAAATAACTTTGATATTCTCCCAACCTATCTCTTCTTAAAATTGACTGCCAAAATATTTCATCCATTAAAATTCCAGAATTTTCTCTGGAATCTAGAGGACCAGGATCATAATAAAAACAGAGATAATCAATTATTGACTTATATTTAGTAGAAATTTCATTACTTTTTTCTTTTTCACAATTTTTTTTAAAACTTATAGAAAATCTCCTTTTCCCAATAGTTATTTGAAAATTATCATCAAATATTCTCCTTATTTTAGATTTATTTTTGGAGACCAAGCTTAAATTCTCTGACAAATTTTCTAATTTTTTTTGAGATTTTTTTCATCAAATCGATGTTTATGTAAATAAGCTGCACCAACACCTATTTTAAGATATTCTATAGGTAAATCACATCTATAAAAAAATACGTATCTTAAAAATTCATAAACATTGGTATTGTATCCTCTTCTTGTGTGAATAGATCCTGTTCTCTCACCTTGCACATATAAATCAAATCTTTCTAGAATGTGATTTGTACCTTGGGCGCTCTTTAAATTTTCTTCCAACCAGTTTTCAGGCATAAAACAATATAGCAAATACAGTTTTTAAAGATTTATTCATTAATTTACTATTTTAAATAAATACCTTTAAAAATACATTTATTCTCATAAAATAATGGGCCTATAGGCTAGTGGCAAACCATCTCGTTTACACCGAGAATTCGGCGGTTCGATCCCGCCTAGGCCCATTTAATATAATCGTCAATGGGATGTTTTATTCTTAGAAATCCTCATAAGTTTTTTAAATGCCTTGAAAACTTCTTCCGCACTTATTTTGTCAATGAATTTATTTTTTTTATAAAATAGTGCCTGATATAATCCGCCACCATTTGATTTATCAATTATTATATCCTTTTTATCCCATGGCATATAAATAGCTCCACTTGCTGCAGGACCAAACAAAGTAATACTTCTCAAATCTGCCAAATGGGCCATATTTCTAGGGCCACTATCAACCCCTATAAGATAATTACTTAACCTTAAAACAAGCATTAAATCCATGATATCAATTTTGTTAATGAATGAATAAACCTTAAAATCTAGTTTGCTAGCAATCTCTTTATAGTCTAATTCTGCCTCTTTAGATCCAACAAAAATAAATCTAAATTTTCCAAGGCTATTTATCTTTCTAATCAATTCTGTCCATTTATTATTATCCCACTTTCTCATAATCCATACAGGACCTATATGTATAATAATAATTTTATCTTTTGTTTTCATAACACTATTTTCCCTTATTCTTTGATAATCCTTTTTATCAAAATCAAATATATCCTCAAAAGCCACATGAGAAAATTTTTGTCCTAAAATATCAAAGTCTATCTCTCTTCTTTGTATAGGCTTCCTTTTTGCAAAAACATCAACTATCGAGTGTGATGAATACTTAAAAAATTTAACCAAGGGGGTTTTAATTTTCCCCATTTTAACTTTTTTAATTAAATTATATGAATGATTACTAATCCTCATAACTATAACCTCATCATAATTTGGAAATTTATGGATAATACTATCAATTTTTTCTATATCTCGAAATGTAGATGAACTAGAGACAAAAACCTTTCTAACTCCTTTTATATTCTGAGCCAATTTTTTAAGGGGAGGAGTTACAATTAAATCAACCTTTAATTTTCTATTATTCTTTATAAAACTACTCAATGCAGGCAATGAAACTATAAAATCTCCAACAAGACAAGGATTAACTATCAAAACTCTGTCAAATTTCTTTGAAAATCTATTTTTTGATATAAAAAAAGTTTTGAAAAAAAGATAAGGATCCTTAACCTGTTTTATATAATCCCAATTTACTAGTTTCTGCATCTCTTATGATGGGAGTTTATATTTTTAAAGTTATCATTAAAACCGTTAAAATACAAGATAAAACCGAGGATATATTTATTAAATAAGAATAATTGATACATAAATGAGTATACTAAACTTGCTTACTTTAGATCCGAAAACTCTTCAAACATATGGCTATACATTAATATTTATCCTAAATATAATCGAAGGCCCGATAGTAACCTACATA
>OBEQ011262865.1_pt1 | contig 12918 bp, 12 predicted proteins | sample 1670901 | NCBI WGS metagenome assembly OBEQ01 (sample SAMEA104232315, study PRJEB22302) | groundwater metagenome | biome: forest; feature: aquifer; material: groundwater | place: USA | collected 2011-08-07 | depth 5.4 m
CACCAACACTCATTATCATCAAGTCTTTTTTGTTTTGTAGTATAGTCAGGGCATTGTCCCTTACTGCATCCTGTGATGCAGCTTCGACTATAAGATCAACTGGTGAGCTAGCAAGAAGCCCAACATTCTCTGTGATTTGTGGTTTGTTTTTTAGCTTGGATGTAAGCGATTTTGCAGCTTCCTTTGAAGAATCATACAAATGCGTAAGATTTGCAGGAATCTTTCCAGAATCAATAGCAAGGGCAATCTCTGTTCCTATTGCACCACATCCTAGAAGTCCAATTTTCTTCAAGACGATCAATTTTGTATTATGCCCTTGTTAAAGCTATAACTTTTAGTCATATCAAAAACAATCGTAGGATAAGGCACAATCAGAATTGAATCATAAAATTTGCACAATGATAGAAAAGATGAGGTGAGTTGACTCTTGGAATCAAAAGCTAGCCTGATGGAAAGATTTCTCTTTCGTATAGCAAAACAGTGGATTGCAGGAGATACGATGGAGCAGGCAATACAATCTGCCCGTCTTGCAAACAAAAAAGGAATGAGTGCTATTATAAATAAACTGGGAGAGCATCTTACATCAAAAAATCAAGTAGAAAATACACTAAAGGAATATCTTGTACTTGTGTCTAATCTGCGCAAATCAAGAGTCAAGGGTGGAATATCAGTCAAACCCACGCAGCTTGGACTTGCAAGAAGCAAAAAGGAATGTTTGCAAAACTTTTTGATATTAATTGAAAAGGCAAGCCTTTCACAAATCTTTGTATGGATTGATATGGAATCGTCAGAATTCACTGATGGTACAATAGGAATCTATCTTGATCTGTTTGACAAGTATGAAAGACTCGGATTGGCCCTCCAAGCAAACCTAAAGCGAACTAGAGGAGATTTGATGAAATTGCTTGAACTAGGTGCAAAGATCCGACTTGTAAAAGGCGCATACCGAGAAAAAAAGGAAACTGCATATCAATCAAGAAACGACGTTGATGAAAATTATCGAAACCTGATGGAGTTACTTTTTGTTGAAGGAAATGAGTTTGGTATTGCAACACATGATTTACAGTTGATTGAGCACGCAATCAACTTATCAAAAGTACATGAAAAGAAGTTTGAGTTTCAAATGCTAAAAGGAATACGTGATGAACTCAAGCCGGTCCTTTTAAAGAAAGGATTTCCAGTAATGGAGTACATTCCATATGGGACAAACTGGCTTCCCTACTCTATTAGAAGACTAAAGGAGAGAAAGCGCAACATCTTGCTTCTGGGAAGCTCTTTTCTTCACTCACATCGAGTCTGAGTCTGTTCTCTCATAAACTGTAAAAGATAGTAGGCCCCACCAGCTCCTTTGCCTGAGATGCCTGAATCCTTCCAGCCAACAAATGGTTGACCTCCAACATGAGCTCCAGTTGTTGCACTTGCTGCTCTGTTAGCATATGTGACGCCGGCCTCAATTTTGTTGAAAAATTCCTCAATCTCTTTTTTGTCCTGACTAAATATCCCAGCAGTTAAGCCATAGTTTGATTTATTTGCAAGCTTGATTGCATCATCAAAACTCTCATACTCCTCTACGCAAAGAAATGGTAAGAATAGCTCTTCTCTAACAAGCTCATGCTCTTGTGGCAGACCTGTAACGACAGTAGGTTCCACAAAGTAACCATTTTGGTAATCAGAATTTTTTAAGACAGAGCCACCAGATACTATCTTTCCATCTTTTCTGGCAAGCTCAGTAGCCTTTTCAAACTTTTTTACTGCTGCCTCATTGATCACTGGTCCCAAAAATACATCCTTCTGCCAAGGACTTCCTATCCTAATTGACTTTGTTTTTGCCACAAGTTTTTCCATAAACTGATTTGCCACATTTTTTTGAACATATACTCTTGAGCACGCGCTGCACTTCTGACCTCCATAACCAAACGCAGCACGCAAGACACCATCTGTTGCCTTTTCAAGATCTGCAGATTGAGTTACTATAGCTGGATTCTTTCCACCCATCTCGGAAATAAATGGGCGCGGATTTTTTTCAACAAATGTTTTGAACCCAGACATGCCAACCTCCTTTGAGCCTGTAAAGGCAATTCCGTCGACAAGTGGGCTTTCTATTATTGTCTTTCCAACAAAACTGCCAGAACCAGTGATAAAGTTTAGGGCAGCCGGTGGAAGCCTATGATAAATCGCCTCCACAAACTTGAATGCTGAAAGAGGAGTGTCACTTGCAGGCTTTAGAACCGCGGTGTTGCCTGTTATGAGAGCACCAGAAGTCATTCCTATTGCAATTGCAGAGGGAAAATTAAATGGCGGTATTATGCCCCAGACGCCATAGGGCTTGAGAACACTCCTTGTCTTTTCTGTTGGGCTTGGACTCTTGGTCTCCTTAGAATAGCCTTCATTTAGCTCAATCTGTTCGGCGTAAAATCTCATAAAGTCAATAGCCTCATCGATATCTCCCATGGCCTCTAACCTGCTCTTTCCATTCTCAAAGCACATTATTGCAGCAAGCTTGAATTTATCGGCAGAAAAGACATCCGCGACTTCTCTGAATACTTGAACTCTTCCCTGGTATGGTGTTAAACTCCATTTGGTAAAGGCTTGCTTTGCTGATTCTATTGCATGTAGTGTATCCTCTTTTGTTGCCAAAGGAAATTTTGCAATGATTATTTGCGTATCGGCGGGAGATTTTACATCAAATTGATTTTCAGAATAGATCTCTTTTCCTCCAATTATTATAGGATAGCTTTTACCAAAATCTTTTTTTACAGAATCAATTGCCTGATCAAATTTTCTGTGAAATTCATCTGTTGTATTATTTGATACGGCTTTTGCCCAAGTCTTTTCGTTTTCAAACATAGATGACCTACTGACTTACATAATAAATTGATTGTCCATTAGCTTGAGCACGAATTTGTTTGAAACGCGAAACATTTTATCCTTGGATGTAAAGGATGCTTATGCGAAATACTGTTTATCTTGATGCCTTAAGAAAGCGCGAAGAAACTCTGTCTGTTCTAAAAGGTCAAAGATTTGAACAGATAATTCAGGAAGCCAAGAGAAAATGGATCGAATATATTCCTCAAAGACAAGACGCAGTAATTGCGGGAATAGATAGTAGCTATAACAGTACTAAATTTCAGGGATTAGAGCTATGGGTTGTTACAGCCGTATCTATAAAATCTGATGGCTCTATCATAAAGGAACTATACAATCAAGGACTAGGTACGCCAAGCCCTGATCTTGCGGTACAAGCAAGCAAGATGGAGATAGATGCGTGTGTAGCCTCAATTGAGAAGGCACACCTTGTGGCAATCGACGGGTCGCTTTACTCACAATTTCTCACAAGACAACCCTCTCTTATTGCAATGCTAAACTCTACGATAAAAAAGAAGAATAACGTAGTATTTGTTTCAAAGACATCAGTTACAAGAAACGAGTTTTCAAGTCTAGGTTCTCTTGCCGGTGACATTTTCTACTATAATCATGCAAACAAAAAGTCAGGATTTAGCAAAATTTTTGTGGACAAGGACCTCGGACCAGGAAAGGTCACATCGTCTGTATATGCAAGGCTTCGAGACTCTACACCGCTAATTAAAATTGAGCTACTAGGTTCTGACCACAACGAGTCAGAAATAAAATTACTTTTAGATAGACTTTACAAAAACAGCGTTTCTGGATATCCTTATGCATTAAAGCTTGCACACAACAACTGTAAGATTACCAACGCCGATCTTGCAAGACTTGTTAGTCTTTATGGTCTTGGAAACGAGACTGGATCAAGGGAGGTGCTTGAATGAATATTGGAGTTGTAATAGGCGAGGCCAAGCCAACTGAAGTAACTGCCCAGTCATCACGACCACTTTCTGTTGGTGAATATGTAATAATTGATTCGCAAAACGGCAAGCTTCTAGGACTGGTGGAGAGATCAATTGTATCAAGCGACGCATTAGATGACGTGAGAAATTTTGATGAAGCAATGGAAAGCAAGGAAGTCGCAGAGCTAAATGCTCGCGACAAAAACTACAAAGTAAAAATTGGAATCTTGGGATTTTTGGACAAGCTGCAAAAAGGCCAGGCAGTAGTGCCAGCCGTACCCCCACTACCTGGAACCTCAGTACTTGAAGCCACCCAAGAGGATCTAGGTATAATATTTGCTCCAAAGGGTCAGGAGTGGATTAGGATTGGGGCTCTCTTGAGAAACTCACAGATTGAAGCCAAGATAAACCTCAACAAAATTGTCTCAAGACACGTAGGCATACTTGCCATGACAGGCATGGGAAAAAGCAACCTTGTATCTTTAATCGCAAAGCGCGTGGCGGAGCTTCAAGGAACTCTAATAATTTTTGACTATCACAACGATTACACCAATCTTAATGTGCCAAAGATTAGTGTAACAGACGCAAAAATAAATCCAAGACTCTTGCAGGCAGACAAGCTTGCCGAAGTAATAGAGCTTAGAGAAAATGCTGACAAGCAGCAACGAGTCTTACGTGAATCATTTACTACGTCGGTAAAACAAGCAAAAGAATTCTGGTCTGCACTTGAAGATAGTGTCTCTGCGTTTGGTCATACCACAAAAGGATATGCAGATAGTGCAAGCAGAGTGTTGGATAAAATTGACGATGCAAAACAGAGATTCTCTGACATCTTAGATCCGGACTGTGGTGATCCAGTAGATTTGATTAAAGAAGGTAGAGTAAATGTTCTAAGCGTTGCAGAGCTCAGCGAAAGGCAGGCAAACGTAGGACTCGCATATTATTTGCAGGAACTACTAAACGACAGAAAGGATTCTTACTGGGCAAAAAAAGGTAGAAAACTTTCAAGAAAGAGTAGCAAATTTTTATCGCCAATTTTTGTAATTATTGAAGAGGCTCATGCCTTTATTCCAAAAGGAGAGCATACAGATACAAAATACTGGGCATCAAAGGTTGCAAGGGAAGGAAGAAAGTTTGGCATGGGGCTTGGCATAGTCTCTCAGAGGCCACGAAACATTGATCCAAATGTGTTAAGCCAGATGGGCTCTCTTGCAATAATGAAGATAGTTCAGGACGATGACCAGCAGCAGATTGCCTCAGCAGCAGAGTCTTTAAGCAAGGATCTTCTCACTCAGCTGTCCTCACTTAACATAGGCGATGCCGTACTTGTAGGTCAGTGGGTAAATCTTCCTTCTATAGTGCATGTTGACGAAGTGAAGGGCAAAACGATTGGCTCTGACCTAGACGCTGTATCAGAGTGGTCACAATCCACTAAATTCAAAGATATTGCCGCAGGATCTACGCAAGGGCTCATACAAAAAGATCTGTTGATGGATTGACAATGATCTTTTCTCACATCTCTGATACACACCTGGGATTTGTACAATATTATTCAGAAGAACGTGAAGAAGATGTCTACCATTCCTTTGATCAAGCAGTGGACACATCGATAAGTGATCATGTTGATTTTGTAATCTTAGCAGGAGACATATTTCATGTCCCAAATCCAAGTGGAAAAGCAATACTGGTTTTGGCTAACGCTCTAAAGAGACTCAAGCAAAACAACATAGAATCCTTTTTCATCCTTGGCGAGCATGACATAAGCCGAATTCGCGCAACACCAGTGCCATGGGTATATCACAATCTGGAATTTTCAAAATACATAGGATCAGGAAAACCTTTCCAATACAAAGATGTCCTGCTTGTTGGTTATGACAAACGGAGAAAAAACGAGATTCATAGCTTTGAAGAAGATTTTGCAAAGGCAGATTCTTTGGCAAAAAAGCACTCTGGTCACAAGATTCTTGTCTTACACCAAGGAATATCTGAAATTAACAAGTTTGCAGGTGAGCTAAACTCTGCTGATCTTCCAAAGAACTTTACCTACTATGCAATGGGCCATCTTCATGAGAGGGAGCTAAAGCGATTCAATCATTTAGGAGGTCCAATTGCCTATCCAGGATCGATTGAACTTACTTCAAGTGAGGGAATCAAGGAGACACAAAAGGGATTTTACGAAGTAGATTTATCGACTCCAGAACCAAAAGCAAATTGGATAAAGCTAGATACACGACCACAACTTTCGATAAAAACTAACTTTAGTAATCTCAAAGAAGAAATTGATTTACTCTCAAAAAAGCTGCAGTCCTATACTAGAAAACCAATTGTAGAGCTAGTAATTGGTGGAGAAAAGATCGAGACTGACAAAGTTCAGTCACAAATTTCAAGAATCTATCCACTTGCACTAAGATGCTTTTGGAAAGCAATGAGAACCGACAAAGTTCTTGGCTCTACGTTTGTAGATAGACCAGCCAAAATAGATGATGAAATGTTAAAACTTGCAAAAGACATTTTAGGTTCAGACCAGCTTGCAAACTTTGCAATAAGAGACCTCTTGCCACTTCTTTCCGCAAACCAAATCGAGGAAGCAAATCATCTAGTCATTGAAAATTTTAATCGATTCAAAAAGGAGAAAAAAATTGTTAAGTAAAGTAGAGCTAGGAAACTTTCTTTCACACTCTGACACAAGACTGGAGTTTGACAGAGGGGTAACTGTATTTGTGGGCCACAATGGTGCAGGAAAATCAAGCATCATTGACGCAATAACTTTTGCACTCTTTGGCGAACACACCAGAAGCTCAAGTAAGGGCTTGATTCGCCGTGGCTCGACTCAAGCATATGCAAGCGTGGACTTTACCATCTCAGGACGGTTCTTTGAGGCTGTTCGTAAAATTGATTTAAAAGGAACTCTCTCGGCACAGTTTTTTGAAAGACGTGATGGTGATCTTGTTCAACTAGCGGCAGGTGAGAGGAAGCAGTTTGGCGAGTCCATGACAAAAGAGATTGAAGCACTAATTGGTATGGATTTTGAAAAGCTAAAGGTCGCTTCGATTGTACAACAAGGAGAACTAAACTCGATAATTGATGCTGATCCTAAAAAATTCAAGGAGCTTGTTAATGCCATAATTGGAATAGACAAGCTGGATACCGCGTTTGGGCAAATGAAAGATGTAGTTGAAAACTTTCGCAGCTCCATAAGAAAAGAGCTAGAGTATGATGATACAGACATTGAATACCTAAGAGAAAAACTCGAGTCAGTAACAAAAGAGATTGACGAATCAGAACCAAAAAGACAAGCGCTGTTGGCAAAAAAACAAAAACAACAAAATGATCTAGAAAAAATAAAAGAAAAGATCGAGACCGAATCACCAAAAGAGTCCAAGATAAAGGAGCTTGAAACCAGACGATCTGAGTTAGTAAGATACGTCAAAAATGCCATCTCATCGCTCCAAAACGAGATTTCAAAAAAGGAAAGAACACTCTCAGACTGTGAAGGATGTTTTGAAAATGTGTCCTCTAAAAAAGAGATTGAATCAGAAATAGCCAATGCGGACGATCAATTAGAATCAATTAGAAATGAGATTCGTCAACTTTCAGAAAAGTTAGGCAAGCTTGGAGGACAGGAAGAGCTTGCTGTCAAACTACAGCTAAAGAACGGAAGATGTCCGGTATGTGACTCTACCGTAGAAAATCTCAATCCCTTGTTCCAAGAAGAACACATACGCAATGAAATATCAACGATTAGAGACAAAATAGCCAGTCTCACAAATAAAGAAAAAAAGACGATTGAGAGAAAGCGTGAACTTGAGAGGAGCTATCAGAACGCCATAAAGGCAGAAAATACACTACGTGCCCATTCAGTTGAGAATCCAAATGATTTGCTACATCTAAAAGAAGAGATTTCTAAATTGAAAAGCAACATTCAAAAAATTCCCGCTAATCTTGATTCGTCGGGAAATCTTGTGCATCTTGCCATAGATTCACACTCTCAGGCTCTTCTTGAAACAATTTCATCTTTACAAGAAGAGACTAAAGGATTTGATCCGGTAGAATTCAAAAATCTAAAATCTGAATTTGATAAGCTACTCAAATCACTTAGCTTTACGGACCAGCAACTAGGTGGCATAACCCAAAAATTAGAAACCGCAAAAGAAGAGCGAAAAAAAATATCACTTACCTTAGACGAGCTTGCTCTTGTAAAGCAATATGTTTTACAGCTTGATTCAGTAAAGACTCAGATATTTAATAGAGATGGGGCTGTTGCCACAAGTCTCCGTTCATGGGCTTTGAACCTAATATCGGAAAAAGCTTCTGAATATCTTACTGCATTTAATGTAAAAATTCAGAGAATTTCACTTGAAGAAAAGACAAGAGATGTTGGAATCTTGTGTTACTCGGGAAATACTGTGCTGGATCTAGAGTCGCTTTCCGGTGGAGAAAAAGTAAGTGTCGCACTTGCACTCAGACTTGGAATGGCACACATCCTTGGTGCATCTAATCTTAATTTTATCATCTTAGATGAGCCCACAGCACACCTTGATGAAGAAAGAAGAAAATCACTTGTCAGTGTTCTTTCTCAGGCCTTTGAGGCAAACATAAGCTCGATATCCCAGTTTATCATAATAACTCATGATACTGAGATATTTGAGAACTCTAATGTGGATATGATATACAACTTTGAATCAACACCTGAGGGAACTAGGGTGACTCTGCTCTAGCCGCCAGTAAGTTTTGCAAATCTTTCGTTTTTAGACAACTTTTCCATAAAATGCAGATTAGACAGAGCTACCACTGCAGACTCCCTTACAGGCTGGCTTGAATCTGCTAAAGCCTTTTGGAGAGTTTCTTTTGCTTCTTGGGATCCTATCACTCCTAAAGCTATTGCAGCTTCATGCCTTACAAAAAAACTAGGATCATTTCTTACTGCATCTTCCAGTGACTTTATACCACTTCTATAACACATCTGTCCTAGCGAAAATGCAGCTTCATGTCTTACAAGTTCGTTTGGATCATTTTTTAAAACCTTGGCAACATGCGGCACCATTTTTTCACCGCCAAAATCCACCAAAATACAAACTGCTCTTGTTCTGATTACATAGTCCTTGTGATCTAAAAGGTGCAAAAAATATTCTTTGTCCTTTCTTTCGTATCTTTCCTCCATCTCAGCTAAGAGCTCAAGTCTTGAATCGGGAATAACTTCCATGCACACAATTTTATAAGCGAATATTTATTCATTGATGAGATGACACGCTGCAGATACTGGCACCTCTCTATCGAGGAACTAAAAAAAGCAAATTATGATCCCAAAAAGGTGCTCATATGGGAAATAAAATGTTCAAAGGATGAAGCAGCACACTTTGGTGTCTTTTGTTATAGAAACGGAACTCCTTGGGACTATGAGTCTATTCACGGAATTGTATTTTACTACAACATGATCGAGCGTGACGAGATATCAAAGATAACTGAATTTCTAAAATCAAAGTTTGGCGGAGAGGTAAGGGAAAAAGGAGAGCGAGTTTTCTTGGCTGACTCGCGTGAGATTTATTCACCTGCTGAGATTGCTGCACTTGCAACTGAGATTGGAAACAAGTTTGAGACAAGCGTCGAAATTAGTGTAGAGCTCGAAAACTTTGATTTAACAGAACAGGAAAAAAGTAACCTTCCTTCAAGTAAGCTACTGCCAATTCCGGGCAAGTAGATAAATATGGAATTGACCCACTTTCAGATCTCCGATGGATGAATTAAAAGTAATAGGGGAGCATCTTGAGGAACTTCGCAAGCGAATAATTAAAATGGTTATCGCTGTTGCGATTATTGCATTTTTTATTCTTGGCTTCCATTTGACCCCATTTGTTTACAACGACATCAAATTGTATTATCCTTATCCAAATCCTCTTGATAACATGGCTGCACAGCTTACCGTCATCATGAAGAATCAACTAATACCTCCAACTGTCCAGCTAATACAAACTGCTCCAGGGCAGGCATTTTTTGCCCAGTTTTATGTTGCAGTTTTACTTGGTATTGTCATAGGCATGCCAATAATTGTGAAAGAATTCTTTGGATTTTTAGCTCCTGCCTTGGAAAAAAAAGAAATTCAGATAATAAGGTCGATAACAATTCCTGCAGTATTTCTGTTCATTTGTGGCTGTCTTTTTTCATATTTTTTTGTTACACCATACATTTTGGAATTTCTTTACAAGTATGGTCAATCTTCAGGCCTTGTGACTTTCCTTAACATAGTGGATTTTATCACTTTCGTATTGCAATTTCTCTTAGCATTTGGCATTTCATTTCAGCTTCCGTTGATAATGTATGCTGTTTCTTCTTCAGGATTAGTTGATGTTAAATTCTGGCGGAAAAATATTCGATATGCCATTATTGCAATGGTCATATTGGGAGCTGCTATCACTCCTGACGGAAGTGGAATTACAATGTGGTTCGTTTCTGGTCCGATGATAGCACTGTATCTTATAGGAATGATCTACACCGAAAGGCGAGCAAAACAAATTGCAACACTTAAATCTTAAGATGCCTATTTTATAGGCAATGGCTTATGAGCAAGTAATCATTGCATTAGTAGTGATAGGAGCTTTAATCTTTGGTGCAAAAAAGATCCCCGGGCTTGCTCGTACATTAGGTAAGGCAAAAGGCGAATTTGAAAAAGGAAAACTAGAAGGAGATAAGGAACTTAAAGAGTTCAAGGAAAAAGAAGACCCTCAAAAATAAAACAACGCTTTTTTACCCACGTAAAACAAACTAGCTTGTGATACGCAGATCAGATATTCAAGAAATTGTTAACGGATACTCTGATCTGACTGTCGGGGCACTTGGAAGTCATTCTGCACTTGAAATAATGGATGGTGCCAAAGACGAGAACCTCCGAACGCTGGTCTTGTGCCAGAGAGGAAGGGAGATTCCATATAAGAGGTTCTCTAGAATTTCTGATCAAATAATAATCTTAAACAAATTCAAGGAAATGCTTTCTGCCAAGATTCAATCAAGGCTCAGACTATCAAATACAATAATCGTTCCACACAGGGCACTGACTGCATATCTTGGATACAAGGCAATAGAAAATAGTTTTAGAGTGCCGATATTTGGAAATCGGGCCCTCTTTAAGGCAGAAGAACGATCGTACAGAAAAAACCAGTACTACCTTCTTGAGAAGGCAAGGATAAAGCATCCAAAAATATTCAAGAATCCAAAAGATATTGACAGACCTGCGATAGTAAAGGTACAGGAAAAAACACGGAAACTCGAAAGGGCATTTTTCAACGTCTCATCTTACTCGGACTATAAGGAAAAGACTGAGATTAGGATCAAACACGGTCTGATATCAAAAGAGGACCTGAAAATTGCAAGTATTGAGGAACTTGTTATTGGCACCTACTTTAACTTCAATTACTTTTACACACCTATTTCACAAGAAGTTGACTTTCTTGGAATTGAACGCAGATTGCAGACAAACCTACATGACTTTAACGCACTTCCTGCAAGACAGCAGCTGGAGATTGATGTAACTCTTCAAAATATAGAGGTAGGGCACACACCGGCTAGCATTAGGGAATCGCTTTTAGACAAAGTAATTTCAGCTGGTGACAAATTTGTAAACGCCGTGAAAAAAGAATATCCTCCAGGCATTATAGGACCATTTTCGTTGCAAAGCGTAATCACGAGTGATCTTGAGATAGTTGTGTACGATGTTTCACTCAGAGTTCCAGGGAACCCAATCCTTGCAACAACAAGCCCATACACAAAATACAAGTATGGAACTACGTTTGGTGTCGGACGAAGAATTGCAATGGAGCTGAAAAGAGCTCAGCAAGACGGAAGACTGTCTGAGATAGTGACCTAAGCTTCCATCTTTTCTTTTAGGAGAGTCTTTTTTACCAAAATTGGAACGCTGTAAAATGAAGCAAGAGCTAGCGCGTCAGATGCTCTATAGTTTCGCATGACAAGCTCATGTTTTCCGGTAAAGTAAAGATTTGCACGCAATACGTTTCCACTTTCGTATACTTTGACCCTGACTAAGAGAAGCTCGTTTAGCTCAGCAACCTCTTCAATCATATTGTATATGCTGGGTATGGAATCTCGCTGTCCATCGATAAAACTGGTAATGTGTCTAGCTACTTCTCCCGAAAAGGCCCTCATGTGGAACTCCTTTCCGTCGTCAGATCTTAGAATAAGAATGCCTTCTATTCCGTAGGGATCGACGAATCCCACGTATGTTATCTTCACATCGACATAGTCAGAGTCCTGAATCTCATCGATCTTCACGGTTAATTCTCTCACTCATTCATCACTGATAAAGTCTTTGCATAAAAACAGATACAATTTAATGTCACAAAAAGTTGGGTTGATTTGTTGGAAAAGCAGCTAACAATGCAACGCTCGTATAAAGCAATGATTATTGTTGGCTTTGTTGCAATCGCTCTTTCATTTTTAATATATTCAAGATATGATTACGCCGAGATTCCACCAAATGTTATTCCATTTATGGAGAGGATGGCTCTTGCAACCTACATCGTTCTATTTTTGTCCTTTGGATCAGTTGCGTATGGCCTCTATAGATTCTACAAGATAAAAATTATTCAAGACGATACTTCGCTTGCCTCTATAATCTCAAAGTCAATAAACAATAAAAGATCAAAGCAGGTCTTTGTTGCAAGCGCAATAGCTTATGGGATATTTTTTTCTTTTACTTCTGGCACTTTGGTATACCAACCGGAGGTAATATTTTCACAACATTACGGAGCAGTTGTTCCGTCTATACACATCACGCCATGCTGCGGACCGACTGGATACATGCCAGAGATTGTGGCATACTTTACTGAGCATTTTGGAACCAAGATAATCCCTGTAAATTTTGTCTTGTTAGTTGCGGTATCATTTTTGGTTGGTCTTAACTTTGCAATTGCATCAAATGCTTTTTCAACGTACAAAAAGGAAGGTGGACTTGGAAGCTTTGGAGCAGTAACTGGACTGTTTATTGCATGCCCAACATGTGCTGGAACTGCGCTATCTTTTATCTTGGGAGCTGGTGTGGGGGCCTTTACAATTGCCCTGACTCAACTTCAAACTGTCTTTATTGCTCTCTCAATTCCTATAC
>OBEQ010965434.1_pt1 | contig 12916 bp, 10 predicted proteins | sample 1670901 | NCBI WGS metagenome assembly OBEQ01 (sample SAMEA104232315, study PRJEB22302) | groundwater metagenome | biome: forest; feature: aquifer; material: groundwater | place: USA | collected 2011-08-07 | depth 5.4 m
GCGGCTTCCAGGCCGGTCGCCAGAAACTCGCTCTGCCCGCGCGGCAGCGGCGCCGAGGGGCGCCCTCGGGAGCCCCGTCGACGAGCGGCCTCGCGAGACTGTCGTGGCGCAGGCCTTCAGGCCTGCCTGGCAATGAGGAAACGTTATGGCTTACGAGGCGGTCCGCTATGAGGTCCACGACAGTGTTGCCACGATCACGCTGAACCGCCCCGAGGCGTACAACGCCATCAACCTTGCGCTCGGCCGCGATCTCTTCCGTGCCACGCTCGACGCTGATGAAGACCGTGCCGTGCGCTGCATCGTCGTCTCGGGCGCGGGAAAAGCGTTCTGCGCCGGCGGCGACGTCAAGGATTTCCACAATCACGCCGACCGGATCGGGATCGTGATCAAGGAGCTGACCACGTATCTGCACGGCGCGATCTCGCGACTGGCGCGCACGGCCAAGCCCGTGATCATGGCCGTCAACGGCGTGGCCGCCGGCGGGGGCATGAGCCTCGCGCTGGCGGGCGACCTCGTGGTCGCCGCGGAGTCCGCGACGTTCACCATGGCCTATGCGAAGATCGGCGCGTCGCCCGACGGCTCCGCGTCTTATTTCCTGCCCAGGATGATCGGGCTGCGCCGTGCGCTCGAATTGCACTACACGAACCGCGTGCTCTCGGCCCGCGAGGCGATGGACTGGGGGCTCGTCAACCGGGTGCATCCCGACGCCGAGTTTTCATCCTCGGTTGCGGCGCTGGCCAAGGAGCTCGCCGAGGGACCGACGCTCGCGTTCGGACGGGCCAAACTCCTGTTCCACCAGTCCACACAGGAAAGCCTCGAATCCCAGATGGAGCTCGAGGCCCAGGCGATCGCGGCCAGCGGCCACACGGAGGACTTCAGGAACGGTGTTGCAGGTTTTACCACGAAGCAGTCCGTGTTCTTTCACGGCCGATAGGATCGCGGTGACGGCGGATGGCGAAATGACGGGCGCGTGTCATCGGCCGCAGGCAGTTCGGGATACGACGAGAGCGGGACTTGGTCAAGTTGACCAACGACCAACCAGCCGGTAGAATTTCGCCATGAGCAAACAGGTCAACCTGTATGAGGCCAAGACGCACCTCTCCCGCCTTGTTGACGAGGCCGCCAAAGGGACTGAAATCGTCATTGCCAAGAACGATAAACCGGTGGCACGCCTTGTGGCCCTGGGGAAGACCGGGCGGGCGAAGAAGCGCAAGCTTGGCGCCTCCAATCACCGCTTTGTCGAGGTGACGCCGCGTGCGAGCGCCGACGCGAAGATCGCCAAAGACTTCGAAGGTGGCAGACTGTGGCCCCGCACTACCTAATCGACAGTCACATATTTTATTGGGCCATAGACGCGCCCGAGAACTTGAGGGCGGCCGAGCGAGGTCTTCTGGAAGACTCCAGCGTCGATGTCGCCGTGAGTGTGGCTTCCTTTTGGGAGCTTTCGATCAAATTGGCCAAGGGGATGCTTCGACTTGGCCGGGGTAAGTCGGCCGTTGGCAGCGACTACTTTGCCCGACAGGCTGGCATCGCGGGATTTTCAGTCCTCTCGATTGATCCGCCAGAAGCGGAATATGTGCGAGTTCTGCCGCCCATCCATCGCGATCCATTCGATCGGGTCATCATCGCGCAGGCCTTGCTCAGTGGCCGTACCATCGTGACGCGGGATGCTGCGTTTGCTCGTTATCCCGGCGTTCAGGTGTTCGGCTCTTAGGCAGTCCAGTCCCACATGGCCCTCGCTGCCGGATCTCGCCTCGGCCCGTATGAAATTCTCTCGCTGGCGGGCGCCGGCGGGATGGGTGAGGTGTACCGCGCCAAGGATACGAAGCTCAATCGCGACGTCGCGCTGAAGATCCTGCCCGACAGCGTCGCGCAGGATCCGGAGCGCCTCGCTCGGTTCAAACGCGAAGCCCAAGTCCTCGCGGCGCTCAATCACCCGCACATCGGCGCGATCTACGGCCTCGATGACGCGAACGACCGGCAGTTTCTCGTCCTCGAGTTGGTCGACGGCGAGACGCTGGCGGAGAAGCTCCGTCACCTAGGGGCAGACCCACGTGTCGGCCCTGGAGGCGAACCCACGGGTTCGCCTCTGCGCGTGGAAGAAGCCCTTCGCATCGCCAGCCAAATCGCCGACGCGCTGGAGGCGGCGCACGAGAAGGGTATCGTCCACCGCGATCTCAAGCCCGCCAACGTCATGCTGACCGCCGACGGCACGGTGAAGGTGTTGGACTTCGGTCTGGCGAAGGCGATGGACGTTGGGGCGGGTAGGTCAGGTGCGGCGGGTGGGCCGGGCGGCATCACGCATTCGCCGACGCTGAGCCTGTTGGCCACCGAGGCTGGCGTGATCCTCGGCACGGCGGCCTACATGTCGCCCGAGCAAGCCAAAGGCTTCCCGACCGATCAGCGAACCGATGTGTTCTCGTTCGGGTGCGTGCTGTTCGAGATGCTGGTTGGCCGTCAGGCCTTTCACGCCGACACCGTCGCCGAGACGCTCGCGGCCGTGCTGATGCGCGATCCGGATCTGTCGACGCTACCGCCGAATCTGCATCCGCGCCTGCGCGCGCTGGTGGCGCGGTGTCTGGAGAAGAACCCGAAGCGCCGGTGGCACGCGATCGGCGACGTGCGGTACGAAATCGAATCGATCGTCGCGAATCCTCAGAGTGCAGCGACCGACACCGCGGTCGGGCCGGCCGCCGCGCAGACGACGGCGCCTCGCCCGTTGTGGAAGCGCGCGCTCCCGGTGCTGCTCACCGCCGTCACGGTCGCCGGCGCCGCAGCCCTCGTCGAACGGCTCAGACCCACGCCGCCGGCCACGGTCGTGCGGTTCCCGTTCGTGGTCCCGGATGACCAGACGTTCAATTATGCCGCTCAGGGAAGAAGCATCGCCATCTCTCCGGACGGCACGCGGGTGGTCTACCTGGCAAACAGGCAGCTGTACGTCCGCGCGCTGGCTGACATGGAAGCCAGGCCGATTCCCGGCACGCAGCTCAACGTCGAATACCCGTTCTTCTCACCCGACGGCCAGTGGATCGGTTTCCGTTCGGTCACAGAGGCGGCGCTCAAGAAGATCGCCGTCACTGGAGGCGCCTCCGTCACGCTCTGCAAGGCAGACAGCATGGAGGGCGCGACCTGGGACGGCGACGCGATCGTCTTCGCGCAGAACGGGAAGGGCATCCTGCGCGTGTCCGCCAATGGCGGCGAGCCGGAAGTCATCGCGCGCACGAACGCGTCGGAAGCCGTGTACGGCCCGCAGTTGCTCGATGGCGGCAAGGCCGTGCTCTTCACGGTGACGACAGAGTCGGGCCCCGAACGGTGGGACAAGGGGCAGATTATTGTGCAGTCGCTCGGCGCGAGCGATCGAAAGGTGATCATAGAAGGAGGGAGCGACGCCCGGTACATCGCGGCCACGGGCCACCTCGTCTACGCGCTCGGCGGGACACTGCTCGCGGTTCCATTCGACGCCAAGCGCCTGGAGATTCGCGGTGGCCCGATTCCGGTGATTGAACATGTCGGTCGCGCGTTGATTGGCGCCTTCCAGTCCGCTGCTGCGCAATTCGCGGTGTCAGCCACGGGATCGGTGGCCTACGTTCCGGGCACTACGGCGGCGGCCGCCGCGCCGAAAACGCTGGCTCTCGTCGAACGAACCGGCATCATCCACCGCCTCGATCTGCCGCCACAGCCGTACGTGCACCCGCGTCTCTCGCCCGACGGCAGACGACTGGTGGTCGCCACCGACGATGCAAAGGAAGGCGTCGTCTGGGTGTACGACCTCAAGGCCGGTGGGTCGTTGCGGCGATTGACCTTCGGTGGCCGGAATCAGTTTCCGATCTGGAGTCCGGATGGGCGGTCCATCACGTTTCAGTCGGATCGGGAAGGCGACGCCGGCATCTTCCGGCAGCTCGCCGACGGCAGCGGTGGGGCGGAGCGGTTGACGAAGCCGGAGTCGGGCGCTCAGCACGAGCCCGAAGCGTGGAGCCCCGACGGGATGACGCTCTCGTTCGACATGGTTCGCCGAGCCAATCAAGGTGTCTGGACGATGGCGACGGCCGGAGATCGAAAGCCCAAGGAATTCGTCGACACACCCCTCGGGATTGAAAAGCACTCGGCGTTCTCGCCGAACGGGCGATGGGTGGCCTACATGGCCGGAACGTTCGCGGGTGCCATGCAGCAGGTGTACGTTCAGCCGTTCCCGGCCAATGGCGCTAAATTTCAGATTTCGGCGGAAGAAGGGGGCCGGACGCCGGTGTGGTCGCGCGACGGCCGGCAGCTGTTCTATCACCTGCTGACGAACAACAAGCTCGTCGTGGTGGACGTGCAGACGGAGCCGAGCTTCACAATCAGCAAGCCGACGCCGCTTCCCATCGAGGGGACGATTCATCCGGTGGCGCAACGCAACTACGACGTCACGCCAGATGGCAAGCAACTGCTCGTCGTGCTTCCTGCGGCGAACGCACAGAAGGATTCCGCGAGGCGTCCCACCCAGCAGATCAACATTGTCCTCAACTGGTTCGAGGATCTGAAGGCACGCGTGCCGACGAAGTAGCGATCACTCAGAGTCATCGCCGCACCCGCCTCCTGCAGAAAACGTGAATGTGGTCATCGAGTCATCTGGTTATCTGGTCATTTCATGTGGTTATCTGGTCATTGACGTCCAATCGAACAATCCATGACGAGATAACCAGATGAGCCATTGGCCAAATTCCCCGTCGCGATCTCAGGGCAGTGACCGGATCTTGATATTCCGGAACGTGATTGGAAACTGTTGATATTGAAGCCGGAGGTGCCCTTCCGAGAACCTCGTGTCACGGATGTCGAGAGTCGTTTCACCGTTCAAGACAACCACAATGTGATCGCCGTCCGCCGTGAGCTGATAACGATTCCACTGATCCGCTTTGAACGTGTACTCCCGCGCGGTCTTCGCGGTTCCCACGATCGCGCCGGTATTGTAGCCAGCGGGCTGCTGTTTCCAGATCTGTACTTCGTAGCCGCCGTTTTCCTGCGGGGACCGAACGAACACACCGCTGTTTGTATCGACACCGCACTTGAATTCGATCGACAGGATAAAATTCTTGTAGCTCTGATCGGACGTCAGGTAACCAGTGGGCTCCCCGCACGCGGTCAGCAGCCCATCCACGACTTCCCAGTGAGACCCCCCGGGCTTCACTACGGCAGCGGCGTCTCCTCGCGCGCCGACGCATGGCTTCGGCAAACCGACCTGGCCCGGAGTGGGCTGCTGCGCCGGTTGCTGTGCGCCGGCTGGTCCACGGCCCTGGGCAGGCACCTGCGAATGCCATCCCTTGAGCGTGTTGCCGTCGAACAGGAGTTGCCATCCTTGCGCTTTCTCCTGAGCGGTGAGCACATTCTCGCCCTGACCGGATAATGCCACCGACCACAACATCAACACCGCGAAGCACGCGCGCCTTCTCGTCATCGGCGGGTCCTCATTCTGAAAATACCTACGGCGTGGACTCTAACAGATCCGGCCCCTCACGTTTCCGCGTGCGACTTCTCTCTCACGCCTTGGCCTATTGCAGGCGCTTCAGCCAGATATTGCGGAATTCCACTCTCATCGGATCGCCGACGTGCATCTGAAATCCGATGAGCCCCTTCACCATCCGGTTCATCGTGTCATCGTCGACGACGATGCTCGTCACGGTCCCGTTCAGAATCTGGATGATCGTGTTGCCACGCGCGATCAGGTGGATCTGATTCCAGCCGTCACGCTTGATGATCGCTTTCAGTTCGTCCGGCGACTGTTGAAGGTTGCCGATCACGCGAGGCCGTGCGCCGTCCGGCACGTACACCGCAGTCCCGCGCATCGCGAGAAAGCCGCGGCCCCGTTCCTCGTAGATTTGTCCGGTGTACTGGTTCTGATAATCGATGTCGGCCTGATAGCCCTTCATCACCCATTTGCCGACATCGGCTCCAGCAGGCAGCTGAACGCTTCGAATCTGAATGCCGCTGTTGGTCGCAGTCATCCGATACTCGCATTTCAGTTCGAAGTCGGCAGGCTCGCCGCCGCGCCAGATGATGAAGGTGTTCTGCGTCACCCGCCGGTCGGGCGTGCTCTCGCCCACGATCGCGCCGTGTTCGGCGCGCCAGAACATCGGATCGCCGTCCCACCCCTTCAGTGATACACCGTCGAAGATGGCGTCGAAACCCGCGTGAGCATCCACCACAAGCGGATCCGCCCCGCGAGGCCCACCCCCACTCCCGCTCCCGCGCCCTTGCGGCGGACCCGGCGATGGCGGCTGGGCACCGAGGTTCGTGCCGGTGAGAAGCGTGACGATGACAACGAGCATGCGTGTGTTCATCTGGCGTCCTGCTGTGCAAGGGCGACCTGTTCCCATCGCCTGTTTCCGGCGGACTTGAGGATGGCATCGGTGACGTAGTCGGTCGCCAGGCCATCGCGAAACGTCGGCGAGGCGCTGCGACCGTCCGCGGCGGCGGTCAGGAAATCGGCGAACTGATGAATGAACGTGTGTTCGTAGCCGATCTGAAGCCCGGGCACCCACCAGTGCTTCATGTAGGGGTGATCACCCTCAGTCATGTGCACGCTGCGCCATCCCCGGAGGCGTCCCTCGTCCCGGTGATCGAACCACTGCAACCGGTGCAAATCGTGGAGATCCCATCGCGCGGACGCATGCTCGCCGTTGATCTCGAGCGTGTACAGCGCCTTGTGACCTCGCGCGTAACGCGTCGCTTCGAACAGGCCCAGCGATCCATTGCGGAACCGCCCCATGAACGCGCACGCATCGTCGATACCCACCGGCTCGATCGTGCCCGTGAGGGTGTGCGTGCGTTGCTTGATGAACGTCTCGGTCATCGCCGTGACTTCGGCGATCGATCCGTTCAACCAGAGCGCGGTGTCGATGCAGTGCGCCAGCAGATCGCCGGTGACGCCGCTGCCGGCGACGGCGGCGTCCAGCCGCCACAGCCCCTCGCCGCCCTGCGGGAGATCCGCCGAGATCGTCCAGTCCTGGAGAAACTGGGCGCGATAATGGAAGATGCGTCCGAGTTTCCCCTGGTCGATGAGCTCCTTGACCAGACACACTGCAGGCACACGCCGATAGTTGTACCAGACGCTGTTCGGCACGTTCGCGGCGTCAACCGCAGCAGCCATCGATTCAGCTTCCCCCGCATTGCGTCCCAATGGCTTCTCGCACATCACCATCTTGCCGGCGCGTGCCGCCGCGACCGCAATGTCCGCGTGCGTGTCGTTCGGACTTGCGATGTCGATGAGATCGATGTCCTTCCGCTCGACCAGCGTCCGCCAGTCGGTCTCCACCGACTCATACCCCCAGTTCGACGCGAACGCACGCACGCGATCGGCGTTGCGCGCACACACCGCCTTCAGCACAGGTTCGAACGGCACCTCGAAGAAGCGCGGGGTCTGAAGGAACGCGTTCGAATGCGTGCGCCCCATGAAGCCGTAGCCGACCAGTCCGATGTTCAGCGTCCGTTTCATGACGTCACCGGCGCGGAAGCGAGAACCGGCACGTTCCAGCCGTGCGCGCGGCGAACGTCGATCATCAGCCGAAGCACGTCGTCCCAGGTCTTCGACTGCATCATCGTGGCGTTCGGAAACATACACCCGTCCCAGCAGATGTGCTGGAATGCGCGCGTCGGCGTCCCCGTCTCGTCGCGCATCCAGAAACCGGCATGGCGGACGACGTCGAGTTTGCCGTTGGGATCGGTCGGCAGGCAATGCCTGCCGGTCTTGTCGTGGGTGCCTGAACCGAAGACGGTCGCGTCATTCTGGGCGACGTGAAAATCCGTCGTCCATGGCCGCAACGCGGTGGTCACCTGGCGGAGCGCTTCGTCGAAAACGTCGCAGCGCGTCCAGTCGTAAGGCTCGGGCAGCAGGCGATCCTCCGGCGCGTTGTATCCCAGCGTGTACAGCAGCGTGTGCGCCATGTCGGCCTGGAATCCGAGCGTCTCTGGACGATCGACGAGCTCGAGCAGTTGAACCATGCGCTTCCAGCTGTGCATGCCTCCCCAGCAGATCTCGCCTTCGGCCGCCAGTCGTTCTCCGTAGCCGTCGGCAATCTCGCATGCGTCGGTGAACGTCGCGGCGATTCTCCGGGTGTTTCCGTCAGGATCCTTCGCCCAGTCGCCGGTTCCCGACGCCGAATCGATCCGGACGACGCCGTAGGATCGAATGCCGATCTCGCGCAGCGCCTTTCCAATCGCACAGGCCTTGCGCACCTGCGTGAGGAACCGGCCGCGATCCTCAGTGCCTCCCATCGCGGAGCCACCGCCGGTCGGGGACCACACGGGCGCGACCAGCGACCCGACGACGAAGCCCTTCGCGGCGATTCTGTCGGCCAGACGTTGGAGGTCGTCGCGCGTGGAGTCGATGCTGACGTGCGGATCGAAGAGAAACAGATCGACACCGTCGAACTTCACACCGTCGATGCTCGCGTGCGCCGTGAGATCGAGCATCGTGTCGAGATCGATCGCCGGCTCGGCGCCTGGACCGCCTTTGCCAACCAGCCCGGGCCACATCGCATTGTGAAGTCTCGGGTTCCTCATGCCCGCTTCCGGAGGGGTTCAGCGTCCGGATTGCCTGGACCGAAGTGTTTGAGAATGACCAACGGATCGGTCTCGCTCCGGTTCTCGATGCGGACGCCTTCGCGCGCGGCGTGCTCGCTGACGAACAGTTCGTCTTCCGTCATCTCTCCGAAGCGAATCATCGACGGCGCCGACACCGGAACGATGCCGAACTGGCCGTGGCCCTCGACCACGATGAGGCCGTAGGCCGCCGAGTCTTTGATCGTGGCCGCGCGTTTCGGCAGCACCGTCAGCTCTTGCGCCGAGTAGTAGCCCGTCCCGTAACAGCCCCACTGTTCGCGATAGCCGTCAGGCTCCGTTTCCGCAAAGGGCACGACCGGGTGGGGAAACGTGCGGTTGGACATCGCAAATTCCGGATTCACGTTGGCGGCCCAGTCCAGCATGCCGACGAGGTAGTCGAGATCGTGATGATGCGCCGGTGGCACATCCTTCGTCATCAGCTCCCAGGGCACGATTCGTCCGTCGACCTCGGACTGAAACATGGCGAACACGTCGCTGTTCACCTGCGGCTCGTAGGTGACGAGCGACCCCGGCGCGTGCAGAATCCCTGGATCGATCTGCCAGCCGGTCCCCGGCTGGAGGCGGAATGCGCGGGAGAGATTGAGGATGCCGTTGTCGCCACGCGTCCAGTTCTCGAGGCATCTGCGGACGTCCGCGTGCGTGGTGCCGGGCTCGAGCCCCATGAACGTGTACGGAAAATTATTGAAAATCTGGTTGTACTGCGGCGGAAAGTAGTAGGCCTCGGGCTTGCCCCGGCGGCCGACTCGTTTTGCCTGCTCCTCGCTCTGATGCATGTGATGGGGAATCGGGCCGAGGTTGTCGAAAAACTTGCAGAGGAGGTTCCATCCTCCCTCGCGGGCCATCGTCGCGGCGCCGAGCAGGAGATCGCCTGCCGTGTCGACGGCGTCTTTGAGCAGGAACCGATCGGTGCCGGCCCTGACGTAACTGAGACCTTCGTCCGGCGGCGTCCCCGGGCCATTGTCGGCGTTGGTCGTCGACGAAAACCATCGCTCGTTGATGCCGCCGCGATGTCCGCCGAGCGCGTACACGTCATCCGGGTGCAGCTTCAGCCGCCGGCCCGGGATCATGAACGTCCGCGGCACCCAGCTCGGCTCGAGGCGGAGCACGCCGCCGCCGGCGTCGAGCGCGGCCTGCACGTCGGCTCGCGTCCGCATCAATGCTCCATCGGAAAACCGAAACAGTAGAGCATGTTGTCGTACGTGGTGAAGTAAATCCGGCCGTTCGCGATCGACAGCTCGCCGTTGTGCGTGAACGACGTCACCTGACTCCCGCTTGACCAGAGCTCCTTGCCTGTAAGCGCGTCGAGGGCGTAGAGGACAGCCGGCGCCGATTTCTGCACTCTCGCATCGGCCTGGTACAGGCCGCCCTCGCGGTCATTGGCTTGCCTCACCCACTCGCCGGTCGCGAGCGCAAAGACGACGCCGTTGGCAATGGCCGGAGCAGCGGGCGTGACCATGTTTCGCGCTGTCCATGCGTTGGCGAGTACCGGCTTTCCGCCACGTTCTTCGACTTTGAACGCGGCGATTGTGCCGACGTTGGTTTCGCCGTTGGTGATCGCGAACGTCGCCTTCGGATGCTTCGGTCCCCAGACCGGCGCCAACACCCAGCGCGTGCCTTGCGCGTCCTCCCAGCTCGCCAGGCTGCCCCACGTTCCGGCGCCCGCAAAATCGACCGCTTCGTTGGAGATCAAGTCCGAGCGAAAGAGCGGCGTGCGATGGTCGGCGCCGCCAAGCGATTGGCTGTCGAGGAGGAACAGCCGCCCTTCTTTGCCCGATCCCACCAGCAGGTCGCGTCCCTTGTACGGAAACGCCACCGGCGTGACATTCATGTCGAGATCGCGTTTGTACAGCCACTCGGCATTGGACGGCACGTACCAGTCCTTCAGCTTGAGCTCTTTGGGCGTCAAGGCGACGACGGCATTCGCGTAGCGGTTGGTGGCCGGATCGTACTGGCCATCGCCGGTCTCCGCGTAGACCGTTCCGTCGGCGCCGATCGTGGCGCCCGCGGTTCCCCAAAGGCCTCCGCTCCCCGAGCGCCAGTACCGCACGGTTTTTGCCGGATCGGCCAGATCGAGCGAGTAGACGCTGTTCGGATTTCCTCCGCACCCCTGGCCCGTGATCGTGTAGATCACGTTGTTCACGACCGCGAGGCTGTACGGCTTCCCGTTGGGAGGCAGGAACTTCAGCGGCGGTCCGAGGTCGTCGCCCGTGTTGACGTTGACGAGGTGCAGGTCGCCATCACCCGACAGGGCGTAGAGCGTTCGGATCGCGAATGGACTGCCACCGCGCTGTGGAGCCGGAGTCCCTCGAGCACCAGGCGCGGCGGCGGGAGCGGCTCCTGGTGGTGTCGGCGCCGTCGGTGGCGGTGGCGGTGGCGCGCCCGGCCCACGTCCGCGCGCAGGCGCCGGCTGCAGTACGGGCCAGGCGGTCAGGCCTCCAGGACACAGAAACGACGCCTGATCCGTCTCCGGCACGTCGGCGTGCCAGTCGAAGTGTTTCCGCCAGAACACCGTTCCAAGATCGGCGTCCACCGCGAACAGATCGTTGTTGGCGCCGGCGACAAACGCGAGCTCCTTGAAACCACGGTCGGTGATGGCGCGTTCGAGGAGCATTGGACCATACAAGGCGTAAACAGAGCGTTGTTTGGTCTCGAGCTTGACCTTCCACAGCAGCTTCAGATTCTTGACGCTGTCCTTGGAAATCTTCGTTTCGTCCTTCTGCCAGCCGGTCCGCTGGAAATCGCCGCTGTGCGTGAACCAGTCGGCCGCCCAGATCGGAATCACACCGAGACAGGCCAGGAGCACGGCCCACGCGCTGATTCTGCGCATAGTCATCCTTCATTCCTTCGTTTCTTCATTCGCCGGCGACCCAAAACGTGACGATACTGCGCGTCCGGAGCGATATCAAGGGTCGTGAGACACCCTTGTTGTTTCCTCGGTGCTGTGAAATCCTCCGGTCCCGAGCCTTGTTCATTGATTCAGGAGAACTCTGATGCGCCTTCGTTACCTGTCGCTCGTTGCCGCTGTCGCCGCTGTGCTGGGAGACTTCGCCGGCCCCTCCACACCGGCTCTTCGCGCGCAAACGCAGGAGGGCGGTGACCAGAGCCGCGCGCAGGAACTGGCCCTCAAGACCGCCGAGACGATCGAATTCTCCACCGACGAGGTCACATGGCCGTCGGTGTCCGTTTCACCTGACGGGCGCACCATAGTGTTTGACGTTCTCGGCGATCTCTACACGCTCCCCGTCGACGGCGGGACCGCCACGCGTATCGTCGGCGGGTTGTCGTTCGAGAGTCAGCCAGTGTTTTCTCCAGATGGCAAGACGATCGCGTTTCTGACCGACCGGACCGGCGTCGAAAATGTGTGGATCGCGAACGCGGACGGATCCAACCCGCGCGCGGTGAGCAAGGACGGCCTCACACGCGATCGTCCCGAGATCATGACGTCCCCGTCGTGGACCCCCGACGGCCAGTACATCGTCGTGTCCAAATCGCGGCCGCCGGACCCGGGGACGTTCTGGCTGTTCATGTACCACCGGGATGGTGGCGGGGGCATACGGATCGGCGCGCCGCCTCCACCACAGCCCGGGCCTGATGCTCAGGGTCCGCCACCGGTGCCGCCGGTGCCGCCACCGAACCGGATGGGCGCGGTCGTCTCTCCCGATGGCCGCTTCATCTACTACGCGCAGCGCACCGGAGGCTTCACCTACAACGCGCGGTTTCCGCTCTGGCAGATCTACCGCCACGATCGGGAAACCGGCGACGTCGCGCAGATCACCAACGCGCAGGGCAGTGCGATGCGGCCCGTGCTCTCGCCGGACGGGAAGTTGCTCGTGTATGGGACGCGCTACAAGACCGACACGGGACTGCGCGTGCGCAACCTCGAGACCGGCGCAGAACGTTGGCTCATTCTCCCGGTGACGCGCGACGACCAGGAATCGCGCGCATCGCGGGACACGCTGCCTGGCTACGCGTTCATGCCCGACGGCAAGTCCCTGATCGTGCCCATCGGCGGCAAGCTGCAACGCGTCGATGTCGAGACGGGGCAGTCGCGCGTCATCCCGATGACGGTGAGTGTCGCCGCCGAAATCGCGCCGCGCGTCTACACGCCCGTCCGCGTCGAGGACGGCCCGACCGTTCGCGCGCGTCTGGTCAGATGGCCCACGCTGTCGCCCGATGGAAAGCGGCTCGTGTTCAGCGCGATGAACCACTTGTACGTCATGGATCTTCCTGATGGCGCGCCGCGCCTCTTGACGTCCGCACCGGCAGGCGCAGGAGGCTCCGCCGCGGCAGAGGGCGAGTTCATGCCGACGTGGTCGCCCGA
>OBEQ011623192.1_pt1 | contig 12916 bp, 12 predicted proteins | sample 1670901 | NCBI WGS metagenome assembly OBEQ01 (sample SAMEA104232315, study PRJEB22302) | groundwater metagenome | biome: forest; feature: aquifer; material: groundwater | place: USA | collected 2011-08-07 | depth 5.4 m
GCCTTTCGGCTGGCTCAAGGCCCTGAGTTAATCGAACGGGCAAGACTGCGCCCCTACGACTGGCAGCGACGAAACAATCCAGCGAGCTTCATCCTTCACCAAGGCTACGGACGACGCGTGCGCGCGCTCTTTGGGCGCCCGCAAGCGGGCTGGCCTACCGTCGCACCCTTCAGTTTCTCGGGTTTGGAAGAATATCGCGACCAACTGCATGACCCCGGCCTCAGCGCGGGGGACGATTGTAGGTCAGCCAAAAATCCTTGATCGACGCGGCGATCTTCACGAGATCGTCCAACTGGGAGGGTTTGACGAGATAGGCGTTTGCTCCCAAGGCATAGGCTTGGGAGACGTCTTCTTCGCTCGTCGAGGCGGTAAACACAATCACGAGGAGTCTCTCCCGCCCCGGAAGCTCCCGGATCCGTTGCAGCACCTCGAATCCGGTGGCGCGCGGCATGCGCAAATCCAGCAGGACCAGGGCCGGCACCGGATACTTGAGTCGATCGGCGTATGGTCCGGCTCCCTCGATATACTCCAAGGCTTCGACGCCGTCCCGGGCGACCTGTAACGGATTCGTGATCTTCGCCTTTTGCCACGCGTATTTAAACAGGGTGACGCTGTTCGGATCGTCTTCCACCAGAAGGATGGTGCTAGCCTGCATATTTCACACTCCAACTGCTTTTGTTCGTGTGTTCGCGGATGCCCGCAGCGGGCTATCATCGGGAATTGCCGGGATATGCAGGCTATCAGTCATGGAGGTCGAGGGGTGCCGCCGTCTGATCCTCAGGCCGCTTGTTGTCCGGCTCCGCTGGCAGCCTTGGCAAGTTCAATCCAGAATTTGCTTCCGTGCGGCGGATCGGATTCAAAGCCCACTCGTCCCCCCATCCGGTCAAGGGTTTTGCGGACAATGGCGAGGCCTATGCCCGTGCCCTCGAATTGGTCCGCCGGATTGATGCGCTCGAACATGCGAAAAACCCGGTCGCGATCCTTGGCCGCGATCCCAATCCCCTGGTCCTCAAACCAAATCCGGACCGCCGGTGCGTCGGGCCGGAGGGCTCCATGGGGTGTCGTTGCGGCGGCGAGCGCCGGGAGCCGCGCGGCCGAGGGCGGCCGCTCTTCCGCCCAAATTCGCACCTGTGGCCTGGTGCCCGGAGCGACGAATTTCACGGCATTGCTCACCAGGTTCGAGATGCATTGGGTGAGCAACCCAGCGTGCCCGAGCACGGCCGGCAGGACGCCTTCGATCCGGATCTCCGCCTGCGGCGGCTGCCAGTCCGGGTGGCTCGAGATAACCTCCCGGGTCAATCGGTCGAGGTCGACCGGCGCCAGGACGATGTCGCTGCGCGACACGCGGGTGTAATTGAGCACATCCTGGATGAGCAGGTCCATCCGGGCCGCCGAGCTGGAGATGTGCTCGAGATAGTTGCGGGCCACCGTATCGAGCCGGTCGGTGTGATCGTTCAGCAGGATGCGCGCAAAGCCCTGCATGCCGCGCAGCGGTGCCCGCATGTCGTGCGCGATGCTGTAGGAAAATGCCTCGAGCTCGCCGACCATGTCGCGGAGGCGCGCCGTGCGCTCCACCACCACGCCTTCCAGCCGGTCCGACTGGTCGCCGAGCCGGGCGTTGGCTTCGTGCAGCGCCGCTTCGACCAATTTCCGCTCGATGATCTCATGTTCCAGTTGCGCATTCAGCTTCACCGCCTCGGCCGTCAGCTCGTGCTGGTGCAGGGCCGAAACCAGCAGAGCCTCGTTCATGGCGGCCGCATTTTGCAGGAAGTTCGCCGTTTTTGCCAACTGGATGATGACTCCGACGGGTCGTTCGTTGTCATCCAGGGCCGGCCACATGGCATACAGCCACTGGGCGGGCTGCGCCTCGGCTTCGACCTCCTGCTCAAATTTGGTGGGCTGGCCGGTCTGGTAAACCTGGTTCAGCAGAGGCACGCAGCGGCGGCCACCGGGAACAATTTCAGCGAACGGACGCCCGATAAGCTCCGTCCGGGTCTTGCCGAGCAACTGGCAGAAAAGCGGGTTTACATAAGTCAGCGTATGAGCGGAGCCCTGCACTTCGACGACGGGAAGCGGCGCACGGTCAATGACCGGCGCGAGCCGGCTTGGCGGACAGGGCTTCGTGCCGATGGGTTTCCGCAGTTTGACCCTGCCCATCAACTGTGTCCAGCGGGAGGATATTTTGCTCATACCTTTTGACCGTGTCATGACTGCGTGGGTTCCTTCCCGGCGGGCTGGCGCCTGACCGGCTGAAACGTGGCGACGACACGCCGAAGCTCGGCAATGGCCACGGGTTTGGTGAGATGGCTGACAAAGCCGGCCTGGTGGGATTCCGCCACGTCGGCCTCGGCGCCATAGCCGGTCAAGGCCACGCCTCTTAACCCGAACTTGATGCGCAGTTCGTTCATCAGCTCAATGCCCGTTCCGTCGGGCAGCCCGAGATCGGAGATGACCAAGTCGAGGGGCGTGGTGGCAGCGATGGCCAGGGCATCCCCCACCGTGGTCGCGGTGGCCACCGTGTGCCCGTCGCGCATCAGCAATCGCTGGAGTGTCTGCAGGGTATTGACATGATCCTCCACCAGCAACAGGCGCAGGGGCGCGGCGGGAGTGGGCGGCCAATGGACAGCCTCGGACCAGGCCGGCGCACCTTCGCGCCGCGGAGCCGGATCGACGGCGCCTGGCAGCTCGACGATGAGCTGGGAGCCATGACTGGGCCCCTCGCTTTGGGCGCTGATGTGACCGCCGTGCCGGTCGACGATCGCCTGGGCGATGGCGAGGCCGAGGCCGAGCCCGCCGAAGCGATGATCGCCCGCCAGTCTGCCCTGGTCGAACGGCCGGAAAATCTGCTGCAGTCGCTGGGGCTCGATTCCGATGCCAGTGTCGGCGACCTCAATCCGCAGCCAGGTCTCACCGTGGGCTCGGGTGTGCTCGCGGGTGCACACCGACACCCTGCCGCCGGGCGGGGTGAATTTCACGGCGTTGCGCAGCAGATTCCAGATCACCTGCTGAAACCGGACGGAGTCGGCCGCCAGCCCACTCTTGCGCGCGGCCAGCGTGCAGGCAATGGCGACGCCCTTGGCGCGCGCTTCCTCGCGCACCATGTCGAGGGCAAAGGCGATGAGGTGATGCGCATCGCAGGGCTCGACCCTGAAATCGAGCTTGCCGTGGGAAATCTTGGTCAAGTCCAGCAGGTCGTCGATCAGCCGGGCTTCGAGCGCGACGTTGCGCTCGATCATCGCGAGCTCTCCGCGCACTTCCGGCGGCAACCGCATGTCCTCCCGCAGCGCGGCAGCCGTCGCCAGCACGGGGGTGAGGGGAGTGCGCAGTTCATGGGAGAGGGTGGCGAGGAAGTCATCCTTCGCCCGGCTGCTGCGCTCCGCGGTTTCCTGGGCGGCCTTGAGGGCCTCGATGGCCTGGAGCAGCGCCGCCTCGGCGGTTTTGCGTTCGGAAATTTCCACCTGGAGCCGGGCGTTTGCCTCCTCCGCTGCGCCCCGCAATTGGTGCTGGAACAAGGCGCCCGCGAACAGGGCTTCGTTCATGGCGGCCAGGTTGTGATGCGAATGGAGCGAATGCGTCAGTTGGATGACAACCCGTTCGGGTTCCTTGTCGGCATCCAGGGCGGGCCACATCGCGTAAAGCCAGGAGGAGGGTTCCGGGGCGGAGTCGTCCCGGTCCACGTGGGTTTCGCTCCGGCCGGTTTGATACACGCGATCCAGCAGCGGTCCGCACTTGTCTCCATTCCGCACGATCTGCGCGAAGGGTTTGCCGAGCAATTCCTCCGGGGTCCGGCCCACGAGCGCGCAGAAGGCGGGGTTGCTGAAACACACGCGGTGATCCGCTCCTTCCACCTCGACCATGGGCAGGGGCGCGCACGCGATGAGCGGCGCCACGCGGCTCCGGAGCTTCGGGGTTGCATCTTCCTGTTCGGCGATGGCTTTTGGTTTCATGAGTCGGGCCTATTTCAGTGCCTTGGGTTCCGGAGGCCTTTCCTTGCGTTCGCCCACTCGCAGCGGCTGCCCGCTGGTGAGTCCCATATAATCCGTTTGCCGGGGTCCCACGATGATGACGCCCTTGGGGGTGATGACGTATTCGCGGATGTCCTTGCTGTGATTGCCGCCCCGCATCTTGACGATGACGAGCATTTTTCGGAGCTGGCCGTCAATCTCGACGTAGCGCAGCCGGATGATGTCGTCGGTAAGGAACGAGATGGCATAATGGCTGAACTGGAAGGCCGTGAACGAGTCCTCAATTTCCACCGTGCTGACGATCGTGACTCCGGCGTTGGTCAGCCCGGCGATCATGCGATAAAGCGACTCCCGGAAATCGGCCCGAAAACCCGGCGACAGGGCCATTTCGAAGCCGACCAGCGAGTCGATCGCGAGCCGCTTGGCTCCGATCCTCTTCACCGCGTCGATGATATCCTGCATGGCTTCGTCAACGGATAAGTCCAGCGGACGGAGGTAGAGAATCTCCAGCAGGCCGCTTTGCCGCGCCGCCTTCAGATCCATACCCAGGCTCTTCGCCCGCCTGACGTATTCCGGCGGGCGTTCCTCAAAGACCACGATGATTCCCGGCTCCCGTTTCTTGAGGCCGGCGTGGATGAACTGGGTGGCCATCACGGTTTTCCCGGTCCCCGACGGACCGGCGATCAATATGCTGTCGCCTTCCATGACGCCGCCACCCGTGAGCTTGTCGAGCTCGGGCGTTCCCAGCGACAGCTGCCTGACCATTTTTGGCATGTTCGAGGTGCTGACCAGTCCCAGGGTGCGCGAAAAAGCCTGCAGTCCGTAATTGCCGATGCGGATCGTGTGCAGCCCGGGCACGGAGGGCTGGCCGCGCAGCTTGATGACCTGCAGCTTGCGCACGACCGAATTTCGCTCGACCGCCTGGGAAAGGTGGAAAAGTCCGTCGGCCACCGTGAAGACCGGATTGTCCCTCATCTCCGACTCCGAATACTCCCCGATCAGGAACGTGGTGGCCTGGAAGCCGGTGAGGAGCATGGCGAGCTGCTGCGTGAAGGATTGCAGCTCTATCTCGGTGGTGTCGGGACCCTGGGTTTTCCGCATGACCGTCCGGAAAGAGTCGACCACGACAACGCCGGGAGCGGCTGCTTCCACGTGCTGGGTGATCGCCTGCAAAACCGCGGCGAGATTCTCCTCGACCACCACATCGCTCAGATTGATGAAACGGATCGAGTCGTTCAGCTTGGCGGCGTCGAAGAAGGAATATTGCTGCTGATACCGCAGCATTTTTATCGCCGGTTCGCCCAGCACGGTGAAATAAAGGGCCGGGCGTTGCCGCGTCGCGTTCGCGAACACGAATTGATGCGCCAGCGTCGTCTTGCCGCACCCCGGCGATCCGGCGACGATGTTGAAGGAAAATTCCGGCAGTCCACCGCAGAGAATCTCGTCGAGACCGGCGACACCGGTCGGCAGCTGGCGGATGACAGCCTTGCCGGGGGCGGGGGAGGGGGCGGGGGCGGCCGCGTCCGGGCGTTTGCGGGCGCTGGATGGTTTTTTCATGGCTTTTCCTCCAAGGGGTTGAGTTCACCGGGCGCGGCCTTCGGCCATACTTCATGAATGAGGCGCAGGGTCAGCGCTTTGCCGATAAAAGTGACCAGGAGTTCGAGCAGCTGCCGGACGAGAGACTCACCTGCGATTGCTCCGGTTTCTGTTTCCAGCTGGTTCTCGAGGTCGGCTGGGAAAATGAAGGCTCCTTCCTCATCGACCTGCAATCCGGCGAGCGACGGGGCCTCGACCTGGGCAAGACTCAGGGCCCGGCGGAGCAGCGACCGGAAACCGGTACTTCCCGCGCAGGTGCAAATCGGCCGCCGCAGTTTCTCGCAGACCCTGAAGGCGGCACGGCCGCGCGCGGCGGGCAGTGGGTCCGACCGGATTTCTTCAGCGACAAGCTGGCGGGCGACATGGTGCATCGACGGAAACAAGTTACAGCCGGTGGTTGGAGAACCGTCCGCTGCTCGTTGCATCTGGATCCTTCGCTTCGCTCAGGATGACAAACCGGGGTTTGAAGACTCGAGAAATTGCGACACCACGGTGGCCGGTTGGCCGCAAAGTTGTCGTGATTCCAGTCAGCAGTTGCCTCATGTCCCGAACTATAGCCGCACCTGCGAACCGATGAAAGTGGGTGAAACCCGTAGGGCCCATCCAATCGAGTGATAGGACCGTATGCCCCTGTCGCCTGGCAATTTGCGAGACGGTGCAAAGGCGATTCATGTGCCTCAAGCGCATCATCGCTCAGGTGAGATGCGCGGCATCAACTCATTTAGTTTGCTGGTAGTGGGTCGGCTTAATTGTAGGTCGGGCTTTATGCCCGACAGCCGACCGCCACCTGTCGGGGATAAACCCCGACCTACAAAGAATCGCCCGAACCAACAGCTCAGACCGGCCCCACCGGAAATCAACTGGGGCTAGCGGCCACCAGGTTGAGGTTCGAGGCTATTTCGGTCAGCCGTTGGTCGGTGTCGCCTTCCTCGTCGAGGGTTTGCTGCAGGAGCTGTACCGTCGGCTCGTCGCCGAGGATCTCGGCGTAGGTGCGCACGCAGCCGTAACCGGCGATCTCGTAGTGCTCCACCCGCTGGGCCGCGGCAATGAGACCCGCGTCACGCACGGCCGGCTCGGCCGCATGGCCCGCCATCTCCTTTCCTTCGGCGATCAGGCCTTTCATTGCCTTGCAGGGCGACCCCTTGGGCGAGACGTCGAGCTGGTGGCAGATGCCTTCGAGCCGCTCCACATGGATTTTGGTTTGCTCGAGATGTTCCTCGAAGGCGGATTTCAGAACCGGATCGTTGGCCGCCTCCGCCATCGTCGGCAGGGCTTTGGTCAGTTGCAGTTCGGCGCTGTGCAGGTCTTGGAGTTGTTCGATATAGAGATCGCGCAGGGATTTTAGTTTGGACATGGGAAGAGAGGGTTGAAGGTTGGCGCTTTTCCGCGCCAGCGGGCGCGGATCGATGGGCGAACTATACCGCGCCGGCCGGCCGTTGCCCATCGGGCCGTTGGCGCAAGCACGCTAGCGGAGACTTCCCGATGCGGCCCGGCCACAAGTCGCCCGCGAATGAAACGTTTTCAATCCCGGCCAGACGGGATGGTGATTGGTTTCCCTGGCAAAACATCCACCGGGGTAGGCGCGCAGGTGGTGGCCGCGTAGGGGCGCAGTCTTGCTGCGCCCAAGGATCCTCGCGGCCGGCCGGGCGCAGCAAGACTGCGCCCCTACCGCGCGCGGCGTGGCGCGGCCCCTCTAGCATTAGTATGTCATGTTTCTCGCCAAGAACGCCAAATCGGGATGTCACTTATTAAGTGACATCCTCTCTCCTTGGGCGCAGCAAGACTGCGCCCCTACGACCAGCAGAGCGAAAACCCTGATCGATCCTTCGCCTAGCTCCAGCCGTCGCCGAGCCTTTGGCTGACAGGCAGGATGTCCGGTGGCCTAAATAGTGAAGTATTTCCGACTTTGAAGCCGTGCCCTGGCAGGCGACCGGCTCAGGGCCGTCCCGTGGCGGTTCGTTCGAGGGCGCCCAGCGACCCGCGGAGCTTGCGCAGCGCGAGCACGGCGTTGTGGCGCGCGGATTGCCAGGTCTCGTTGGTGGTCAGCGAGAGGTCGCGGAACGCCTGCCGGGACCCGTCGCGCGCGAGGGTGAGGTTGGACTCGGCTTCGTCCGCGAAAACGAGGCCGCGGGCGCGCATTTCGGAAAGCCGGGCATCGACCGTGCGTTCCGCCTCGTCGAAGGCCGTGGCAAAGGCGCCGCGGCGGTCGAAGGGCCCGGAGTTAAGCTGCTCCTCCAGCGAAGCGAGCGGATCGGCGCCGGTGAGGACCACCGGTTGGTCGACGTTGGGCAATTCGGGTTCGGGGATGGCGGCTTGCGAAAAAGCGGTGGACAGACCGCCGGCAGACAAAAGGACGAGAAGTGGCAGAAACGATTTTTTCATGGGAAAAAGCGGATGTTTGGGGGACGACGCGACAGTTCACAGACAGGGATGGAGCGGGCGGGTTCGGGGTTTAATCGCCTGGCGGCGGGTGGTGGGGCAGTGTGGTGCAGGTCGGGGTTTACCCACGACATGCTGCTGCCTGTTGTCGGGCATAAAGCCCGACCTACATCAAACTGAGTCACTACCGCCGAACCGGCGCCAACTGACTTCGGGGTATCGGACCACCGCGAATGAAATATCCAGGGGTAGGGGCGCAGTCTTGCTGCGACCAAGGATCCTCGCGGCCCGACCGGGCGCAGCAAGACTGCGCCCCTACACGGGCTATCCGGTTTCGGATAGCCCCTAATCCGCCGGCTCGTCCGGCCCACTGAAAGGCACCGGACTCAGGCTAGCGTGGTGATGCCCGACAATCCGGTTCACGTGCTCCGATTGTCCTTCGTGTCCTTGTGCCTTTGTGGTTCAAACGAGTCCCGCTCGCCGGGATTCTTATGAAACCCACCATCAAGCTCGCCGAGACTCGCATGCCCGATGGCGCCCGGCTGACGCTCCATTCGCACGACGGCAGCTTCTGCATCCGGCTCGACGGCCGGGATCTGATGCATTCGATGACCGCGGCGTCCGAACTTCTACTCGGCGACCTTGCCACCGCCCGGCTGGCGCGGGGCGGGAGCCCGCGCATCCTGATCGGCGGACTCGGCCTGGGGTTCACCTTGAAACGGGTGCTTGAACAAACGGGCGCGCACGCCGTCGTCCATGTGGCCGAGCTGATGCCCGAGGTCGTCGAATGGAACCGCACTTTCATGGCCGGACTCAACGGCACGCTGCTGGACGATCCGCGGGTCAGGATTCTCGTCGAGGATGTGGGCGCGGTGCTGGACCGGGCCGGACGGGCGCCTTACGACGCCATCTTGCTCGATGTCGACAACGGGCCGGCGGCGATGGTTCTGCCGGGCAATACGCGGCTCTACGACTCGCGCGGGCTCCTGCGCCTGCAGCGCGCGCTCAAGCCCGGCGCCCGGGTCGCGATCTGGTCGGCCGGACCCGACTACGCTTTCGCGAAGCGGTTCGCGGCGGTCGGCTTCAAGGTCGAGGCCGTGCCCGCCCGGCTCCATGCAAACGCGAAGAGCTCGTCGTATGTGATCTACGTCGGGGACCGGGCTCCATCGATTTGATGGGCAGGCCAGCGAGCCTGCTCGCGCAGATTGCGGAAGGCGCGCGCAAGCTCGCTGGCCCACGGGCGCATCTCCCTGTTGGCGGTGATTTTTCCCGGGAGTAGCGCGCCGGTCTGTGACCGGTCGCCGCAAGCAGAGAAGACAAGACCACACGCCACGTTTCGACTGCAATCTCGGCTGCGTAAAACCGACGGACGCCAGTCGGAGATTGGCGCTACACCGCAACCCGGAAATGCACCCTTCCTTTCAGGCTGATGTCAACGATTAGTTGACATCAGCTGGCACGTTTCCCGGCCGCCGCACCAGCCGCCACCGCCAACTCGGAGATGCGCCCCTGACCCACGGGGTGCCGGTTGCCTTCTTGACTCACGCGGGGCGGTGGCGAGCATTCGCCGATGCCTACTCCTGGAATGAAGATCGAGTCGCTCAAGACCGGCACCGGCCGCAGCCCGCAGAAGGGTGAAGCGGTCACCGTGCATTACACCGGCTGGTTCACTGACGGAGAGAAATTCGACAGCTCCGTCGACCGCGACGAACCCTTTGTCTTTGTGCTGGGGGAAGGCCAGGTCATCGCCGGCTGGGATTTGGGCGTGGCCACGATGAAGATCGGGGACAAGGTGAAGCTCACGCTGCCGCCGGAGCTTGCCTATGGCCGCGCCGGCTACCCGGGCGCCATCCCGCCCGACTCAACGTTGGTGTTTGAAGTCGAGCTGCTGGGCATCGGCTGAATCTGCGTCGTTGCAGGTCGGGCTTTGTGCCCGACGATGAGCCGCCGAGTGTCCGGGGGTAAACCCGACCAGCAAAACGGAACCTTCGTGGTTCAGTCAGCTTTGCCCGACTGTCCACCGGCCCGGGTCATCAGCGCTTTCAACTGGCCGGCATCCGAGGCGGACGTCTTGGCGACGAAGCCGCGGACATGCGCAAAGTGAACCTCCGGACTGTTCGCGATGCGCGTGAAGTCGAGCCGGGGATTGTCCTGGAAGCGCGAGAGTCCATAACCGGTGCTCCGGCGGTCGGGATAGACCGTGCCGATCACCTGCCCGCCGAGGCCGCGGCTGATGATGAAATGATCCACGCCCAGCGAAGGCTCCTCGGGCATTGGTTCGGTGCGCGGCAAAAACAGGACTTTGGCCGGCCCGTCCGGGAGATCCAGGTCCCAGATCTCCGCATGGCGGCCGATGAAGTCCAGCCGTGCCCGCATGGTCTTGACGTAGTCGAGCAAATCCTCGCCGATCATCCGCATCACCTCCCAGAGCGGATCGCCCGGCTCGATTCGCCGGGCGAGGGCGAAGCGCCGCAGCAGGGTGATGTCGATCGGCGAGATGAGTTTCGTGACCACCTCGGCCGGCACGTCGAGCCATTTGGCCGTGGTAACCAGCCCGCGGCAATCGAACCATTCGGCCGGCTCGAGCCAGTCGCAAAACTGCCGCGCGTCTCCGTAGAGCCCGAGATGCTGTAGGACGAGCGAGAGCGAACAGGTCGGCGGATGCTCCTTCGGCAGTTGATGATGGTCGAAATTATGGCGGGCCGGGTCGTGCTGATGCCCGACATCAATCACGCAGACGGAGGTGCCGGCGAGGTCGCCGGCGGTCGGCTCGCGGCGCACCAGCGGCACCCGATGGAGGGCGAGCAGCACGCTGCAGGCGAGGAACTCGTCCTTATGCGCGCCGCCGGGATGGGTGAGGATGGTTTCGATCATTGGCATGAAGGGGGTGGGAAAGTTCGGATCGATCGCCTTCGCCGGCGCGCGAGGGCGGGGGAGTGGCGCGGTAGTCGAAGCCCTCGAGCTTGAGCTGCGGGATGCTCGCCTTGATGAAGCGCTCGATCTGGCGCACCTCGCTGGCCTCCGCCGGGGTCACGAGCGTGAATGCGTCGCCGATTGCCGCGGCCCGGCCGGTGCGGCCGATGCGGTGCACATAGTCGTCGGGCGTCATCGGGATGTCGTAGTTGATGACGTGCGACACGCCGGCGACGTCAATGCCGCGCGCCGCGATGTCGGTGGCGACCATCACCTCGTATTTGCCCTCCTTGAAACCGGCGAGGGCGGCGGTGCGCTGGGCCTGGCTGCGATTGCCGTGGAGGACCGCCACCGAGTGCCGGGCTTCCTTGAGCCGGTGGGCGATGCGGTCGGCCCCATGCTTGGTGCGGGTGAAGATGAGCACACTGTGGAAATCGGTCTTGGCGAGCAGGGCCAGCAGGAGCTGGAATTTCAGGCCCGGGCTCACCGGATAGATCGCATGCGTCACGGACTCGTTGACCGGGCGGGCGCGGCCGATGGCGATGCGGACGGGGTCGTGGAGGGCGAAGCGCGCGACGGCTTCGATCTCCGGGGGCACGGTGGCGGAAAAGAAAAGGGTCTGCCGCTGCTTCGGGCAGAGGCTGACGATCTTTTTCACGTCGTTGATGAAACCCATGTCGAGCATGCGATCCACTTCGTCGAGCACCAGGCACTCGAGCTGGTCGAGACGCAGCGCGCGCTCGTGCAGGAAGTCCATGAGGCGGCCAACCGTGGCGATGACGATGTCGCTGCCTTTGTGCAGGGCATTGCGTTGCGCGCCGTAGCCGACGCCGCCGTGGATGAGGGCGGTGCGCAGGCCGGTGAACTGGCTGAATTCGCGGAAAGCCTCGTCGACTTGGGCGGCGAGTTCGCGGGTCGGCTCAAGCACGAGCACGCGCGGCGCCGGCAGCTTGTGACCGCCGAGGCGGTTCAGGATGGGCAGGGCGAATGCCGCCGTCTTGCCGGTGCCCGTCTGGGCGGACGCAATCAGGTCGCGGCCGGTCAACACCACCGGAATGGCCTGTTCCTGGATGGGTGTGGGCTCGCCATAGCCCTTGGCGGCGACCGCGCGGACGATGCTCGAATAGAGCCCGAGTTTGTTAAACGGCATGGGGCGTATGCCGCGATGAAACGGCCCAAAGGCGAGGGAAAAATCCGCGCTGCCGCCGATAACCGACCGCCCGCCCAGATGAACCTCGTCTTGGCCGGCATCGCCGGTTTCACTCCCGGGCATGGCTTCAAATCCCCAGGCCCAATTTGACCAAACCGTTCTCGACATGATCGAGCGCAGCCCGATCGGGGCGGTGCCGGTGACGCCCGCCTACCAGGATGCCATCAAGCGGCTCTACGCCTCGCACCAGGCCTATCCGGATGCCGACCACAAGGACGGCCACGTCACGGCGCGGTCACTGGCGAAGCTGCCCCTGTTTCACGCGGAGAACCTCGCGGGCGTCGTCGCGGGGCAGGTCGCGCCCGAAGCGCTGGAATCCAACAACGGCATTTTCAACCGCTACGTCCAGTCGTTGCCGGCCGCGCGCCACGCGAAGGCGGAGAGTTATCGCCTGACAGTGGCCGGGAAGGTCGCCCACCATCGCGCCAGGCAGGGCGTCGTGACGGCCCACGATCCGATCCATACGCTTTTTCTCATCCCGGGCGCCGGCCCGCACCCCGGGCTGCCCGGCAATTATCTCCATGGTTCGGCATTTCAGTTGCGCGCCGAAGCCACCAGCCCGTGGGCGGTTCATTTGCATGACAGCGACGATGGCGCGGCATTGTTCGATGCGCCTGACATGGCGGCGGCGCTGGGCAAGCTGCCGGAAGGGCTCGAAAGCGCCCCGTTCAACATGGACGAACTCGAGGCGTTGGGCTTCCGGTTGAACTGACCCGGCCCGCCCGGCAGGCGGCAAGCCGGCTTTATCCCGGTTATTTCACAGTTCGGGAGAAAACGGCACCGGGCTGTATCGGTGGCGACGATGGGGAGTAGCGCGGATGTCGCAGATGAACTCGGATGGATGAAACAGGGA
>OBEQ010331905.1_pt1 | contig 12915 bp, 14 predicted proteins | sample 1670901 | NCBI WGS metagenome assembly OBEQ01 (sample SAMEA104232315, study PRJEB22302) | groundwater metagenome | biome: forest; feature: aquifer; material: groundwater | place: USA | collected 2011-08-07 | depth 5.4 m
ATAACTCATTTATTATCATATAATTATGATAATATTCTTAAGTCTATTTAAATAAAAGGGTTACTGAAAATCTCTAGGATCAACCAGGGAGAGGCGACCCGAGAACCTCCAAGCGGAGCTTCCCGACCCGACGAAGGGGGCATCCCTGGCATTGGGGATGCTTCCGGCAGAGATCCTTGCCTACCGCCACGAGGAGAGCGTGGTACTTATTGAAGAGAGGGGCCTTTGGAGGCAGCCCTTGAACAAAGAAACGCTGAATTTCGTCATAGGAGGCGCGCCAAGGGATTAGACTATGCCGAGCCAGAACGCGCCGGGTATAGGCATCTACGACGAAGCTCGGCTTCCCAAGCGCATAGAGAAGCATGCTGTCGGCGGTTTCAGGACCAATTCCTGGAAGATCCAACAGCTCTTTTCTCAATGGATCCAGCGGAATACGCTTCATCCGTTCAATTTTTCCACCATAGGCGTCCGACAAATAACGGGAAAAGATTTTTAATCGAGAGGCTTTCTGGCGGAAGTAGCCGGAAGAACGGATGAGGCGGGCCAATCGCTTTTCGGAAACACGGCTCAACCGACCGGGATCCAACAGACGGGCTTTTCGAAGATTCTCAATCGCGCGGGCAGCGTTCGACCAGGAGGTATTCTGGGTCAAGATGGCACCGACCATCATCTCAAACGGGGTGTCTGCCGGCCACCAACGCTGCGGCCCGTAAAAAGAAGAGAGCCGCTTGTAAATGTCCTTCAGCAGAGCGGGACGATTCACGTTCTTATCCTCTCTTCCGCGCCACCCATGCCAACAAACTTTTCAAGTTTAAAGTATTGAGGACATCGTTTGGCGCCGCCCACGCGCGCCGCGCCATCGCCACACCCAGCTCGAGCGAATCGAGTTGGTCCAACACATGGGTATCGGTCGAAACAGCCAGCTTGGCGCCGGCCTCCCTGGCCTGCCGCGCGTGAACATCGTTGAGATCGAGCCGCTGCGTGCAGCAATTGATTTCGAGAGCGGTATGGGAACCGGCCGCGGCCCTGCACACCTCTTCCATATCGACTTGGAGGGGTTCCCGCTCTCCCAACAAACGGCCGGTCGGATGAGCCAGAATCGAAACGTACCGGTTCTTCAAACCCTTCACGATGCGGCGCGTCATCGTCTCCTTCGGCTGCTTAAACGCGGAGTGAACCGCGGCAATCACCATATCCAGCTTCTTCAAAAGAGCGTCCGGATAATCGAGCCGGCCATCCGGCAGGATATCCACCTCGGAACCCATCAAAATCTTAAAAGATCCCATCCTCCGGTTGAGCTTCCGGACCTCCTCCATCTGGCGCAGCAGATCCTTCTCACTCAGACCGCCGGCAATCCGCAGCGATTGGGAGTGGTCCGACAAGAGCATGTATTGATACCCCTTCGCCTTGACGGCGCGCGCCACCTCCTCCAGCGAATGAGCCCCATCCGACCAGTTGGAATGGTTGTGGAACGAGCCCTTGATCTGCTCCGCCTCCACCAGGCCGGGCAGAGTGCCGCGCTGAGCCGCCTCTACCTCTCCCCGGTCCTCCCGAATCTCCGGCGGCATCCAAGTCAGCCCGAGCGCCTTGTAAACATCCTTCTCTTCCCTGCCGGCGACCCTCCGGTTCCCCTTGATCTTAAAAACGCCGTACTCGTTGACCGTCAGCCCCATCTTATTGGCAAGAGATCGAATACGAATGTTGTGTTCCTTGGAACCGGTGAAGTAAACCAGCGCGGCGCCGAAAGAATCGGGATCCACCACCCGCAGGTCCACCTGAACTCCCTGTTTGGTCCGGATGCTGGACTTCGTTTCACCGTGGGATTGAACCCGATGCACGAACGGGAGGCGGACAAACCCGGCCATCACCTTCGCCGGTTGATCGGAAGTGATCAGGAGGTCGAGGTCACGAACCGTCTCCTTCCGGCGGCGCAGACTCCCGCAAAAACTGATCCTCCGGATCCCCGGAAGCTTTTTCACCGACTGGAGGACCTCTTCGGCAAGCGCGAGTGCCACGCCGAGCGACATCCGCTCCTGCCCCGCCTTGAGCAGCTGGACACCGCGCAGGATGTTTTCCTCTTTCTTCTGCTGGAAGCCGGGCAGACTCCGCAGCTTGCCGGACTTGACGATCTCTTCCAGATGATGGATCGATTTCACCTTGAACTTGTCGTAAACCAGCTTCGCGGTTTTCGGGCCGATGCCTGGAATCGTGAGCAGTGTCGCGAGCGATTCCGGCACCTCCCGCTTGAGCTGGTCGAGGAAACGGAGCCGGCCGGTAGCAAGCATCTCCTGAATCTTAGCGGAGAGATCCTTGCCTATCCCCGGAATATTCTCCAGCTCTCCGGCGGCCGCCAACCTCTCCAGATTCTCCGCGAGACCGCGCAGGTTGAGCGCGGCCCGCCGGTACGCTTGAATCCGGAACCGGTTCTCCCCTTTGAGTTCGAGCAGATCCCCGATTTGGTCAAAAACATCGGCAATTTCACGCTGCTGCATCAAGCAACCTCTTGGCCTTCCGGATCAACAGCCGTTCGGTTGGATAAGAAATTCGCCGAAGCGCCTGCGCATAAGAAAACCAACCAACCTCATCCACTTCAAAATCGTGATCCTTCGTATTCCCGCCGATCCGCCGCATGAGGAAGAACCGCACCGTCTTAAAAACTTTTTTCCTCTTCCCCGCCGGGACGAACCAATAGTGGACTTCTCCGACCGTTCCGAGGATACGGGCGCGGAGGCCGGTCTCTTCGCGAACCTCTCGAAGCGCCGCCTGCTCCATCGTCTCACCCGGATCGATGTGCCCCTTCGGCAAACACCAGACCGAACCGCCAGCCCTGGAAATGAGGACGACGGCAACGCCGAACTTCGATTGGCGAATGACGATGCCGCCTGCCGAGAAATGCCGGACGAAGCTCATCGAAGAACCTCCACACCGAAATCGGCTGGGAGGGCGATACCCATGGGAAACGTCAGGAGAGAATCCTGCTCAGCGAGGTGTAGGGGAGGTTGAGATCCCGGGCGAGCGAGGGATAGGTAATTTTGCCGCGCGCCACATTGACGCCGCGCGCCAGAGCGGGATTCTCCTTCAAAGCCCGCGCAAATCCTTTGTTGGCGATCTGAAGCGCAAAAGGAAGCGTTGCGTTGGTGAGTCCGTAGGTCGAGGTGATCGGCACGGCGCCCGGGATATTCGTCACGCAGTAATGGACGATGGACTCCTCCACGTAGATCGGGGCCGCATGCGTGGTCGGCCGGGAAGTCTCCGAACCCCCTCCCTGATCGATCGCCACATCCACGATCACCGAACCGGGCTTCATCCTCTTGAGCATCCGCCGCTTGATGAGAATCGGCGCCCGTCCGCCCCGGATCAGCGCGCAGCAGAAAACGAGGTCGGCCCCTTCGAGCTTGCGCGCGATGTTGTGCTCGTTCGACATGAGGAACGAGACATTCTTCGGCATGATGTCCTCCAGGTACCGGAGCCGGTTCAGATCGACATCGAGGACCGTTACCTCCCCGCCGAATCCGGCCGCCACCTTCGCCGCGTTGGCCCCCACGACGCCGCCGCCCAAGATCACGATGTTGGCGGGAGAAACCCCGGGGAGCCCGCCGAGAAGAATCCCCTTCCCCTTCATCGGCTTCTCGAGATACTTGGCCCCCTCCTGCACCGCCATCCGGCCCGCCACTTCGCTCATCGGAATGAGAATCGGAAGCTGGCCGTGGATATCCTCCACCGTCTCGTAGGCGATGCAGATCACCTTCTGCTTGAGCATCGCCTGCGTCAACTCCCGGTTCGCCGCAAAATGGAAGAAGGTGAACACGGCCTGGCCCGGCCGCAGTTTCCGGTACTCCTCCGACTGGGGCTCTTTGACCTTCATGATCAGGTGGGCCTTCTTAAAAATGTAGTCGGCCGATTCGACGATCTCAGCGCCCGCTTCGGCGTACTCCCGATCCGCGATGTTGGATCCGACACCGGCATGCGACTGGATGAGAACGGCGTGACCCGCCTGTACCAGCGCCGCCACACCGGCGGGAACCATTGCGACCCGGTACTCGTCCTTCTTGATCTCTCTCGGAACACCGATCACCATAGCGCTAGTGTACCCCGAAGCCGAACTTCTTGACAATAACCCTCAACACCTCACTCGAGAAATAAATGATAGCCGCGGATCACGCTCTCGCACACCATTTGAACCAAATTCCTGAAGTCTCCCATGTCCCCCTTCCCCAACGCGAAGTAGTAGGCGTACCGATCCTCCAATCGAACAATCGCGGCAGGGTAACCCCGGCTTAAAAGCTGCGTGAGCATCACCAGTCTGCCCACCCGGCCGTTGCCGTCAAAGAAAGGGTGGATCGCCTCGAATTCGTAGTGGTCGCGGGCGATCTTGGCGAGAGGATTTTTGCCGTACCGATTGACCTGCCGAACGAAGGCCCTCATTTTTACCGGAACCAATTGAGCCGACGGCAGCGGCTTTTCCGCGTTCGTGAGGTTGACGAAGCCGGTCCGATAGCGGCCGGGGAGCTTGTCGTGAAAATTGTACATCACGATCGAATGCAGCCGGAGAATGTAGCCCTCCGTGATCCGGAATCCGCGCCGGACCTGAGATAGAACCTCCAGAAGCGCGTTCCGGTGGTTCACCGCCTCGAAAACCTCAAAAGGTTCTTTGCCCCTGACCATCTTGCCCTCGATCGCCTTCTGGGTCTCCTTCATCGTCATGCGGCTGCCCTCAATGGCGTTCGAATGATAGGTCATCTCGAGGAAGAAGCGGTTTCGAATGCGCTCATTCTTGCGAAGGATGCGGATGGGATCCCGAAGGCGCCTCTTGAGCCGATCAACGGTCGGTGCGAGATCGACATGCTGCTTGAATAACTCGTCGATGCGGTGGGAGGCAAACGGATGCGGGGCCGTCCCCTTATCGAGCCAGCGGTAAACGGTCCGGTAGCTGACCTCGATCAGACGGGCCAATTCACTCCGGGTGAGCCCCGTTTCCCGAATCAAGGCCCGCAGCTTCTCCCGATCCGAAATGGGGAATCCGCTCCTTTGGATTATTTTACTATATGACATATGTCCTATATTTATTTATATAGATACTATACCATATGTCATAATAAAATAGACATAAAAATATAAATAAAGTCCTATTACAGATTGGATGTTACGGGGACAACGAAAAAGCGGAGCTCAGGAACGACGGCGATCGTGGGCCAGCATGCTCTGAAGAACGAACTCGGCGATGAGCCGCCGGTCCTCCTGTTTGAGGTTGGAGAAATAAACGGCGGTGGCAAAACCATCCGCCTGCCGCTGCTGGCGGACAACCACGCCGACGCACCGAATCAAGCGGGGGGAGGATGATCCGGGCAGGTGGAACGCAACTTCCAGCTGCGTCATCAACGGAACGGGATGATCCAGCAGACAGAGCGCGCCGCCGCAGCTGATATTGCCCGTCTCGGCGACAAAGCTGGCTCCGTCAAGAGTGAGCTGACAAGAAACCGCCTCGGCGACGCGAGGGTATTTACGTTTTTCCGAGAAACCCATAGGAGAAAAACTCCATCACCCGCCTCACGTACCCTTCCCTGTCCCGGTAAAAACCACAGACGTGCTCCGCATCCTGGATCAACCAAAGCTGCTTCGGCTCACCCGCCGCGCTGTAGATCTCTTGTGCATCCTCGGACGGAGTCGTCCGATCGCACGTGCCGTGGATAACCATTACCGGCCGCGGAGAAACCTTGGAAACGGCACGCGCGGGGCTGAGGGTGGTGGCCGCCGCGCCCAAACGCAGCTGCGTCATCCAGATCACCGTCTGACCCAAGAGCAGCCGCGGAATATAATAGGATATCCGCAGCGCCCTCGCAATGGCTTTACCCAGATCGGCGTACGCAGAATCGCTCACCACAAATCGAATCTCCGGGTAACGCGCCGCCGCGAGGATGCCGATCGCCCCGCCCATCGAAATCCCGTAGCAGCCCACCGGAAGACCTTTCAAGGAAGGCTCGGACTCGGCATAGGAAAGAACCGCTTTGACATCGAGCACCTCCTGTTTACCGAACGAAAGAACGCTGCCGCCTGAATCGCCGTGGGCTCTGAAATCGATCAGGATAAGGTGATACCTCCCGGCCCGATGAAACGCCTCCGCCATATCTAAGAGATCCGCTTTCGCGGTCCCGAAACCGTGCAGCAGCACGAGAATCCCTTGGGGATCCGGGCTTCGAATCAGCCAGCCCGCGATGGGCACGCGGTCCTCGGTCAGAAGCCGGAGGGGTTCCCACGTCCGGATACCGACGTCGAACGGAGTCAGCGAGGAGGAGTAGCGGGACTGATGAACAACCCAGGAAGAGGCCACCACGCCCCACAACACAAAGACTGCTGCAATAAAAACGAGACTATTTGAGATCAAGCAAACCTCTGAAAGCGGAGCTTGAAGTTTTCTGAGGGGAGAATGCCGGCTCTTTAAAGAGTCTGCTTAATCCCACCGAGCCAGCGGGAGTAAACAAAATCCAACAAGCGGGCAAGATCGAGCGGCTTGATCGAAAGGATCTTGAGACCTGCCGCGCCAACACCCTGCTTCTCTTTTTTCTGATCGGTCCACGTCACCTCGGCGGTGGCAAAAATCGGGATGTTGTCGCCGGGAACCTTCAGCGTCAACTCGACATGCTCGCCCTCTCCAATCGAGTCCTGAAGCAGCATCCCAAACCCTTCCCGGGAACAATCCTTAACGACCGCATGCCCCTTGAGCATCGAGGGGCCCTTGGCCCAATACTCCGCCTTGAGCTCGGTCGAAATCCGCATGTACTTTCTGCGTTCCTTGACGCCCATTCCATTTCCTCCCGGCTGGAGCTTTCTCACAACGGCACTATCTTAGCATATCCGTCGCTTCCACGGGCCTCATAGAGATGAGCCCGCGCTGGTAGGCCCGCAGAAAAGCCTGCACAACCACCGGATCGAACTGGGTGCCGGTGCCGCTTTCGATCTCCTTCACGGCGACCACGTCCGAAAGCCGCCTCCGGTAAGGTCGATCGGTCGTCATCGCATCGAACGTATCGGCCACCGAGACGATCCGCGTCATCAATGGGATCTCGGTTCCACGCAAACCGTCCGGGTAACCCTTGCCGTCGTAACGCTCGTGGTGCGCCTTGACCGCCTTGGAGATCTCCTCCATCCCTCGGATCGGCTGGGGGATGATGGCCCCGATGATCGAGTGCTCCTTCATCTTCTGGAATTCTTTGAGCGTGAGCTTGCTCTTTTTCCGAAGAATGTCATCGGGAATGCCGATCTTGCCGATGTCGTGAAGCAGGGCGGATACCTTGAGCATCTCTTTGAACCGCATGAATCCGGCCATCTCGGGGTGCAGGCCCATCTCCTCGGCGATCGCCAGCGCGTAGGCGGTGCACCGCTCCGTGTGGCCGTGCGTGTACGGATCCCGCGCGTCGACCGCGGCGGCCAACGCAATCGCAGTGTGAATGAAGAGCCGGTGCTCCCGCTGGTAGAGATCTTCGATCTCATGCATCCGCTGGTAGAGCTGTTCATAGAGCTGGACGTTCTCCAACGCGATCGCCCCTTCGTTGGCCAGCGTCGAGAGCAGATCGACATCCTCTCTCGTGTAAGGTTCGCCCGAAAGCTTGTCCCCGAGCACCAGGAAACCCATCATCTGCGACTTGCTGAACGCGGGAACGCAGAGCTTGGACCCCAACAGCGACATCTCGTTGTCAATCTCGCTCAAGGTTCTGCTGAGAACCGTCTTGTGCGGAAACATCTTCTCATTCCGCAGCCAGCTCTGAACCTCTTCGCGCGAAATCACCTCCTTCTTCTCCTCCAACCAGGTGACGAGCGGGTTGTCCCGCTCAACGACAATGCCGACCGGGCGCTTCTCCCTGCCCCGGCTGACCTTCAGCGTATAAGAGTCGCCCGAGCGATGGAGAACTCCCACATGGGTCACGCGAACGCGCATGCCGATGAAATGGGCCATCAGCTTGAACAGCCGGTCCACAGAGGTGACTTTCGCCATTCCTTTGGATGCCTCTTTCAGCGTTTTCTGCCACTCGTGCTTGCGCTGAAAGAGAAGTTTATCCGTCAGTTTCAGGAGCCAGGCATCCAGCGGCCGCACGAGCGCGGTCACGATCCCCAGCGCAACCGCGCACATCCAGAGCACACGTTTGTCCAGCGCCTGCGGCCCGTAGAAGAAAAGCTGTCCGAAGAAAACGACCGTCACGACAAAGAACCCGATGAGGATCGAGTAGAGACTCGCATAGATCAGCGTGTTTTTAACGATCACGGAGATATCCATGAGGCGCCATCGGATGATCGCGTAGAGGATCAGCGCATAAAATATCAAAACCATGGGACCGAGCGGATAAACCGCGATGCCGAACGTCAGCGGAATAACGGAGAAGAACGCCACCAAAGCAAACACGGAGGCGAGAATCACATAGATCAACTGGCTCCGCTTGTAGCCCGTCCGCGATCGGTATGCGCCGAGAAGCTGCAAGAGACTCGCCAGAAACGACGCCACAAACCAAACGGCAAAGGCCCCATAGAAAGGACCGGCCATCGGGTAGAACCGTAAAACAGCGTCCGTCTGCAGACGGGCAAAGATGAGCGGCGTGAGCGAGAGTCCCGCAAAGATTCCCGCAAGAATCTTGTTGAGCCAGAAGAAAAGGGTCTCCCGAACTTCCGTGTCACGCAGGCAGAGGCAGAACTGACTGAAAAAGATCGGTATCAGCGCGAAGGAAGCCTGCGCCAAACGGGCCGACAGAAAAGCCCATCCGTACGAAGGGGCGTTGAGCATGCAGGCGGTACCCAACGACCATCCGCCCGTTGCAACGCAGAACCGGAGCCATGCGGCATTCACCGAACTCTGCGAATTCTTGCGGTAAACAAAAAGACCCAGCGCAAAGCTGGAAAAACTGACCGCCAACAGAGCGGGAACAGTTGCGGTCAGCATCGGTTCACCCTGAAACCTCTACCAGGCCGTGCGCGATCGCCGTTTTGCGGATCACATCCGCCAGACGAATGAGCCCGGCCCGCGTAAAGCTCTCATTGTAAACAACCTTGACCCCATGCATCGTGAGATCCGCCACCTGCACATTCCTGGAAGAGGGCAGCGCCGCGCCGGATCCATGGATGATCAGCTCTTTCGGTCTGGCGTCGGAAGCCATCGCCTTGAGCGCCAACTCCCCCACCGGACCGAGCATCGTGAGATCCACTAAAAGGATGTCGGGTCCGAAGGATTCCAATTTATCGAGCGCCTCCGCCGTGGAATAAGCGGGAGCCACCTCATAGATGCCGCCGGATTTGTCCGAATTGAGCAGAAAAACCTCTTTGAGCTGGTAGGTGTATTCGGCCGGTTCCACCAACAGGAGCTTCGCGCGGGCCTTGGGACCCCGCATAACGTTGGTACTCTCCTCCGACGCAAGAGCCCCCATCCCCTCCGGCACTTTTCCCGAAAGCACACGCTCGATCGTGAAGGTGAGCGCTTCAATACCGAAGGGTTTGATCAGGAACCCGTCGACACCGAGTTTCTCAACAATCTCTTGGAATTGGTCGTCGTAGGCGGTAACGACGATGACTTTGGTCTGGGGGGTTTGAGAATGGATGAACTTCAGGACCTCGATCCCGTTGACGCCGGGCATCTTCATATCCAGCAGCACGAGGTCCACCGGATGCTGGCGCAGGAGGCGCATCGCCTGCATCCCATCGAGCGCCGTGAGCATCTCGTACCCTTTGCCCATGAAGTAGGCATGGAGCGCAAAGGTCACCTCGTGCTCGTCGTCAACGACAAGCACTCGGCGGCTGGCCTTTGAAAACGGGGCTTCAGAAGCCAGGCTCACGTGTCTCCCGCGACCCGACCCTTCTGTTCATCGGATCCTCCTCTGATGACCTTAAGGATGACTGCGGTGAAACCACCACCATCCAAAAATGTCGAGGGAGACAACAAGGGGTCAGTATACTGACCCCGGAGGTCCAGGTCAACCTTTTTTCATTTTAGAGAAATAGCCGCCCGTCAAAGCATCGATGTCGGCTTCCACCTCTTCGATCCGCAGCCGGCGTTCTGAGATCAGCTGCGGATCCTCCGCAGGATGAGCGGCAAATTCCGCCTCCAACCGCTTGCGCTCGAAATAGAGCCGGGTCACCTCCTCCAGGATGCCCTGCCGGAGTTGAACCATCAATCGGGAGCGGGCATCAATAACCGTCTGGTTGGGGTTCCAGATCAAATCGCCGAGCTGCCAGCTGAAATCAACACCGAACCTGGCCGATTGATCCTCCGGGCCAACCGAAAATGTCGTCTTGCCGCCCGCCGTTGCGGAGGCGATGGTCCGGTTCTTGTCCCGATCAAAATTCAATGAGACTTTCGGCATCCAACCGCTCCAACCGGCCCGTGTCCTCCACGTGCTGATCTTCCGCGGATCAACCTCGGCATAACGGATCGCCTCCTGCTGCACCTGCTGGATCGACGGAAGGTTCTCCCCAACCGCCTGCTGAATCGGGAAATCGCGCATCGGCACCGGGTGGAGAAACTCCGGACGGGAACGGCCCCCCTCCGATCCGATCCAGAGCGAACCCCCCTCCGGATCGGCCGCGGGAGCCCGAACAGCCCTCGTGAAAACAAACCTCTCAGGAAACTTCCAGGATCCGAGATACTCCTCTGCCTCCACGTCCGGATCTCTGGAATCCTCGTCGATGAACGCGCCGAGAACCCCGCCGGTGCCGAACAGCAAACCGGCAACGAACACGACAAACAAAACAACACCCACCCTCTTCATCTCATTTGCCCTTCCCCGTATTGTGTGTATTATATACAATTTTGAATATTATGCAATTATCATTTTCAGCTGAAAAACGCGGCGGCGATTTTTGCTTGACGAGGCAGCGCCGGATTGGTATCGTTTTTGCATGAACAACTTGGGAAAAACGATACGGGAGCATCGGGTGCTGAAGGACATGACGCTGGCGGACCTTTCCAAACAGTCCGGCGTCGCGCTGTCGACGCTGAGCCGCATCGAGACCGGGAGGATGACGGGAACGCTGGAGTCGCACATCCAGATCGCCCGGGCGCTGGGCGCCCGCTTGCCGGAACTCTACGCCGAGCTGGATCCGTTTGGCGCAGTGCTGGAGCACAGAAAAGGATCCGATCCGTCCGCGAAGGTCCAGAGTGGGAAAGGAACCTTTCTCACCATCCTCACCTCCAACGCGCTGCACCGGAAGATGCTGCCGGCGCTGATCCATCTGCCGGCCGGTAAAAGCACCAAATCGGAAAATGCCGCTGCCGGAATAGACCGTTTTCTCTACGGGCTCAAGGGAAAGGTGGACGTGAGCGTTGGGACGGAGCGGGTGCGGATGAATCCGGGCGACAGCCTCTACTTCCAGGCGTCGACGCTGCACTCTTTTCGAAACACAGGCGGCACAGAGGCCGTGCTGCTGAGTCTTACCTCGCCGCCGTCAGTTTAGTCTGGGCGTAAGGAACGCCCAACTATTTCCTCGGCCCGCTCCGCGTGCCCTCGTCGGTCATAGTCTGGGCGTAAGGTCACTAGCGGGCCTGCTCCACGAGCAGAGGATACCTCACCTTCAGGTCGTCGTTCAAGAGAACCTCAACGGCATACTCGCCCGGCCGAGAAAGCTCGATATTGCCGAAACGGGCGATCACGGAATGCCGGCTCTTGAGATCGGCAAGCTGGAAACTGGTCTGCTGATCCCGCGCTATCTCTTGGCCGGTCGAATCCAAAATCCGGCTGTACTGCCGGAACGCTCCCACACCGCTCACCCAGCCGTTCACAATGAAGAGCGCCGGATGAACGGCCGGAAATTCCCTGGCGCCGACCGTCTCAAACATGCCCAACAGAATAAATTTGCCGTTCTCCTCCCGTCGGACATCATCGCAGAGGATCGAGTAAAGCAGTGAAGGTTCGATGTGGTTGGTGGTCAACGGTCGGGGCGGGAATCTATTTTATCGAGCAGTGCCTCCAGGCGAGCTCTGTCATCCGCGGAAAGTCCGGAAAACTCGATGCCCGTATCGAAGGAGGATTTCCTCTTGTCGAGCGCACCGCGCGGAACGACCCATACCACCGTGCCGCGCGTTTTAATCGGAGATTGCCCGTCGTCGATGTAAAGCTCCAGTTCAACGGAGGCGAATAGATCCATCCTCCGATTCAGAAGGACGCAGAGACCTCCCAGGCCGACGTTTTCGGTCACGGTGGAAATCGCGGTAGAACCTCTTCCCTGCTGGAGTTTCACATCACAGCGGGATTTGATCCTGGGAAAGCGGCGCTGGTTCATCCCTTGCCACACGCAAACGTCCTCCTTTCCTCTTCCTTATAGAGGATATCTCATCAAATTGCAAGGAGTTCTCCGTCGTTGACCCGCTGTGCTGAATGTGCTATCTTCAGGAAGGGTGAACTGCGATGTATGAAGAATTCTACGGTTTTCGAGAAAAACCTTTTCACGTAACGGCCGACCCTTCCTTTTTTTACCCCTCGCGGCATCACGAGGAGGCGTTGGCTCACCTGACGTACGGCATCCAGCAGCAGCTCGGATTCCTCACCATCACGGGTGAGGTGGGGACCGGGAAAACAACGCTCGCCAAAACCCTGTTTGAAAAAATACCTCACGATACTAAAACCGCTTTTATTCTCAACCCCGCCTTAAACGCCACGCAAATCGTGCTGGCAATCGCTCGGGACTTCAGCATAATTCCGTCCGGAGCCAAGAGTGCGCCCTCGCGCGGAGAACTCATCGGCCTGATTGAGAAGTTTTTGCTGAGCGAAGCCTCCGCCGGGCGATCCGCGATCCTGATCATCGACGAAGCGCAGGCGCTCAGCACCAGCGCGCTCGAGCAGGTACGGCTGCTCTCGACCGTCGAAACGACGAAATCCAAACTGCTGCAGATCATTCTGATCGGCCAACCGGAATTGGCCCAACGGCTGACCGACAATCCGG
>OBEQ010389890.1_pt1 | contig 12911 bp, 6 predicted proteins | sample 1670901 | NCBI WGS metagenome assembly OBEQ01 (sample SAMEA104232315, study PRJEB22302) | groundwater metagenome | biome: forest; feature: aquifer; material: groundwater | place: USA | collected 2011-08-07 | depth 5.4 m
ACGGTATGTTCTCCCGGGGTTCGCCCAGCAACGCCGCCCGGCCATTTGCCGCTCCGTCTTCCGGCCGAGCGCGGATCGACCGCGGGACGCTGGAGTTCGCGTTGGACGAAGCCGCTCCCATCCGGATCGAGCTCTTCGATGTCAAGGGCAACCTCCTTGAAAAATGGTCCTTGGATCAGGCTTCGGCGGGAAGCTATCGCTTGAACCTGGCAGGCAAGGGTCTTGCGGGCAACTTGCTGATCATCAAAGCAACCCTCGGAAACCAAGTGAAGGTCCTCCCTTGCTTACCGCCGGCCGGCGGCGGCAGGGCCGCTTCCGGCCTCGAATACGCCGGTCCCGCAGGCGGCATCCTGGCGAAAGAGGCCGCCTTAGAGGACACGCTGAAAGTCTCGGCAAGCGGATATCAGCCACAAACCTTTGCTCTCGCTTCCACCGATTCGGTGCAGGATATCACCCTCCAGGCCGCATCGTGCTACACCCCGACTTCGCCCCCGTCGGCCAAGGACGCGGTTACCTTCGACATGGCCTTGACCGAGGGCGCGCCCACCTACCTCGCATCCGGCTTGCTCTACGGCATCTCCCAGGACGGCGCCCAACCTCCCGACGCGCTGCTGCGGGACATCAAGGTAAAGGGATTTCGTGCAGGCCGGGGCGTCGTGTTTGGCTGCGGTGCCCAGTATTGGAAGAGCAACTTCAACGTGGTTAAGGCCTACTTCTCAAGGGCGAAGGCATTGAATGCGTCCCTGGTCCTGCAAGTCAGCGAAGGCTACGGTTACTGCACTATTCCCGGCAACGGCGGCGACTGGACGGAGTTCACGGCCTTCATGAGCCAGCTCATCGACACCGTGAAAGCCAACGGGATGACCGGTCCGAACGTGCGTTGGGACCTGTGGAACGAGCCCGATTACTTCCTCTTCTGGAAGGGCACCCTAGTCCAGTGGCTGGAGACATGGAAGCACGCCTACCAGCAGATCCGCGCCGCGATCCCCGCCGCCGTCATCGAGGGGCCGAACCTCGCCTATGGCCCGGGCTCTGGGTGGGACGAGTCCTTCCTCGATTATGCCAAAGCCAACAACGTATTGCCTGACTATTACACCTGGCACGAGGCCGCGGGCGGCCGTGATCCCGTCGCCAACCTGGCCATCGTGAAAAGGGCCATCTCCATCCGTGGGATTAATGGCGTCAAGGGTTTCGACGTCAACGAATACGGCTCGGACGACGAGCAGACCCCAGGACATTCGGCTTGGTATATCGCTCGGTTCGATAGGGCCGGCATCCAAGGCATGCGCTCCAACTGGGCCGGCGGGGCGGAGTTCTTCTCGAACATGGCGGGTCTCGTGGCGCCCGGCTGGCAACCGAACAGCCAGTACTGGATCTACAAGCGCTACGCGGACCAGACCGGCCTCCGCATCCACGCCACCCCCGGATCGGAGATGGACGCTGTGGGCTATCAGGACGCGGCCGCGCGCAAATCCATCATCGTGATTGGCAACCGCGGGGGCGTAGCGGGATCGGTCAACGTCATCTTCAGGAACGTCCCTGCCTGGTTGCAAGACGGCGGATCAGCCAAGGTGGTCGTGGAGAAGATGCCGGCGGGCAACGGGGCGCTGGCCGCCCCCATCGTCGTTTCGAGCAAGCAGGTTCCCATAGCCTGCGGAACCATGACGGTGACCCTCGACTGGGCAACTGCGACGGATGGCTATGTCCTCACCTTGAGCCCGAACTGATATCGCAGTCCCGTTCTCGATTGGTTGGCCTGGGGAACCAGATGGCCGAAAAGGGGAAATTGAATGAACTTCGATGTATCCATCGCCAGCCTCGTCCTGGCTCTGCTGATTGCCAACGGCCCCGCCCCACAACCGCATCACCTGGGCGTCGTTCCAGTCATCGAGCCCGTCCCGGAGGCGCCCCGGGAACTTAAAGTGCTCGACAACAGCAATCCGCTCGGCATTGATGCGCGCCACCCCCATTTTGCGTGGATCCTGTGCAGCGGGGTGCGCGGAGAAAGACAGGCGGCTTACCAAATCCTAGTCGCATCCAGTCGCAAGAACCTTATCCGGAATATCGGGGACATGTGGGACTCCGGTCCCGTCTCCTCTGCGGTCCAATTCGGAGTGAGCTATGGGCTCCCCTCGCAAGCATCCCCCACTTTGGTGGCGGCCGCGGGCTCGGGGGGCAATATCCTGGCATCTCCGCCGGCCTTCCCGCTCCGGGCGTGCTTTGCCGCCAAGCCTCTGACTTCCAACGCTCGATATTTTTGGAAGGTCCGGGTATGGAACCAGCAGGGGGAGGCATCCGGATACAGCGCTCCGGCGGCCTTCGAAACGGCCATGCTGAGCCCGCAGGATTGGACCGCCAAGTGGATTAGCTTCAACAACGCCGAGACTTTCCCCCTGTTCCGGAAAGAGTTCCGATTGGACAAACCCCTCGCCCGCGCCCGCGCCTACGTCTGCGGTCTGGGGTTCCACGAGTTGCGCATCAACGGGCGCAAGGTGGGCGAAGATGTCCTGGAACCGGGATGGACAATGTATTCCAAGAGTGCCCAATACGTGACCTACGATATCACCTCCCTCCTCGCTGCGGGAAACAATGTCTTGGGCGTTTTATTGGGCAACGGCATGTACAATGTCACCGGAGGCGGCCGATACGCCAAATTCACCGGGACTTTCGGCACTAAGAAGCTGATCCTGGAGGTGCATCTGGAATACGCGGACGGCAGCCAGGAAAAGGTCGTCAGCGATCGATTCTGGAAGGCTGCAAAGGGTCCCGTCACCTTCTCGGAAATCTACTCGGGAGAAGACTATGACGCCCGCCTGGAACCGCTTGGCTGGGATAGCCCGGGCTTCGACGACGGCGCTTGGGCCTTCGCCACCGAAACGACCGGGCCGGGAGGAACCTTGGTCTCGCAAGCCCAAGAACCCATCCGCATCCGCAAAACGTTTCCCGCGGTCAAGGTCACCCAGCCTGCTCCTGGAATCCATGTCTTCGACTTCGGCCAGAACTTTGCGGGCTGGCCGGAGATCACGGTGCGGGGGACCGCGGGCCAGATCGTTTCCATGGTGGACGGGGAAAGCCTCAACCCCGATGGGACGGTGAAGCAACTCTATGGCCCGTCCTACTTCCGCTATACCTTGAAGGGCGGAGGCGACGAGACCTGGCATCCGCGCTTTTGCTATCGCGGGTTCCGCTATATCCAGATCGGCGGCATCAGCACCGAGTCCGGGATAGCGGGCATGCCTTATCTATCCGTGATCAACGGCCAAGCCACCACGGCGGCGGTGAAGACCGGGGAGTTCCAATGCGCGAATCCCCTGTGGAACCGGATCTATGGCATGATCGAGCCCAGCATCGAAGGCAACCTAGTGAGCATCCTGACGGACTGTCCGCACCGGGAAAAGCTGGGCTGGCTGGGGGAAGCCCAATTGATGTCCAGCGCCATCATGTACGATTACGACGCCCGCTCCCTGTACCGAAAATTGGTCCAGGACATGCGGGAAGCCCAGCTTCCCAACGGAATGGTTCCTGATATCGTGCCTGAATATACCGTATTCAGCGGCGGCTACCGGGATGAGCCTCTCTGGGGCGGCGCATATATCCTCATCCCCTGGTACTTGTACCAATGGTATGGGGACGATCAGATGATCAGGGAAAATTTTCCCCGCATGAAGGAATATTTCAACTACGTGTCCGCCAAAGCCAGCGGCAACCTGTTCCTGGCGGATTACGGCCTGGGCGATTGGACCGGGACCGGGAACTCCTCCCTTTCGCCCCTCAATCTGGTCACGTCCTCCTATTACTACCTCTACGCGCAATTGCTGGGAGAGATGTCATTGATGATGGGGGATTCCACCGGCGCCCAGGACTTCCAACGCCGCGCTGCTTCCATCCGCCAGGCCTACAACCAGGCCTTTTACGATCCGGCATCCCACCAGTACCGCATGGCCGGGAACCAGACATCCAACGCCCTGGCCCTGGAGCTCGGATTGGTCGAAGACTCCCACAGGGCCGAGGTAACGCAGGCGCTAATCGACAACTTAGTGGCCCGCAACTACCGCACGAATTCAGGGGAGGTCGGGCATTCCGTGGTCTACAAGGCCTTGACCCAGGCCGGCCGGGCGGACATCGCCGCGCGCATGGCCTCCGCCACCGAGGATCCCAGCTACGCATACCAACTCCAGGCGTTGGGATATACCACTTTATCCGAGACCATGAGCAGCGGAATGTCCCAATTCCACTTGGCCTATGGGCATGTTCTCGATTGGTTCTACCGCTCGGTGGCTGGGATTTCGCCCTTGCGGCCCGGGTTCGAGGAGATCCAGATCAAGCCGGAGGCGGCCGGTATCCTCCCGATGTCGGACCACGCTTCGGCGACGGTCCAGACCGCGCGCGGACCGGTTTCCGTGGCTTGGTCCTTCGATAAGGAGACGAAGCGGTTCACTCTCGATTTGTCCGTGCCCGCCAATAGCCGGGCCGTTCTGCACTTGCCTACCCTGAACTTGGGCAAGGTGGATATCCTGGAAGGCCAGGCACTCCTCTGGCAGAACGAGGGTCCGGGCCAAGCGGTTCCCGGCATAGCCTATCGGGAGCAAAACGCGGATTTCATCGTCTGGGAGGTCGGTGCCGGAAACTACGCATTCACGGTAATGCCGGCCGGTTCCACCCGCCTTAACTCTCGACGACCGGGAAGCGGGGCGGAGCACACCTTGCGCTTCCGCATCGCCGGGACCGATATCTTGTACACCTTGCCCGACCCAGGCTTCACACGGATCAGGATCATCGACGCCAAGGGAACCCTGATCCGCGAACTCGCCGAGCGCCAAGGGGAAGTGGTTTGGGATGGCAGGGAGAATAGTGGTGCCGCCCCAAGGACCGGCGCCTACTGGATCCACTTTTCGGGCCCACGAGGCGACATGGCCCGGAAAATCGTCCTGAGGCCCGGGGCCTAGAATTGTGATTATTGTGGCGATGAAAGGTACCGGATACATGGGCTTGCGCCCGGGGGTTCAATGCGATACTTGGATAATTTGAAAAACACTACTTTCACCCTCGCCTTGTTATGTGCGCTGCACCCACAGGGGACTGAGGCCCAACCCACTATTCGAGTCACAAAGTCCTATGAAGATTCGGTCCGTATCCTCATTCTTTATAACAGTACTGCAACTGGTTGGAGTTGGTGCGCCCCGGGGACTATACCTGTAGGGCCGCTTTCCAAAGATTTCATCGTCAAATCCATCACGGGAATTCCGAACGTGAGAGTTTTGAAGGCGGAAGAGACGCAATGGTCGGATGTCCAGAACGCTTTCCCGGGCGGAAAGCTTCCCCATGTCATTGTGCACGCCAACGCAGGCTGGTTCACCACCAGCGGGCCTTACATCGGAGACGTGCTCAACCGGGCCGCCGATCAAGCTATCGGCGTGGTCTCAATCGGCGACGACGCTTCACAATTCGCAGAAAAAGTGTTCGGTTTCACCAACGTGGACAATGTCCCCGCTCCAATGGGGGATGCCACACAATATCGTGGACCCAATACCAATTTATGGATTGACTTGAACGGCAACGCCGATACCTTGCCCGCGCCGGGTGTCATCCGCAACACCGTAAACAACCTGAACGTCCGTCGATTGGACTTCAAGCCATTCGGAACCGATGCAGCGGGAGATTACCGTTGCCAGGAAGATGCCGATAAATACACGATAGTTCCGTCCTATTTCGACAAGCTCAACTTCCTGGGGTTCCAACGCGCCTTCGATGGGAAGGATACCATCGCCGGGCCTGCGGAATTGCAGACCATCGTCGCGTTTCAGGATCTGCAGCGCCGCGGCGTGGCGCTTTCCTTCCAGCCCCAATTCCTGAAGGATGCCAAGGCCGCGTCCCAGGTCGTTTATGATGCCATTCTCTATGCCTCTTACGCCCATTTCTACTACTCTACGGTTTCGACCCCGGTAGCCGTGCCCGGCTCCACAACCTTCCTTTCCCAGCTTTCGATTCAACTGTCCACGATTACAGCGGGCGCTACCATCTACTATACCTTGAACGGCAAAACCCCTGATTCCACCGGCATACTTTATAATCCGGCCAATCCCGTCCAGATTATCGGCAATGCCACCATAAAGGCCATCGCCTACAAGCCGGGGTGGTTGCAAAGTGGCATCATGACTGAGGCCTATACCAAGGCGTTCACCCCTTCGACTCTGGCAATTCTGGATCGGAACGGCAATCCACTGACGGGCGGCTATTTGACCGAGCTCAACAGCTCCTACACGCTCCGCCTCACCACTACGCAGGCCGGCCTCGAGCATGTTACCACGATAGCCTCCACACTGGACGCAAAGGACGCCGAGAACTTTGTCCTGACTGATCCCTTCGGCACGGGCTCGAACTTCATCTTCTCCGGCACGCGCAATTTTTCCATCGCGAACACCGGCGCGCCTGGCAATGGTAAGACCGAGGCAGCCGTCTATGATACTTTGACGGTTAGCTGGATCAATCCCAAGGATGTCAATGATGCTGCAGTCGCCAAAGTTCCGGTGCGTCCTGCGCCCAAGCAAGCCTTCGCCTATTTCAGCACAAAACCCGATGGCTCAGACACCACCTATCAGTACCTCGGCACCGAGACTAAAATCTATCTCGTAGTCGTCGACGAGGTTTTGCCTCCGGGGATGATTCCTACCGTAACCCTGGAGACCACGCCCAAGCTTGGATCGGGGCGGAACAGAGACACGGAGATCCTGATTCTGTCGGTGAATCCCGCTACGCCGGGCAAATACATCGCGGCCATCAATGTAGACATCAATCCATCCAGTTCACCTGGTGATAAAAAGCTGCAGCTGACCGTCGAAGACTTGATCAAAGCAACCTACAACGATCCGATGGACGCGGAGCCGCCCGCGGTGGCCAATGCCGGCTACGGCGTCGCCCCGGAAATCGATCCGCTGCTGCAATTCACCGACAAGAATGGCAACGTGCTGCCGGCGGGAATCTATTACAGCCCGGCGGAAGGCGCGTTGTATGTCGATTACCATGACGATTGGTTCATCGGCGTAAGCGACACCATTCCCGTCCTGCTCACTATCGTAAACCAGCGCAATGCCGGGCCGGACACGGAAACCGTCAAGCTGGCCTTGGCCTCGCACAGCAGCAATATCGGCGAATGGAAAGGCACCATTTCCCTCAAGGACGGCCCGCTGGTAACGCCCGGCAACGGCATTTCCGAGACTTACATCCTCGGCCGGGTAATCGCCACGGTCACTTCCCATGACAAGGCCGGCAATCCTGCTTCCAAAGCCACGGCGAACTTGCTGGTGGCATACTTGGATCAGGACGCCACACTGACGTTGGAAGGGCCGGGAGGGCCGAGCGTGGCCATTTCCCGCGGCGACTCGACCCTCAAGATCACCCTCAAGGATCAAAGTATCTCCTCGGGCAAGGACACCGTTTTCGCGCGGGTGAGCTGTTTGGGCAGCAAGGATCAGGTAAGCAACGTGATGCTCATCGAAACCGATGCGACCTCGGGACAATACCTTTCCGGCAACATCAAAAAGGCCGAAGGCGGCAAGGTGAACGACAACATCCTGCAATGCCTATCCACAGACGAGATCAAGGTCACCTACACCGACTCGGTGTACAACGAGACCAAGGAAGTGCGCGCGCCCGTAAGCAACCCCGTGACCACGCGCGTGTACTTTACGCCCACGGCTTCCAGCACCATCGAATTCAGCTCCGTCTCCCAACGCGATGCCAAGAATTTCTACATTCAGATTTCCGCGCACAACCGGAACGTCGCCGTGGTCGACACCTTGCACGTCACCGTCACGACCGCAAACGGGGACGTGGAAACCTTAGTTGCGACCGAGACCGGATCGAATACGGATCGATTCACCGTGGCGGTCCCATTCGACTTCGTAACATCTGCGGCGACGCCGCAGAACGGCACCCTGGAAGGCAAGATTTTGCCGACGGTGGCCAACAACCATGTGACGGCCACGGCGACTGTGGTGGTGGACGGCACTCCCGCTTCGGCCAGCCTTGATTTGGTGGCCGCTTACGATCCCGCGCAGAAGGCCTATATCAAGGACAGCAACGGCGACAACGCGGCCGACAAGGTCTACATCGTGTTCGCGCGGCCCCTGGCGCGCCTGCCCGCCAGCGTGGACGTGCAATGGAACGACGGTTCCCCCGGCTCCAATAAAACCGTCGCCATCTCCAAGCTCTCCTTCCTGAGCTCCGATTCCACCGTGGTGGTGGCGGATTTGACGTCGACTCCGTTCCCGCAAGGCCTCACCTCCGCGAACGCGAGCAATCCGCCCCATGCAACCTTGCCCGCCAACGATGCGCTCTTCGCGGGCCAACATCCGGTGATCGAAGACTCCATCGGCCCTGTCTTGAAGTCGGTGGTGAAGAAGCCCGCCAACGTCAATGCCCTGTTGCCCAACGATCCTAACTTCAACCTCGACACCCTCGTGGTCACCGTCTCCGAGCCGCTCAAGGCCTCGCAGGACTTCAAAGACATCCTCAAGTTCGCCACCTCCTGCGATGACTACGCCCATGCCATCACCATCGTCGCGGCCAACAATCCCACGCACTCCGCCACCGATCCCACCGTCTACACCGTCATCGTCGACAACTCCACCGGCAAGAGCCCGCAAACCAACAACTGCGTATTCCTCAACGCCGATCCGGGCAAGTTCACGGACATCCCCGGCAACAATCCGCCTCAGTTCGGCGTGCTCTTGGAAGGCAGCGACCGCACCCATGTCATCCAGATGTTACGCGGCTTCCCGCCCGTGGCCGGCCTTGACCCTAATAATCCCGATTTCCAGGTAGCAGTGCAAGACTCGCGCAATCCCGATAAGGCCGGCTATGCCACTCCCGCCGACCCGGTTTCGGCCACCTGGCAGGTCTTGTGGGTTCCGCCTGCGGACTATGTGCCCGGCCACCCTTACACGCCTTATACCGTCGCCAACATCAACGATTTGCCGAGCGGGACGCGCGAGACCACCACGCCCATCCAATTGCCGGGCAACATCAGCACCATCCAGGTGGTGTCCACGGCGGTCTACATCGCGCACGTGACCATCTTCGACATCTACGGGAACTTCGTCAACGCATCGACGCAGGTGTTCGGCGGCAAGGGCGAATTGCAGAACCTGGCGCGCGTGGTGCCCAAGGGCTTGGTGAGCTATTTGTACTGGGACATGAAGGACCGGCACGGGCAGTTGGCGGGCCAGGGCGTGTACGTGTGGAAGGTGCGGTTCGAATTCAAGGGCGGGAAGCAGGAGATCCAGTACACGCGCACCGGCGTCATAAGAAATAGGTAATCGGTTCTTAGCCTTAGAAACAAGGACGTAAAAAAGCGACTCATCCGCGCTGCCCATCTTTTGTTCCAACGGCCCGGAAAATCCGGCTGAAACCCGGATCCTGGAATTGTGATTATTGTGGCGAGAAGCGGGAATGGACACGGGATTCGCAGGGAAATGGGTACAATCGTATTGGCATACGCTCAAACCGGGGGATAAAATAACAGGGGGTTACTTTGTCCGATCTTGATCAACCGAAATGCAAATTGGAAAAGGGAATGACTTTGATAGAAAGCCTCATGGTGTTGGCGATTTCCGGCCTGATCCTGGCGGGCGCCGGGCGCGGGCTGGGACTGTTTGGAAGGAAAGAAACCGTTGAGTTCGAAGCGAGCCGGCTAATCGATAATTTGTGGCATCTGCGATCCCGGGCTACCGTGGGCATCAAGAATCCTTGCATGGATTTCCCTGATGGCAAGACCGTCCGGTTGTACAGCGACGTGGCCGATATTCCCGACGGTTTCGGGCCCAGGGACGGATTGCTGCTGAGCTAGGTAGTCGGTCCTCAAAAAGCTTCCGCGAATTTCAGCCCCGGCCAGGATAGCAATACCCGGAGGGTTTCGAGCATTTTAATACTCCGCCAGAGCATTTCGAAAAAGGACAAAAGGAACCGGCCCATCCAGTTCACCAGGTTCATTGCCGAGGCGGCCAGGATGACGTTGGTCATGTCCCCGTAGGTCCCCTTCAAGAAGTTCCGGCCTAAGCGAAAGCGGGCCTTCAGGTGCCCGATGCGCGGCTCTATCGACGCGCGGCGGCCCAACTTCCGCTTCATGCGATAGTAGGCACTCCCTTTTAGGTCTCGTCCCACACGTCCGGCGTATAGGATTTGCGTTCCGCCGACTTCCTTTGCGCCCCGATAACCCAAATCTACCAGAGCCACTTTTGGCCTCTGCTCTGTAAGCCTCTCGCATTGGTCCAAGGCCGCCGGCAATGTATGCCCATCATAGGGATTCTTCTCGAAACTCATAGCCCCCACGCACACGCCTGAATCCTTGGTCACCGCGAGAGAGACTTTGCATCCGAACTCGTACTTCTTGTATTCCTTGCCCTTGGAGATGCACTGAACATCCGGTTCGTGCACGCTATAGACCTTGTCCGAGTCCGATTTCTTCTGGTAAACGATCTGCTGGAAGACATCGAGGGCGGCTGCATACTTCGCAATTCGGCTCCTTGCGATCTTTTTCAATAATTCCCGGGTAAGTCGGCCTGCGATCGTCTTGAGCTTCCTCTCCGCCCGGATGGCCTCTTTGAAGCGCACCTTGGATTTGCGGAACCGTTGGAGGTACAAATACTTCTTCCGAACCCGGCTATATCTTTGACGCAATTCGATATCTTCTTTGTCGGCAAACCGCCAGCAAGATTCGATCACCCGACTGTATAATTTCACATCGGTGGGATGAGTAATGTTTTTCTCCTGGACGGTGGTATCCAGGATGACTTCTTCTTCGAGGGCGGATTCCCCGTGCACCTTGATGGATGCGGCCAGGATCCTCTCCAGGCCCTCGGTACCAATACGCTTACGGAAATAGACCATGTCCGAAGGTGCGACGGGGAACATCCATTGGAAGACCGTTTCGCCCGTGAAGTACTGGTAATAGGGGTTCTCCACCCATGCCTTAATCACGGTCTCATCGCCCAGATTGAACATGTGCTTGAGCAGGTTCAGACCGACCATCAAGCGGATCGGTTTTGCGGGACGGCCGATGTCCGTATACAACGGACTCAATTCGGCTTCAATTTCTGTCCAATCGATCTTTTCGGCAAGTTGCCAAAGGGGATTCTTGGGGTTGCACATTTCGCGGAGGCTGGGAGCCAGGAATTGCAATTGATTACTCTGGGATTCCGATTTCATGCGTCACCTCAGTGAAAAAACACACCGGATTTCTCACCTAAATTTACGCATTACCGGTAGGTTTTCCGATCCCCAAAATGAACTTTATCCCTATATCCATTGGGTAAAACCACTTTTTGAGAACCGACTAAGGACATGGTATCCGGTTCCATGGTGTGCATTTGGTACTCCCGGCGTATGAAGGGTCTGCCCGGATGGGTCTATGCCTTGGGTTATTACGAACCGCCCACCCGTGTGTTCACCTACAATCCGATGTATGAACAGTTAATAAATCTGCCCCCTGGAACGCCGCGCGCGGTGGCCCCCGATCTGCAGGATTGGGAGATGGTCAGAAAGTAGCGCGCATCGGTGTTCGGCCATTAAAGGTTCGGTACAAGCAGTTTTCTCGTGAAAGCGGAACGATTGGTTTTCACATGGATGAAAACTATGCCCCGGCCGGATATGGTCCCGGCTTCGATAGCCACTCTCGCTTCATGCGTGTTCCTTTTGGCGACGAGGACCTCGCCCCGCAGGTCGGTAATAGTAACATCCACCGGGTTGTCGCCAATGACTTCGGACAGGTCGATCGTCGCCATTCCTTTTCCCGAAAGGCTCGGGAATACCTGAATCGATCGGTTGGCCGGACCTCTCCCTCTATACTCATGGACAGCGATACGGTCAGCCTCGCTTACCACTCCGTTAACATAAGCGATCAGCTGCCTGGAACCAATCGTGGCATCGATTCCCGTGGGCGGTTTCCTGATATACCATGTCACCGACCACGATATACTGTCTTTCGCGGGTATCGAAACGTAGGGTCCGGTATTTTCCGCTTCGACCAGGTCAGGCGCGGAGTAGACTTCCATTTCCGATTCCTGGGGGGCGAATTGGGAAGTATCGACATCGTTGAATTTCCTGATGAACAACATGCCGTGATACAGATGCGCCATCCAGCCTTCGCGGCCCCCATCCCTGAAGAGTTTATTATTGTTCGGCCCGGAAGGCGGGGCATACTGGTACCATAACATGGTGTCGTTTTCCAGGGTTGCACCTAAATCCGAAGGGCCCCCTGGATTTGAAGCCGAGATCCTGTAGTTTGAACCTTTCGGGAAAAAGGTAAGGCTATTGATGGGGATGCGTGTCACTTCCCAGCAGGCGTACTTCCTGGCGGATTCATTTTTATTATACAACTGGTACTTGATTGTGAATGCTTTCGTCTCGGCATTTCCCCAAATCGTTTTTCTGAGAGACGTTTTGGTAGCGTTGTCTATACCTGTAGTCAGACTAAGCGTTTCCTTGTTTCCGGTTAAGCCGATGGACGCGGCATCGTTGGTTTCAAAGGCGGCCGGCAGCGGCCAATATGACCAAGAACTTTGGGGGGAGGGCCAAAGCGTAGCCCCCCCATGCGTGCCGTCCCAGAATAAGATATTGTTGCCATCTAAGCTGAAATGGGTAATCCGTCCACCCTTGCCTTTGATGACTTCTATCGAAGTGTTATCGATGTTCAAAGTATAGGTGTCGTTGACGGCCGACCATTTGGGCGCTTGGGCCATGGCTGAAACCTGCAAAGACACCATGCAGAAAAATATCGACCGTATAACCGATGTCATGGGACGCATGGCTATTCGAAGTAAAATCCGCTGGATGCCGGCCGCACCACGCGCGCTCCCTTCAGGTTCAATACCTCCAAGGCGGGTGGGTCCTCACCGTGCCATCCGGCCCGTAAT
>OBEQ011347402.1_pt1 | contig 12911 bp, 6 predicted proteins | sample 1670901 | NCBI WGS metagenome assembly OBEQ01 (sample SAMEA104232315, study PRJEB22302) | groundwater metagenome | biome: forest; feature: aquifer; material: groundwater | place: USA | collected 2011-08-07 | depth 5.4 m
TAACCCCACCCTCCGGTCGCTCCAACTGCACAGCCGAGAGCCCACGTAGAGGGTGATGCGTTGGTGCCCGTGACATCAGGAATGCTTCCCCCATAACTTGAGAGCATCAACCCGTTCGCCTTCAAGAGCACCTGGTAACCCTGAGAAGCATTTGTCGAAATGTCGAGTCGCTGAGCCGATTTTACGCCTGTTGACCCTAGCGCTACCGTTCCGAACGGAATCACCGTTGCGCTGGTGCCCACATCGGTCGTGATGCCTTCGGTTGCGGTCGTTGTGGCAACTCCCGAGACAACGACCGTGAGTGTCCCACCCTCTGTCGAAAGAGAGGGGTACGTTTTGCCGGACGCAAGCGGTACCGGACGCGCATGGTTGAGGTCATATACACGGAAAAAATAAGTCGTGTTCGCAAGCGCCCCGGCATGCTTGAGCGTGAACTCAAACTCTGTCGCAGTCGAGGCAAGTGGCCCAAATGTTGTCGTTGTCGTACCCTCATTGTGCGTACCCTTCTGCGCAGAATCAGAGAGCAACAGCGTAGAAATCGCGTTATTGTCCGTGTCGACACCATCTCCATAACACCAAACGGAATTTACCGCACAAGTGGTCGTCGATACCACATCATTCACTCCCGCGGAAAAATCGGAATATTCCGAGTACTGCATCTTGAATTTCTGATTGAGGCCGTTTGAGCCAGCCGTTTCATTCAGTGTCAGCCGCAACTTAACAACGTTGGTATTCGAAATGTTCGACGGTGCGGTATTTTCCACCGCAAGCGCGTTTGATGGCGTCTCGTTAGTCTCATCATCATACCACTTCCAGTTTTTGCTTTCGGCAGTGTAGCCTTGCGTCGTGATCGTCGGATAGTTGCTGTATGTCCAAAACGCCGTACCATCTGCCTTCACCATCCGGAAACAATACGGTGTGTCGGTCGCAGCGTTATTGTTCTGCACATTCCAGTCGTACTCGACATCCTCCCCCACCGCTACAGCAAAGGGAGTCGATGTCGGACCATTTGACTCTTCATAAAGTCCCGCCCGATCAGAAACAGAAAGCACAAGATCGCCCGCAGTGGGAGGGTCAAGCGAAAGATTGGTTCCATCGACTGGCGTTGCATTAAACCCCCTCCATGCGGCGACCGAGCCGGGATTCCCGAAATCATTCCATGAGCCAATCGCGGAGCATGTCGTCACCTTGGGCGCAAATTGCAATTTAAACTGTGTTGATGAAGCGAGCATCGTCGTGGTCGCAACCTGAAGCGACATGCGAATGCGCACACGTGTACCATTTCCCGGAGGTGAGTCCGCCGCAGTGAGTGCAGTGTTCTCACCAAGTGTGCCCCCGCCGCCCGACGGCCATGCCACAGTTGGCTTTAGCGCATCATTGTCCGCATACAGTCGGTAATAATTCTGCGTAAATGTTGGATTTTTATATTCTTGTGCGGCATCATACGTCGTCACGATGGTATTGCTGAAATAAGAATAGTTCGCGACACTTTTTGTTTCATTGATGTCGATATATCTTCTTGTCCATGCAATGGTATTGCCGCTTGAAAATGTCGAAGAAGCCACCTGAACGAAATAAACCGCATTGAACGCTTCGGTGTCACCGTTCTCGCGGATCGCCGTTGTGGTACCGTTCGCACCGATCGTTGTGGTTGCAAGCGTGATGGTTCCCGCAGCGTTCGAGTGCGAATGCGTCGCCTCAATATATGTGCTCCGAAAAGTTTTTGTGACGGTTTCAGGAAGATCCAAGTGCGTCGGGCGATTGTTCCATGTGTTTGCGACATTCGTTACACCTTGTTGTGCTCCTGAAAACAAGACTGAATGCGTCGTCGTCCCACCCAAAGAACCATTCCAGGTGAACGTGATATATGCCTCGATGGCGGGCGGATATACTCCCGCTGCTGCGGAGAATTGCGTCGACGCCGCGAGAGTCGTCGTCGATGTCCAAAAGTTCGCGACGTCGGCGCTCAGACTGTAGATAAGCGTCGGCGTATCCCCCGCACGCGGGTTTGTTGCCGCAAATGTATACACATTGGATTTCTCCGTTGTTGTGCCGACTTTGCCGAACACCGTGAGCGTTGCAGCCCCAGGAGGTGCAACGTGTACTTTGTACCAAATGTTTTTCACCGAAAGCGTGCCATTGGAGATCGTCGGTGTGATTGTCGCAAAGTTACTGCGTGTCGTCCCTGGTGTTGATGTCGCCTGGTTGATAAAGTAGCGCACGGTGTCAGTCTGCGCGGTCGCTCCCGTCGAATAGCGATATGTCACCACAAGCTCCCCCCCAAGCGCATTGAGCGCAACCGCTCCGTTATCAATATTGAGCGTTTGTGCAGTGTTACGTTGGAATCCGCTACCGCCAACAGGAGGAGCATACATGACATTTATGGTGTTATCGTCGGTATTCACTTCGGTCCAGTTATAGAGTGAGCTCGGACTCGGCATTGAGGTGATCTGAAAATCGAAGTTCGCAGCAGCACCGGAATTCACTTCCGCATGCATCTCAAAATGCACGTCCAAAATATCCGCATCGGCGACCGCATCAGGAATATTTGCAGTATAAGTAAACGCACAGACAGCACTGATACCGCACGCGGTCTGCTTTGTGCCCGTGTCGGTTCCCGCAGTAGAATCAAGAGGGAAACGCACCGTCTTTACTTCGTTGTGTGGGACAAGAGAATAATCCGACTCATACGTGATCACGAGCTTGATCGTCGTGAGCTCGCGGTTACCAGCTCCGGAAAACGTCGTCGACGCTCCCGCGACAACACCCACTCCCGCGGACCAGTTTGCATCACTCTCACGATCAAAGAATGCCGTGACATCATGATTGCCTCGGATGTAGCCCGTTAAACCGGTGTTGGAATATGGAGTGACCCCCGTGCTTTCTCCAACAGGCACATCTGTCCCTCCTCCCGACGAATTATTCACATCAAAAAAGACATCGAGACCATTCACGTTCACTGCAGCGGTCACAATAAACCCTACCTCAAGATACGCATTCACGACGCGAATATTCGTACCCTCAATTTTGACCGACTTGGTCCCCGCTCCACCTTTTGTTGTGGCCCACCCCGAGCCCGCATATGAAACGACGCCGTTCGCGCGCGTGCTGCGTTCGCTTTCTCCCGCAAGAAGATACTCAACCGTTTTCAGTTGTTTCGGGGAGGCTGTCGTGCTGACCCCGCCGAGCGCTACATCATACGTGATCACCACCTCGTTACCGAAGTACGCCATATTTGCGACATTTTTTGTTTCATTGATCTCGATCGCGCGCGTGACCCACGGTATCGTGTCACCTCCCGAGAATGTCGACGATGCAACCTTGGTAAGGTAGCGCGCATTGAACTCTTCAGTATCGCCATTCTCGGTGATCACCGTCGTCGATGCACTGACCCCAATCGTCACGGTTCCGGCCGCAATAGTTGCCGCGGCATTGGAATGCATGTAATTCGTAAAGAGATATGCAGAACGATACGTCTTTGTTACTGTTTCAGGAAGTTCAAGGAACACGGGGCGATTGTTCCAAACGTTCGCAACGTTCGTCGTACCCTGCTGTGCACCGGAGTATGTCACTGTTTTTGTGACCGTCGCTGCACTGCTGCCATCCCAGGTGAATGTGACGAATGCTTCAACTCCAACCGGTGCATTCGAGACCGTTGCACGAGTTTCCCCTCCCAAGAGTACCGACACATCCCAAAAATTTCCGATATCCGCGCTCATGTCTTGAATGACCGTAGGAGTATCTCCCGCACGCGCATTCGTTGCGGAAAGTGCATATTGCTTGAATCGTTTTGTCGTCGTCCCCACCTCGCTGCCAATAACCAAATTTCCCGCCGCAATCGGAGCAGTGTGGATACGATACCAGATATTTTTTACCGAGCGTCCGGAGTTGGAGATCGTGACCGTTGTCGATGCGAGCGAGCTCGTCGCAGTGCCAGGATTTGTAGTATCTTGATCGATAAAATAGCGTACCGTTTCAGTCTGTGCCGCAGCTCCCGTTGAGTAGCGATACGTGACAACCAATTCGGCACCGACCAGATTCAAGGCATCAAGACCGTTGATGATGTTCAACGTCTGTGCGGCACTCCGCGTGAAGTCGGGCGCACCGACCGTGGGCCGGAAGATCACATTGACCGCGGGGTTGTCAGCGATCGCATCCCCCCATGCATATGCCGGACCGGCAGTTCCGCCTGATATCTGCGGCTGCAGTGTCGACGCAACTCCCGAATCCACCTGTGCATGAATTTCAAAGTAGACATCGAGAATATCACCATTTGCGATCGCATCGGGAATATTTGCGTTGTAAGTGAATCCGCATGTCGCTGCGACGCCGCACTGTGCCTGACGCGTGCCGGTATCGCTCCCGTTATTTGAAGAAAGCGGGAAACGTACAGACTTCACTTCGTTGTGCGATGCGGCAGAATAATCTGATTCGTACGTAATGAAAAGTTTGATAGCGGTCAGTGTGCGATTCGCCGCAGCAGAAAATGTCGTCGATGCCGCGGCAACCACACCGACACCCGAGGACCAATTCGCATCCGTCGTCGTTGCAAAAAATGATGTCACATCGTGCGTGCCGCGAAAATATCCGGAAAGCCCGGTGCCCCCATAGGGCGTGTTCCCTGCGACCTCAGAAACGGGCACATCAGTTCCGGAAAAAGCAGACGATGACGCGTCAAAAAACACATCAAGACCCGTCATGTTGACTGAAGCGGTAATTTGAAATGAAACATCAAGATACGCATTCACAACGCGGATATTCGTTCCTTCGATGACGATCAATTTTTGTCCTGCAGTCGCCTTTGCTGCATTCCACGATGCCCCCGCATAGGAGATCACACCGATGCCGCGCGCAACATTTTCGGAACCGTCACCGAGCACATACTCTATCGTCTTCAATTGTTTCCCACTGTACGCCGCGTCCGCGCTTTTGGGTGCAAACGGCGTCTTCAAACCAAAGTAAAGGTCCAATCCGCCGAAACTGTAAAAGATTGTTGAACATAAAAGAAAAAATATCCCGCTCGTGCGAAATGTCTGTCGCAATATGAGGGAGAAACTTTTTCTTTTCATATATCCAAACCGTTACCCGTAACACCATCGCCACTATCGCTCTTCATGTTCGTCGAAGTCCCCGACGTATTCACAGGAAGTGCAGCTTGATTTTGCTGCGAGATCGGCGCATCAGCGGGGTGGTATGGTGCACTATTGTCATTGACTTGCCGCGCCTCGTTCGTCAGATCGATCGTTTTCCCGCTCGCAATGTCATAGCCCACCATGCGCGCCGCACCTTCCGGGGTTCGCTCGTCCCAGGTGATCGCGAAGTGTGGGTTCTCACTCTTGGCTCCTCCCGAAGAGAGTTTCGTCGTCGCTCCCGTTTTCAAACTGTAGGCATACACACTCCACGCATTGTCCTGAAATGACTGCCACGTGATGAGTCCTCCGGCGATCGCAGGAAACATATCGTGCACAGAGTTGCTCGTCAGTCGTGTGACTTTCCATGAGCCGTCGATGCCTAAACTTTTATTCAGGGGGGGCACTGCATCACCAGAAAGCCCGACTGCGGGCAGAATTCGTTCCGCTAAAAATATTTCCCAGTTCCCGTCGACCCAACCCTGCCAAACGACAGCATCGCCATCTACACGAGGGTTAAAATTACTCTCAGATGAATGCGTCAACGCGAACAATGCGGGCAACCCCGATGTCGCAGTGTCCGCAAAAAATATCTGCCAACGACCACTCACCTCTCCCTGCCACACGATCGACTTACCCGACACATCCATTGAGGGGAACGTGTTGTCCCACGCATCATGAGTGAGTTGTATGTCCTCTCCGCCCTTCGTCATAAATATCTGCTTGTAGGTACCTGATGTATCTGCGCGTGATGTCACACTCGTTACTCCCACCGAGGGCGCGAGTGCTCCCGCATTCGTACCCGGATCTTTGAGGCAGTAGTATCCGATGTTATCGATCGTGAGACATCCTTTGCTGAACTCAGTTTCAACTTCTTTTCTGATGTTTACGCGCATCATTTCTTCTTTTTGCGCGACCATTTGGGCAGCAAGCTCTTCAGCGGTTGGCGCAGGTGCGATGTCACTTACATCCTCGGTACTTGTCGCCTCCTCTTCAACAACGGGCGTCGTGCTTGCAATTTCATCCGTCGATGTTGCGACCGCTTCAGTGCTCGTGCCGGTTATAAGTTCTTCTTCAGTCGAACTCCCGGTCTCGTTTTCTGTTGTCGACGCAACACCAAGATCATCAATCGTCGAAGACGCGTCGGTTGCTTCACTCGATGTTTCTTCAGATGAAGATGCATCGGTTGTCGTTGCTTCTCCAAGTACTACGCCGCTTAAAGTAGCATCACTTGAACTCGTCTCATCCTGTGCGGATGTATCAGTCGGCGGAGCGGGTGTATCGGAAGGAGGTGTCACAGCGGAGACAGTAGCATCACTCGTGGTTGCATCGGTGGACGATGCAGATCGCGTAATACTCTCGTCCGCAGCATACGCAGGCAGGAGCGGGTAAACAAAAAGCATGGGGATCAAAAGCAAGACAGTAACTTTACCGAGTATGCCGTGCGCCGCCGGAACGAGTTCGTGTATACGACGTACTTCATGCTGCTTTTTCAAGCTCATAACGGGGATGACCTCTGTGCGTTCGCGCAAGTTTAATGGTGCGCTTTCGTTTTTTACAGTGCGCGCCCCCAAACGAACCACGTGTGATGAGGTTTCATTTTTCATAAGAAATATGCGGGGATGCATTACCTGGAGCTATCTGCTCGTGCTTGATCACGATCATCTGTGCAGCAAGACGCTGCTCTGCCCTTTCGGCAAGTTTGTGCTCGATCGCGATTGAGAGAAAGTAAAAAAGAAAAAGTGTCGAGACAACAAGCATTGCGAGTGCAAGACGTAAAAGCCAGGTTGTGAGAAAGATGACTCCGGGGTCACCCATATGATCGACCACGCGCTCAAGCGTGAGGATATTTGGAGAATCTGTTTTTGCAGTACGTTTCTCCTGTGACATGTATTCTTCGATAGCCTCTGCAGTCGTCATCCAGGCAACATTGGCATAAACCTGCTTTCCCTCAACCTTGCCCTTGCGAATAAGCTGGCCGATATAGTCAGGAGCATAGCCAAAACGCTCACTCGCTTCTTTGAGGGTGATATATCCGGCCTGTTTTTGCTCATGAATGGTCATTTTAAGGAACTCGATGGTCGAGATTTATTGGAGCTGTGGATATCTCGATGGTCGATATTTTCATTTTACATTGAAAAATAAGGGATTTAAAAAGTTATCCCCAAACAATCAACACTTTGTTCTGTCAATTATCCACAGAACTGAAAGCGTGTAAAAATTTATAAAACAAGAGAATAATACCTATAAAAATTCATTACTATACAAAAAATTATTATTGAGGCGTAAGGGTATTGCCAAACTTTATATTTTATGTTACAATCAATTGTATGACAAAGACTATCATCCCGGTCATAAGGGCTCGAGACAACATGCAATTTTTCGCAAGGCTCACGCAAATGAGTTTCGGGGGTGCTTTTCTCTTGGGTATCCTCCTTGCGTTTGTAATCGGTGCGCTCGCCGGCGCACGGTTCGGACTCCCTGTTATTGCGCGCATACTCCCCGGCCAAAATATTGCGGCTGTTGGAAGCACGGCCACTATTCCTACTCCCGAGAAAACAGACACTGACGCACACGCAGCTACCTTGCCCTTCTCAACCAATGGGAATACCTTGGCATTTGCGGATACGGCTGACACAGCTGATGTGGCATTCGACTCAATACCACCCGAGCAATCAATTGATCAACAGCTCAATGTCTTGAATACCATCATTGACGATCATGAAGTTCAAATTACCCAATTGAATATTGAACTCGAGCGAATCAAAGACCAATCTGTCTCTCTCGTTGCGGATTTCGATCGGAACTGTGGCAGCTGGAAGGATGACTGCGCAATACCTTATGCAAATGCGCTTGATACAAGAAATACGCGCTATAGCCAAATCGCAACAAAGCTAGGAGTACTCAACCAGGAGTTGAAGGCTGCACAGAACGACCGAGCGGATCTCTCCGCTAGTTTATAAATGTTGTTTTGACGCTTGTGCTCATTTAATCACACAGACGCGAAATGCCGTTTGTGGTGCCTACCACGATAGGGCAGCTCAATCCCGCACTTGAAGACGGGCCTACGTTCCATGCTGCGGTATACTGATCGGCAACTCCTGCAATTTTTTTCTTCCAAAGCACCGGCTGCCCCGATGATCCAGCCGGAGTGAAGATGAGCGTATATTCCCCTGTGAGATTCGGGTTTATATTTGCACTTTCGTTTGCGGAGAGGAGTATGCTGTACGAACTTCCCGTTTGTATGGCGCCAAGGTGACCATTTAATTTAAAGTTTTTCGCGATAAATCCTGCAAGATTTGCAATATCGAACGTTGCGGTCGATGAACCATTCAAGAGGTTATATTGATAAATATTTTGCTTCAGATCATATTGGAAGAAGAACGACTTCGTGACTTCGTCGACTGTCGGAGCAACGCCAATCGCTTGTTCGAGCACTATTGGCGCCCACGCATTGCTAAATCCTGTGCTGTTGTCGATGAGCCCCATGAGGCGATCTTTTGTACTCGTGCCGTCGCTCACAAGTCCCGGAGTATGAAGAAGTATAAGGTTTCCGGAAAAGCCAGTGATGCTTGGCTTCACCACAACAGGGCTCGCTCCCGTGGATCCAATATACGCATAGGTGTGGTAGCTGAGTGTTGGTGTCCCCGTCGTAGAAAGCACAACCGCAAAGAGGTATCCGCGTCCGCTTCCGCGATTTGTACCAACGGCATACAAAACGCCATCGGTGCCCGATGAGGGAGATGCGAGTGAAATGCTCGCACCATCCCCCATAAGAACGACAGGGTCTCCGACCTTTGTCCATGTTGTCATATCAATAAGAGTGAGCGTGCCGTCGGACTGCGAGATAACCCCATATTTTGCTGAAATGGGAGTGAGCCCCATGTTGCTCGCCTTACTTTGAAGTTGTATCACGCCGATGGCTCTTCCTGATTGATCATAAAGCACATATACGCTTCCATCTCCTGCGGCGATTCTCCCGTCAGAAAAGAAGAGCGGGACTTCACCGACAGAAAAACTCGAGCCGATATCGTACGTGTTGGTTGCTCCATAAAGCGATGCAACGCCCGCACTCCCCCAGATTGGCTGAAGTGTTGCCGCATCAAGCAATTTAAGCGTCCCTTTATTTACTCCGGAGGATACACTGTCGGTTGCGAACAAACACGCAAGGTGCACACCGTCCCCGGAGCAACCTTGCGCTTTCAGTGTACCCAACCCGCTCGTCGCAATCACCGTGGAAGGATTTTTGACAATGGGCTGATACATGACCCCTGTTGATTCAGGTGTGCAATGAAAGAGCGGACAACCGGTGGTTGCGACCGGAGCAGTATTCGTCGCTGAACGCGCTGGTGGAACACCACCATCGCGTACAAAGGACGGAGAAACAGCGGTCGTCATGGGTCCGGATTGTGTTGTCGACACTCCCGCAGAAAGAGACTGCTGTACCAAAGGAATTTCAATAGGGGGGGTTGTTGCGGTGTGCGAAGATACAGGAGCGAGAACAGGCATTTCCGTCGAATGAGCTCCGGCACTTGGAGTTGGCGCAAGGACGGCATTGATACTTTTGAGTGTCAGAGGACCCACTCTGCCAACGAGAGGGAGTCCCATTTTCTTTTGAAGTTTTTTGACCGCTTCGGCTGTTTTGAGTCCGTAATAACCAGTGGGTTCCACTGAAAAAAATTCAGGATCGCGCGCAAGAAATTGCTGGAGCATCACAACATCACTTCCTCTGTCTCCAAGCCGAAGTGTCCGTGAAATTATCGTACTTACGGTCGCTGCTTGAGATGTAGCGCTTGTTTCTACTGCATATGCAAGCGTTGTGCTGCTACCCAAGATCGCGAGGGCGATGAATGCTATAAAAAAACTTTTGTTCGTAAGCATGGTTAGTGGGCTTGAGAATTATCTGTGCGTCCCGATTAACACCTGGTGATGAACGATCTCATCGACGCTTGGTCGCACATTCGTATTAGGGTTTAAATAACTTCTTCCTACCAAAAGGAAAGGTGTCCCGGGTGGAAGACCGACGGGGTTCTCCGGAGTCGGCGGAGGAATTTGCTGGCAATAATTGAGACCAGTGCAGTCATACGCGAAGATATACGCATAAAGATTTTTATACTGCTGTACGCGCGGGTCACCCGGAAGTTTCACCCCTGCATGGTACAACGCGGTTCTTTCAAGAAAGACGGGGTCGGCAACAGCGACGATGCCGGCGATTTTTTGTACATCATAGACAGAATGATTGATATATACCGCTTGCCCCGTCAGCTGATGATTCACACCAGCCACAATGACGATGTCGTTGGGATTCTTGAAGTTTATGACGCCGGTCACATCAGCAGAGTAGAGCGCGTCATGATTGTCTCCGTTACACGAATAGAGCTTGGGGTTCGCAATACAGTCCCATCCCGTTTTCTGACCGTAGTTGATCGTTTGTGGAGCCAGCGCAAATGTTTTTACATAGTTTTTCTTGATATCTGATACCAAACTATCAAGTGCCGCCTGTGTAGTGCTGCTTTCGGTAATACCGGAAACTTCGCTCGCATAACCGATTGTCGGTGCCGGAGAGTTTGTAACCGTATTCTTGGGCCCAACCTTAACGACATAGAAGGGTTTTTCCTGCAGGTACGCATTATAGGCCTGCTGATCAGTTGGGAGCGCGGTCCTCATCAACATCGTGAAATTATCGCTTGTTAACAAATTGCCGAGATTGAGCGGCAACTGTATTGGGAGAGGAATGAAATTAATCTCACTGTCCGGTATCCCCTGTGCGTGGAGAATATTTTTAACCGTCGTGAGCGAATTCATATCTGCCGTCCACACAACAACAGCGTACTTATCAAAGACATTCACTCCCGGTGTCGGAGATCCCGAAGTTTGCATCTTTCTTAAGTTAAGCGTATCGCTCATGCTTGCAAAAATAATATCCGAGCTGGTTCCCCTATTCACTAAATACTGAGTAAATCCGTAGTAGCGCACCTGCGGAGGGGTACGCAGAAAGATCACGATCGCATCGTTAGGGCGGATATTGTATGACTCCATCGATGTCGCACTGCTACTGCCGTCAGTAAATGACGGAAATCCGTAAGGACTTGAGGGATTGTTCCCAAAACATGATTGCCCATTCGTGAAACAACTGACCGCGTCAAAATATTTCCAACTTCCTGCTTTCGTATACCAATCTGTGGGAATAGCGTTCACGAATGCCGTCCCCATTGCTGCCACCTGCGGATCTGAAGCGGCCGGGACGCTGAGTGAGCTTCCTCCGAGAGAAGTTGAGAGAGGTAAAGGAGCGAGTGCAGTCGTCACCGTTGTTGTGTCTTTGGCAGTCGCGGTGGTCATTACTGAAGTTGCAGGATTGCCGGATTCTGTGAGCGTCGTCGTCACGGGGAGAGTGCCCAGCGCAAATTCCGAGGCAAGGAGCCCCTCGGAAATAGTGGATGAGTTGGTATTCTTTGCGAGGATTGCGTTAAGGTTCTTCAGCGTTCGGGGGCCCACTCCGCCGACCTGCTCAAGCCCCATTTTTACTTGGAGTTTTTTGACAGCGAGAGCAGTGAGGGGGCCAAAGTAGCCAGTCGGCGCAATCTTGAATATCTCGGGATATGTCGCAAGAAGCTCCTGAAGAAGCCTGACGTCATTTCCCCTATCACCTAATTTGAGCGTTCGCGTGATCCCCATTTTGCCGCTGGGAGCTGATGCATGATCTACTCCCGCTGCAGTTGAAAACTCTGCATTTGCAACTCCTATACTGCTAAACATTCCCGCAAACACAAGCGCACTCACCAAGAACATATTTCTTGTTGTCATCCTTTTTTAAATAAAAATAAATTAATTTTATTGTAGCACATGCAAAATACCATGCAGCAAGCTCTACTAAGGGTTGTCGAGTTTTGTGTTAACGAGGGGTGTTACAGCAGCATTATTGACGGCATTGCCGAATGGATCTGTTATGAGAGGCTCATTCACATCAAGCGGAATCTCGGGGACCTGATTGTATTTGAATTTGAGCATAGTACCGCTTTCAGGCCCGTAGTTAATGAGAATATGGTCATTATTCTTGAACTCATAGTACTGCAGGTCGTCGATGGACATTTCTGTTCCATTCACGACTGCCTTCAGATGGTTCGTGCCATCGTCACAATATTTACCGCTCGGCAATATGAGGCAATCTTGAGTAAGTGTGAGGCCGATGGTCTTAAAAAACGTTGGTAGCGTCACCCCGGTTGCATGACGGTGTACGACAGTACAGTTATTGTTCTCAAAATGCACGTACTGACTTTTGAGCATATACAGTGGGGAACAAAAATCAGCAACCTTGTCCTTTGACATAACAAGAAGACTTGCATGGGCATGTGCGGAGCCAACCTTACCCACAACGGGAATAGTGCGCGGAGACGTCGGTGGCTCTTCAATGACAAATTTGTAGAGCGCCGCAGAACCCGCTATCGCAATGGCGACAAGAGTGGCGATGATATACGGTTTGCGCGAACTTCCATTTTCCATGATCAAATACAGTATAACGCACGAAATACAAACGTGAAAACAAAAAAAACCGCCGGGTATTACCCCTGACGGTTTTTTGTGCAGTAAAATTTAAAAATTACTGGCGAGAATCGTAGTCACGGCGAGGGCCGTTCCAATCTCGGCGAGGGCCGCGGTCTCCACCGCGATCACCTGCCGGGCGTTCCTCTTTGGGGCGAGCAATGTTGACGGTGAGCATGCGCCCTCCGAATTCTTTGCCGTGCCACATGTCGATAGCCGCATTGGCTTCCGCCTCTGACGACA
>OBEQ011279196.1_pt1 | contig 12909 bp, 12 predicted proteins | sample 1670901 | NCBI WGS metagenome assembly OBEQ01 (sample SAMEA104232315, study PRJEB22302) | groundwater metagenome | biome: forest; feature: aquifer; material: groundwater | place: USA | collected 2011-08-07 | depth 5.4 m
AGCTTTGATTAAACCAGTAATGACATCCACTGATGGCCGCTGAGTTGCTACAACCAAATGTATACCTGTAGCTCGAGCAAGTTGAGGCAAACGAGTAATTGCATCCTCAACCTCAACTGGAGCAAACATCATCAAATCCGCCAACTCATCGACAAAAATGACAATATTTGGCAACGCCTGAAACCCTGACATCTCATTATACCCAGCAATATTTCTCACCCCAACTGATTGAAACAACTTATATCTTCTATCCATCTCACTCATCGACCACTTCAAAGCCGATAAAATCTTTTCTGGCTCTGTAATCACCGGTGTTAAAAGATGGGGAATACCATTAAAATTAGAAAGCTCTACTCTTTTTGGATCTATTAAAATTAATTTAAGCTCCTCAGGTGAATTTCTAAAAATTAAAGTAGAGATAAAAGCATTAATTAATACCGACTTTCCCGAACCTGTGGTACCAGCAATTAAACAGTGGGGCATTCTATCTATATCTACAATAACTGGATTTGAAGCTGTATCACGACCTAGTGCAACAGCCAATTTAGATTTGTACTTTGCCATCTCATTTGAAGCAAGTAAAGATTTAAGCCCTACAATCTCTAAACTATGATTAGGTACCTCAATACCCACCAACGATTTTCCCGGGATAGGAGCCTCAATCCTAACAGTACCTGTTCTTGTAGCTAAAGCTAGTGCAATATCATGTTGCAAATTAGCAATTTTAGCAATCTTTGTACCTGAGGCAATCTCCAGGGCGTATTGTGTAACTGCAGGACCACCATTAACCTCAGCAACTCTGGCTTGAATTCCAAAAGAATCAAGCGTTTTTTCAATAATTGCAGCACTTTTTTTAATATCTCCTCTATCTGCTGGCGAGCCTACTTTTTCCGATAAAATATTTAAAGGTGGATATTTCCAGACTTTAGTTTGCCCAGCAACATTAGCGACCAACTGATCAGCCATAATTACCTCATCTTTTTGATTGGTTTTTGCTGGCCTAATTGGTCTATCATCCATCCCAGAAAGTCTAATTGAGGGCATACTTTTTGGAAGATCGAAACCGGGTTTAGAACGACTAAATAATGATCCCACAGTCGCTAAAATATGACCAATAGCTCTAAACATTGAACCAACAATCTCAAAAACTTGATGTAAAGAAGCATTAAATAAAACTACTAAGCCTACTAAAAAAGTAGCAAAAAGCAAAAATACAGTTCCATAACCACTAATTAGCTCAGAAAGTTGCTGCCATAAAGTAGTACCTAAAACACCCGCCATATCAGGACTAAAACCTCCAGTAAGTCCTACCAAAGATACTAAAGATGTCAAAAGACCCAGTAATACATTCAACTGAGCAACTCTCCATTTAACTTTATGCAAAACAAGCCCTACTAAAATAAAAAGTATCCAAGCAAAATATGCACCCCAACCAATATTACTAACTAGAAATCTTTTCCAAAACAGTAAAAAAACTGAATCCACAAATAAAGCAATCAAAGACAGTCCAGCTAAAGCAAAAGAAATTAAAGTGGCAACAGTAATTACTGTTTTAGGTTTGAGTTTAAGTTTAGGCAGTCTATAAATTGATCTTCTTCTTGGCATAGGACAGCTATCTCATTATTATACCATACATTTTTGGACTATGGGATGTCTTAATAAGAATTAAACCTCCACAATTATGGTTAGAATTAGTGGATTTCTTTTAATTTCTGAGTAAAAAAACTTCTCCAAATTTTCCTCCACATGATGTCTTAAATATCTAAAATCAACTGGCGCTTGATGATCTCTCAAACAAGACTTTACAATTTCTCTGGCACCCTCTATTAAATCCTCAGATGTTTTTTCAAAGATAAACCCCCGAGAAATTATATCTATATCCCCTTCTATCTTTCCAGTATGAACATCTATAGGTAAAACTACAACTACTACCCCTTCCTCACTCATTAACTGTCTATCTCTTAAAACAATACTCCCTATATCCCCAACCCCTAAACCATCTACATAAACATTAGAGATTGCAACTTTACCACTGACCTTTGCAAAACTTTGATTAAGCTCAATTGTATCTCCATCCTCCACCATTAAAACTTGATTTTCCTTATAACCTAAATCTTTTGCTAAATTCAAAAATGCTTTCATATGTTTAAAAGTCCCTCCAATAGGCAGTAAAAATTTAGGTTTGGCTAAATTTATCATTAGTTTTATCTCTTCTGAAGCTGCATGACCAGATACATGTAAATCAGCAAACATAGCAGTATAGTAAACATTAGCTCCAGTTTGGCTTAAAATATCAATCAAAGCATTTTGAGCAGACTCAGTAGAAGGGATAGGATCTGCACTAATTACCACAGAATCATTTTTTCTAAGTTGAATAAATTTATGATCTCTATTTGCCACCCTAGATAAGGATGAACCAGGTTGACCTTGCGAACCAGCAATTAAAATAATTAATTTTTCATCAGGAAATTGTTTTACCTGCTCTTGTGCTATAACCAGCCCAGGTGGCACATCTAAATATCCTAAATCCCGAGCCACTTGAAAATTATTCTCCATAGATCTACCAGAAAGAGCAATTTTTCTACCAGATTTAACAGCCACATTTATAGCTTGTTGAATCCTAGTGATGTTTGATGATGTCATGGTAATTAAAAGTTTTCCTAAAGTCTGTTTTTCAAACTTCTCAAAGGTACCCTCAATAGTTTTTTCAGTTAAAGTATAGCCAGGTTTTTCTACCCTCAAACAATCTATTGCTAGTAAACTCACTCCTTGTGAACCAATCAGTGCAACTTTTCCAACATCTGTAACTTGCCCATTAACAGGTGTCCAATCTATTTTAAAATCTGCTTGATGGATCAAATTCCCAGCTGGAGTTTTTAAAACAATCCCTGTTGAATCTGGTACAGAATGGGCAACTTGATAAAAAGAAACCCTAAAACTACCAAGAATCAGCTCTTCATTTAAACCTACAGCCTTAATTTTATCTTTTGGTAAATTATGTTCAGCAAATTTAGATCTAATAAAACCAGCAGTTAATTTTTGAGTATAGATTGGTACATCAAGCTCTGGCCAAAGATAAGGAAGCCCTCCAATATGATCATCATGTCCATGAGTGATTAATATTCCTCTAATCCTACTTTTTTTATCCCTTAAATAAGAAATATCTGGAATTACTAAATCAATCCCTGGCATCCCTTCATCTGGAAAACCAACACCACAATCGATAATCACAATATCATCACCGTATTCATAAACATACATATTTTTAGTCACATCACCAACTCCCCCTAAAGGGGTGAGTTTTAAAGTTTTTTGACCACCTTGTTGTGGGGCTATAACTTTATTAACAATATTTCCAAATCTTTTTGGTCTAAACTGCATCAACTTATATATTCTCCGACATTTTCTTTTGTTATCTCATATGGACCAGGATTTCCTTCAACTACAGATCTAGCTATCTTCCTAACTAAAGTATCTATATTTCGCTTGAGCGATCTAATCCCACCATCAAACCCTAAAGGTCTAACAATCTGAGCCCAAAGTTCTGGATCTATTTTAACAACATTTGGTTCCAAACCATCCTGCTCTAATGCTTTTGGTAATAAATAGTCTTTACCAATAACAATTTTTTGTTCATCACTGTAAAAAGGCATCTCTATCACCTCAAGCCTATCTAAAACCGCTGTTGCCACATTAGCTAAATTATTAGCTGTTGCAATAAATAGTACTTGAGATAGGTCAAAAGGCATATCCAGATAATGATCTAAAAATGCCATATTTTGCTCAGGATCCAAAAGCTCAACAAGTACTCCCATAATATCTGCTCTAGCCTCAGTTGTAACTCTATCCAGCTCATCTAGTAAAATAACCGGATTTTTCACTTTAGCTTTGTGAAAAGCTCTAATTATTAAACCTGGTTCAGCTTCAGATTTAAGCCTTGATTCACCTCTTAGCTGCAACGCACTTCCAAGCCCTCCAAAAGGAATTCTAATAATGGGTCTACCTAAAGTCTCAGCAACAGAGTAAGCTAAAGTAGTTTTCCCTGATCCTGCCAGTCCCACAAAAGCCAAAATTGTTGAACTTGCTGCTTGGTTTTTTCTTTTATTTAAAATCAAAATTGCTAAATATTCTAAAATCCTAGCTTTAACAGTCTCCATCCCATGGTGATTTTTATCCAAAATCTCTCGTGCTCTATGCAGATCTAAAATATCTTGACCTAATCTCTCCCAAGGTAATTCACAAACAAAATTAACAAAATCAATCTCCCTTTCAACCTCAAGAGTAAATCCAGTATTTTTTAAAACTAAGGCTATCCTTGATAAATCATTCTCCAGCTTAGATTTTACATCAGCTGGGAGCGCTACACTATTAATTTTTTGACTTAATGTTGTAACTATTTGGGCAGAATCCATGTGATTAATTTACCAATTACCAAATTCCAAGAAACAAATTGTACCTTGGTCATTGTATTTTGGTTATTTCAAAAGAATGTTACCCGTAACATTCTTATCCTTTACTACTAATGTTATTTTAGCGATTTTGGAAAGCATTGGAAATAGCTCTCCAATTTGGGAGGATAAATATAGCCTCCCAGATGAGGTAGCATAGCTTATAACTATACCTGGATCAGTGATAGTTAAATCAAAATTACTTCTGCCTCTAGTATTAAAAGTCAACTTTGAAGACCCTGTCGCAATTTCATAATTTTGGCTCGGCAAACTAGTACTTAAAGATCCAACCACACTACTTAAATCCAATTGTTTATCACTAAATCTTAAATTAACCTCTAAAGGTAAGTTTTGTTTAATCTGATTAATTGAAGCTGGATCTAAAGTTAGCTTTACTCCATCTAAATAGTCACTAGAAATCTCTAAGTTATTAGAAAAATCTACAGCTTTAGCTCTATCAAAACTTGTAATTTGAAAATCAATATTCAACTGATCATTTTGAGTAGAAACTTTTGCAGTGCTTACTTTGTGCAAAATTTTTGTATTTAAAAATTTTGGATTAACTTGTATAAAATAAATTGAAATTAAGCTAAAAAGCAGGATAAAAATTAAAAAAAAGATTAAGTAGATTCGCTTCACGTTTTAATATCTATCTCTTCTACCTCTATTACCACCTCGTCCACCACCAAATCCTCGTCTTTCTCCACCATCTCTATTACCAAAACCACGTCTTTCTCCTCCTCCAAATCTATTCCCACCACCTCCACGATTTCTCTCAGTCTCTGGTTTGATATCAGCTCCAAAAAGCATCGATAAACCCACCTTTCCTTGTGGATCAACTTCAGTTACTCTAACATGAACAGTTTGTCCCTCTGATACCACATCTTCAGGTTTTTCCACTCTACCTGGTGCCATTTGAGAGATATGTACCAGTCCGTCTTTTCCTGGCAAAATCTCAACAAATGCACCAAATGGAGCAAGTCTAACTACTTTTCCATCAAATTCTTCACCAACTTCAATTTTTCTAAACATAGCAGCAATTTTAGCCATAGCTTTGTTAATTGCTTCTTGATCAGAAGAAGAAACCATTACAGTTCCATCATCTTCAATATCAATTTGAGCCCCAGTTTCAGCAATAATTCCATTAATAGTTTTTCCTCCAGATCCAATTAAAAGACCAATTTCCTCTGGTTTAATATGAGTTACCTCAATTTTTGGAGCATATTGAGAAAGTTCTACTTCTTTTGGTATAAACTCAGACATCTTTGCTAAAATTACCTCTCTAGCTTTTTTACCCTGTTTCAGTGCTTCTTCAATAATTTCAAAAGTTAAACCCTGCAATTTTGTATCCATTTGAATTCCCGTAACTCCATTTTTAGTACCTGCTACTTTAAAATCCATCTCTCCATAAAAATCCTCAACAGCTCTCATATCTGTAATAACCTGGAATTTATCACCATTTGATAATAACCCCATGGCAATACCAGCCACTGGTTCAATTGGTACACCAGCATTTAGTAAAGCTAAGGTAGTTCCACAAGTTGCAGCTTGAGATGTGGAAGCATTTGCAGCTAAAACCTCTGAAACAACTCTAATTGCATAAGGAAAATCTTGCTCTAAAGGTAAAACCCCTCTTAAAGATTTCTCAACTAAATTACCGTGACCAACGTCTCTTCTATTTGGGGAAACAATTCTTTTCACCTCACCAACAGAGAAAGGATTAATGCTCATATTATAATGATGCATAAATCTTTTATGAGATTCCCCTTCCATCCCTTCTAGTGTTTGACCAGCAGAAAGTGGACCTAAAGTTGCAATAGATAATACTTGAGTATCTCCCCTTTGAAATAGAGCAGAACCATGAGTTCTAGGTAAAATCCCAGTCTCAATGGTAATTGCTCTAACTTCATCCATAGCTCGGCCGTCAACTCTTTTAGCCTTATTTAAGATAGTATCATTCATAATCTCTTTAGCTACCTTATCAAAAACCCCAGAGACCATAACTGGTGTTAAGACCTCTTTAAATTTTTCAGCAATCTCAGCTTTAATCATATCTCCTGTGGCTTCATGCCAAGCATGTTCTTTATCAAATAAAGCAGCCTCAATTCTTTCCTTTGCTAACTGTTTAACTTCCTTTAGTACTACTTCTTCTAGCTGTTCAGCAATGGTAGAAAATTGAGATTTTTCTTTAGCAGCTTCTTTAGCAAACTCTTCAATTAAGCTAATTTGTCCTTGGGCTTCTTGATGTGCCTTTTTTATAGCTTCAAAAATAACTTCATCTGAGACTTGTTTAGCTTCAGCCTCAACCATAGTTACTTTTTCTTTAGTTGATGCCACCATTAAATCAAGTTCAACCCCATTTTCCTCACTCATCTGGGGGTTAACTTCCATTTGTCCTCCTCTTTGCACCATTCTTGTCACACCAAGTGGTCCACTAAAAGGAATAGAAGATATTGATAAAGCGGCGGAAGTTGCAATTAAACCTAAAGTAACAGGATCATTATGAGCATCATAAGATAAAACTGTAACTATAATTTGAACTTCTTGGAGTAATTCTTTAGGGAAAAGTGGTCTAATAGACCTATCTATAGCTCTACCTGATAAAACCGCTTTTTCAGATGGTCTTGTTTCTCTTTTAATAAACTTTTGAGCTGTGATTCGCCCCCCTGCATAATATTTTTCAACATACTCTACAGACAGAGGAAAATATCCCATATCCTCAACTAAAGGTTTTGTCGCAACTGTCGCTAAAACAACAGTTTCACCCCAAGTTGCAAGCACAGCGCTATCTGCTTGCTGTGCAAGCCTGCCTGTTTCTAATTTTAGTTTTCGACCATTAAGGTCGATCTCTTTTGTAACAACTTTGTTCATGAATTTATCTTATCGTCATTGCGAAACGTTTAGTGTGGCAATCTCTAAAAAAAATCCCTACGCTAGAACGCTCTGGATGACATTTAGGGATTTGGAAACTGTGTAACTGAAGACGATTTTTGAATCATCTGCAATTTGCAATCCCCAATCCTCCAAAATCCTTTCCTATTATATTATAAATGGGTTATTTTGACAACCCAAGTTTTTCTATAACACTCTTGTACCTCTCCGCATCTTTCTTTAAAAGATACTGAAGAAGTCTTCTTCTTTTATTAACCATTGATAAAAGTCCTCTTCTTGAATGCACATCATGTGTGTGTTCTTTTAAATGAGAAGTTAAATTTTTAATCTGCTCTGTTAAAAGTGCTGCTTGAACCTCAGGAGAACCAGTATCACCTTTATGAGTTGCGAACTCTTCAATTATTTTTTGCTTTGCTTTTACATCAAGTGGCATTTGGTTTACCACACATAGCTTTAGCGAAGTGTGGCATCTTCCTTTCTTATCTTTAAACTTTATACTCTGAACTTAAACTAATGGAAAACTTCGGTGCCAAGAAGTAATTCCTCAAACTTGTGCGTGAAGTATAACAGGATTTAAATTAATAAGCAACAAGAAAAAGCTGATAATCTACTTACACTCCCGGTGTGTAGGTGATATCATTCTGGTAAGTCCACGCATCCAGAATCGGGGTTTATCCTAGTGAGGTTCCCTTATACACTTTTGGGGTTAACCAATCAGGTGAAGGGTTTGAAGTATCAGGTTGTGTGCTTGTATCTTGTCCACCAATGTTAGGAGGAGCAGCCATAAAAGGATTAGATTGTAAAGGATTTTGTTGAGGAGCAACTAAAGGTTCTGGTTGAACTTGAACAGGAGCGGGTTGAGCAACAGTTTGTGGTGCAACTTGTGGTTGTACATTTACTTGAGGTTGAGAAACTGGTTGCTCAGGCATTGGTGGTAAAGCTGGAATACCTGAAGGATTTGGCATTGGGTTTACATTGGTTGTTGGAACTTTACCCCCAGCTTGCATAGCTTGTCCTACAATTATAAAAGTATCAGGGTTAACATTAGCAGTTAAATTATTAGTAAAGTTGTAAACTCCAGTTAAGATATTGCTTGCAATATCACTATTTTGATTTAATCCTAAACTATTTAAAACTTGGGCAACTATCTCAGAAGCTGAGGCTGCAGGATCAACTACATTAACTTGGCCAAAGTTAGTATTAGCACTATTATTATCCAGATTAACTACAAAGGATCCTGAAAAAGCTTGTTGATTATTAGTATAAATCCCTCCTAACTCATTTAAATTAGCTGCTCCAATTACAAATACCAAACTTGAACTAGATGCGCTAGATTGATATTTAGGAACAATTTGCGAAGGTTGGAATTTTTGACCAGGCAAAACATGAAATACTAAATTTAAATTAGCTCCCTCAGGAAACCAATCTAACTTTTCTAGAGATGGAACTGTACCATCAGGTGCAACTACACCCTCTAAAGTTAAAGTAAAATCCCCACCCCCAATTTGAGGTAGAGCACTTTTAACTTTACCTACTCCATATAAATTAGAGTGAGCTACTAAAACTGTGCCCTCAGAAATAATATCTACTTGTTTTCCCAGCTGTTCTAAAGATAAAAATAAAGCTAAAGAAGAAGCTAACTTATCTACTGTAATTTGTCCGGGAACTACAATCAAAATAGAACTCGCAGAAGCGAGTTTATTTTTAAGATCACCTAACTGAACGTCATACTTAGCCATGAACGCTAATTATATCACAAAAATACTATGAGATGCAAGCTTACGCTCACTCACCAATATCACACCTCCAATATCACACCTCCGAGGTGCGATTAGCCGAGGTGCGATTAAACCAAAACCAAATCTGATTTTTTAATCCTTGTTCTAATCTATATGAATTAGAATGCTTTAGGTAACCTAAATATGATTGCAAAGACTGATTAAAGTTTGCTGAATTAATTTTTATACTTAACTTTCTAAAAATGATCTTATCTGGGTGAAGTTTGAGACAAAGTTGAGTTTTCAAAAACTGTTCTATTGGATCTACTAATATCTCTAAACTCCTTTTACTATTGGATAAAATAATAAAATCATCAGCATACCTTAAATAATACTTAACTTTAAGTTGGTGTTTAATGAACTGATCCAACTCATTCATATAAATATTAGCAAATACTTGAGAGGTTAAATTACCTAAAGGAATACCTTTTCCCATACCTTGTTCAGAACTAAAACTATTAATTATCTCAGTTAATAACCAGATAATATTTTGATTAGTAATTTTCTTCTTTAATAAAGCTAACAGAATTTGATGGTCAACACTGGCACAAAACTTTTTAATATCACTTTTAATGCCCAGCAATCTTGAGTATAGTTTTTAGATACTTTTCTAGTAAAATCACCTAGTCTTTTTACACCTTTGTGTGTTCCCTTGCTTAACCGACATGAGTAAGAGTCAAAGATAAAACTTGTATCAAAAACTTGATACAAATATTTATAAAGCAGGTGGTGGACTACTCTGTCTGTAACAGATGATTTATGAATATGTCTTTGTTTAGGATCATGAACATAAAAAGAAAAATAATCTCCATGTCTGTATGTTCTATCACTCAAGATCTCATAAAGATTAAAGAGATTATCCTCTAAGTGTCTTTCAAATAATTGAATGTCCTTTCTTTTGGTTTTACCCTTTTTAAACTCATTCCAGGCTTGAAATAAATTTTCAATTGAGATAAGTTGTAAATAATCCATATGATTAACAAGCCAAGCCAAGCCAAACCAAGCCAAGCCAAGCCAAGCCAAGCCAACTAAATCATAGTCTGTATGATTTTAGTCTTGATATTCCAATCTTTACTAAACTTTATGATTTCTACAAAAACCTTACTCAAGCAATCACCACTTTTCCCAAAACTAAACGTTATACTCTTGGCCAAAAATTAGATAATCTTTCCTTAGAAATTTTTGAATTACTGTTTTCTTTATCTCAAACCAAAGATAAACTTTCCACTCTACAACAAATTAGTACTAAACTTGATCTTTTAAAAATCCTTTTAAGATTAAGTAAAGACTCCCAAGCAATAAACGCTAACAGATACTTAGAACTACAACAAATACTCCAAGAAATAGGCAGGATGCTTGGTGGTTGGATAAGGTCCACCAAGCAAAACTCATTTTAAACTATATTTTTATCCTAGAAACTATCACAGGAACGGCGAAGACATTGTCATTACCATCGTCACGATCCCAGCCACCGACAGTGCGCTGGCCGTTCGGGTCATATCGACCAACATTGGCGACGCTACCCTGAACTTTTCCTGAACCTCTCTCCGTTATAATTAACCTCACTATGGCTTTCCAGCGATTAATAGATTGCCACTGAATTTTATGCTGTTCAAAGTTTTGAACTAAAAGAGAAAAGCCCGGAGTGTCTAGGAATAATTCTTTAAGTACACTTCTGTACCACTTGGATAACAGAACTCTGACTATTGAAAATCCCAAGAAGTAGGCGGTCACAATTGTAACATCGGGACTCACTGCCTAATTTAGGCTGAGTATAGAGAGGATATGAAATTTTTACAAGGGGCGAAATTTTGGATCCCAAAAATTAAAATCCAAAAGAATCAAAAACTCAAGCTGCCAATTTCTGAGGAAGCACTCCCACAGGAACGGCGAAGACATCGCCATACCCATCGTTACGATCCCAGCCACCGACAGTGCGCTGGCCGTCCGGGTCATATCGACCAACATCGGCGACGCCACCCCGAACCGTTTGTACGTTTGTACGAGCAAAATAATCTGGAAAAAGAAGCCCATTTCCTACATCCATCCATGCATCTTCCAACTGTGAGTATGTTGATGGACCTGCCATAATCAAACTGACAAAGGGTCTAACCCCTTCTGGCAACCGCTCTTTAAATCTTGTTTCAGCTTGTGCAATCTTTGCTTTCTGTTCATCCGTAGAGAGCCTGTTGCTTCCCTCAATTCTGACTGCTTTTGGATCAATGAAAACTTCCATTCTCGGAGGAATTGTAGCCCACATGGTTTCTGAAGAATTGACCCAACTATGGTCAAACCGTCTTTGTTCACGCTTTTTATCCTCTTCAAGAAGATCTTTAATTGAGACTGATCGAACAAGAGTAATAAATGCGCCTGTTGCTTCTACTGCTTTACGAGTTTCTGCGTACACCTTTTTACTTACAGTGGGAATTTCAATTTCAAAATGTAGTCTATCTTGCTACAATGGCCTAAATTGGTCAACCGATACTCGGTGTAGTTTTGCTGCATCTGCAGCTTTTGCAACAACCCTCATGGTTCCTGCAAGATCAGGCTGTCCTTTGCTATCAAAGAAAGCTGCTAACTCTCGTGCTTCTGTTGCCATATGGTTGCTAATACTATCACCTTCTAATTTGGTTGTCAACTATGGGATGTGGTGAAAAAATTATTTAATTCTGTGCGCAACTGCTGAAGAAGAACGAGTAAAAACGTTTTCCTTGACTTGTTTCGGCAAAGCTTCATTAATATTTCTTAAAAATTTTTTTGCATTTAAAAATTCTAATAAAACTGCTTCTCTGTCAGGAGAAAAATGGACAATTAAATCCCCATTTTGTTCAGCATAATCTACTTTCTTATCATTTAACCAAATCATTAAAACATCGTCTTCTTTACTATACTTTAGTCTCATTAATAATACCTCCCTTTTTCCGCTGGGTAAAAAGTTATTACCTTTATTATACCACTTTCCACTTTATAAACTACCCGCAAAATATGTCTTTCGTTCAAAGATTTCGAGGCTATAATATTAGGAAAATCACTTTTAGTATCTAAATTATCAGGATGTAATATAACCTTTCTAATGTCCCTTTTATCAAGTTTAAAACCCCAACCCCTAAGCTCAGGGAATACATCTTCAATTGCATGAATTGTATATATTATTTTCCCCATCTCACACTTCTTTCTTAGGCAGAAAATAACAGAAACTCTCTTGCTAAATAGTTCTATAGGACTGAATGATATCCCCTATTTGAAAATCTATTGGAGAATCAAACATAATTCCACATTCTTGACCTAGTTCTACTTTAGAAACCTCTTCCTTGCCTTTTTTCAAAGATTTAATTTTGGCATCTTTTACAATAACTTCCATCTGTTCTGAGTCACCCGAAGGATCCCCCCGTATTACTCTAGCTTTAGGACCTTTGGTAATCTGTCCTTCTACAACTTTACACCCTGCAATACGCACATTTTTACCATAAGGAAACTCAGCCAAAATTTGAGCTTGACCAAAAATCTCCTCTAAAGCTCCTACTTTAAGCATCCCTTCTACCACATCACTTAACTCATCTATTAGCTCATAAATAATATTGTAAGTTCTTACCAAAACATGCTCAGTTTCAGCAATTTTACTTGCAGTATTGACCATTTTAGTATTAAATCCAATTACTATGGCTCTTGTTGCACTTGCAAGTTTAATATCAGCTTCCCCAATATCTCCTGTCCCTGCAGATATTACCTTTACATGCTCTGCATCCTTGTTAAATTGTTCTAAGGCGCCTTCTATTGCCTCAAGCGACCCT
>OBEQ010078328.1_pt1 | contig 12908 bp, 11 predicted proteins | sample 1670901 | NCBI WGS metagenome assembly OBEQ01 (sample SAMEA104232315, study PRJEB22302) | groundwater metagenome | biome: forest; feature: aquifer; material: groundwater | place: USA | collected 2011-08-07 | depth 5.4 m
CGCTTCTTCAGCGTCTTGAGCCAGGCCAGTCCTTCATTGATCGTGATTTGAGCCATCGATTCACCTTCACTGCAGCCGTGTGGTCTCCGACGACGACGATGGCATCGTCGTCGAAGCGTTGTCAAGCGGGGGATCTGAGCGGGGGATCTGATGTCGCGTCCGACCTTCGTCGCCCTCGTATTCGAGTGCCACGATTGGGGCATCATGGCCGGCGATCCACGCAAGCGGTTGGCTCAGCCAGCGCTCATCCGAGTTCTTTTCTGCGCCCTCCGACTCGGCTACGAGTAGTTGCCCGATGGCGATCGATCAGCGTCTCACCACATCGATGAGCAAACCTCCGGTTTCGAGCCGGATCGAATGCAGCGCTCTGGAAATTTTCGAAAGATTTTGGTGGTTGGCGAGGCGAGACTCGATGGTTCGAGACGGTTACGTCACAAATCGTATCACACCGCCGCGATCCAAAAAAACGTACGTTTGTAATTCGTTGACGCGATGGAGGATGTGGCTCCTCAGGCTGGACTCGAAGCCCCTGTTGCACCGACGGGGGCCAGGCCAGCAACCCTCCGGTTAACAGACGAAGAACGGTCGATTCGCCGCGCGTTGCGACTGATTGCGCGGGGTCGCCGGATCGCGAATCCGACTCGATGAAATCGTGCGCGATCGACGATGAGAAAAATTCTTCCGACGCGTCGGTTTGCCGGTCTGAACCGCGTTTGGGTGTCAGCAAAGGGCAACGCGAAATCCGGGTAAACACCGGAGGGTTTGAACGCAATCAAGGCCGCTCGAATGGCTTGAACGGCAACCTGTAGTACTCCGCCTGCAGCTTCTCGGCGAGCGTTTCAACGTCCGACAGATCACGAGCGCCGATGAAGCGCTTGAGATCACATCTGGCTTTGCACCTGGATACATTCGGTCACGAACAGTCGCCAACTATCCGCAACGACAACGCCAGATAGCGCCGAAAAATCCGCGTCGTTGAAACACTCATGCAGGGCGATCTCAGCCGAATCGCGATTTGCTCCGAGATGTGTCCGCGCGAGGAACACCGACGAAATCTGGAATCACGCGTTGAGTTGTGTTCGTCGCTTCAACCAGAATCTCTCGCCCGTCGATGTTGACGACGCCATCGACAGCGGTGGACGGCTCCTCAATATCGGTCAGGACCTTACTTGAGTGCGAGGTCGCCGAGTGCGTTCAGCTCAAAAAGGTGATTCTTGAACGATGCGTCGTGGCGAGCCGCGTGTAGCTCCGCGAGCTTCACTTGAACCGTTTTGGGCTTGAATGGCAGCGAAGCAAATGCGTGTAATCGGGCGTCCAGTTCCGGAAGGGTGGTCCGAATCGGATCCAATCCGGCGAACGCCAACGCGAACTTCGCGTCGTCGCTGATTTCTTCGCGCCGGCCGTCGAATGCGAGTTGTTGCGCGCGTTCGAACCAGTCCACCCCTCGCAAAGGGTGACAGACGTCATACAGGAAACCGCCCGGATCCGTCGCCGAAGGACGTGGGGGCGATGTTCCGTTGATCTTAGCTTCGACAGCGTCGAACCACCCGTTATCGAGCGCGGTTGTGAGGGTGCTGGTTACCGAGACAGCCCGCCGCAGAGCCGCCAAATTGCTGAGCAATTCGGCTCTCGCGCCAGCGATACCGTCGTCAGGTTTATCCATGCCTTCCCCGTCTTCGCTTGAGATATTACAGTAGTTGTAATATCATTGCAATGGAAATTCAAGCCGATGGCAACGTCCTGGTTGAAAGCGGTGAGGCGGCAAAAGGGCTGGACGCAACGTGAGGCGGCGGCAAAACTCGGGCTGTCGCAGCCGTACCTGTCCTTGCTGGAGCAAGGACGCCGTCCATTAACGAAGCGCCTTCTGTCAAAGCTCCAGCGGCACTTCGACGTTCCAGCAACCGAGCTACCTGTGGAAGCTCCCAGACGAAACGCCAGCGCGCAGCAACTCGCTGAAGCGTTAGGCGCGCTCGGTTATCCAGGATTCGCCTATCTAAAGCGCGGAGCGCGCTGGCATCCTGCACAAGTACTGCTGACTGCATTGCAGCAGCCAAATCTTGAGACGCGGCTTGCCGAAGCACTACCTTGGGTGGTTCTCCATTACCCAGACTTGAATTGGGATTGGTTGTTTGAGCGAGTCAAGGTGAAGGATCTCCAGAACCGATTGGGATTCGTAGTGACGCTCACGCGACAACTCGCAGAGCGAAACGGCGATCACGCGACGGCACTCAAGCTCTCAGGACTCGAGCAACAACTCGATCGTGCGCGCCTAGTGAAAGAAGACACGCTCGGTCGCGAATCAATGACTGTTGCGGAGCGGCGGTGGTTGCACGACCAACGCCCCCCAGAGGCGCAGCACTGGAATCTGTTAACCGATCTTGTCGCAGAACATCTGCCGTATGCCTCCTGAACTGGCACAACCATGGAGGAGTTTCCTCACGGAACTCGACGAAAAGATCTCATCCGACGTGGCACTCCATTGCCTCGGTGGATTTGTTGTCACTGCCTGTTAGGGCTTGCCGCGGCCAACGGGAGATCTGGATGTCTTGCTCGTTTTTCCGTCCGAGTCACAGGCGACGCTCGTCACACTCGCCGGTCAGAACTCGGATCTACACAAGAAGCACGGGGTGTACCTCGATGTTGTGACGGTCGCAACGTACCCTGAGAACTACGAGCAACGCTTGATCGAGGTGTTCCCTGGCGCATGTCGACACATCCGCCTGTTCGCCCTTGACCCGTACGACCTGGTACTGGCGAGACTCGAACGTAATCTCCAACGTGATCGCGACGATTTCGCATACCTTGTGGACACTGTTCCCCTCGATCTGTCGATCTTGAGAAACCGATACAACGAAGAGATGCGTGTCTACCTGGGGAGACCAGAACGAGAGGATGTGACCCTTCAACTCTGGATCGACATCGTCGAAGAGCGTCGGAAGTCATGAGAACGTTGGAAGCGCCGTGCGACGCGTCGACCGAAATGCCGTCGGACGAGCATGAAGGATTGCGGCAATGAACGGAAACCAGCACTGGCAGCTGTTCTTCATCCTCCCCAATACGACTCCGCGTTCTCGGCTTGGCGTCGCGGTGGTGATGAAACGAAATAGCGTGGGTGCAGGAACGAGGCGGGCAGCCTCGAAGTACCTGACAATCGCTGATACTACGGTGTCACTCCTCAGCGTTAATGTTGTTCGGATCTTGACCTGTTCCAAAATGCGGTCGACGTGCAATTCGCCGTCGGATAACGCGTGCCTGATGACTTCAATCGCGGACCATGCATCTCGCCGCGGATTTGCGGCAGTCGGTTGCAGATGTTCTGGCGTCGTATCGGTGGTCATATCGTTAAGAAGAGTGGCACGACGCTTGGGACGTCCCGCGGCTCCAGCGTTCGGGTGTTTGTTACGCGCAGTTGTCAGCGTTCCTCTCAGCGGAAGTCAGCCTGCTCGATCCTCGGAATTGCTGTTTGATGCTTCTTGGAGCCTAAACGCTTTCACCTGTCTACGTTGCCAGTTGCCGCTCGTTGCTTCTTGCAAATCTCCAAAGGCAGGCGCGTGGGTACGATTAAGAGGGCGCTACTTCGTCACCAGAAAGTCACATCGCTGTTACGAAAGACTCAGACCCCCTGAACTGTTACCATTCCTGAGTGCACACTTCTCATTTTGTGCGCTCCTATCCGCAATTCTCAAAGGAAGTGTGAATTGCAGCCTTCACTCAAGCGCAACCTGCCGCAGTCCGCCAGCTGTTTACTCGCTCAGGCCATTCTGCTCCTCCTGATTGCTTTGGCTGGCACGGCCACGTCGGCAGCCCAGACGCTGAAGACCGGCGGGACATCGGAGGGAACGATCAGCGACATGTCTGGGGGACGGATTCCTGCAGGGAAAGTCTCTCTACGGCAGGTCGACACGAACCAGACTCGCACGGTATCTGCCGACGATCAGGGGTTCTTCCGGGCGACCGACCTCCAAGTGGGCACCTATGAAGTGCGCGTCGAGGCCGCCGGGTTCGCGCCCTTCGTGCACACCGGAATCTCCTTCGACGTGGGCACAACCGTGCACCTGGACGTCGTCCTTGCAGCGGCCGGCGTCGCCGCTGAAGTCACGGTCTCGGCGCAACCTCCACCCATCGACCCCAGTCAAACTTCCGTCACGTCCGCCATCGACCGCGAACGTATCGAAGATCTGCCGGTCCTCAGTCGCAATTCCCTGGACTTTGCGCTCTTGCTGCCCGGTGTCACAAGTTCTTCGCAGGGAAGCGGAACAGGCTCGCGCCCGGTCCTTCCGGACAGCGGCCTCAGCTTCGGGGGGTTGCGCCCGCGAAGCAACAATATCTCGGTCGATGGGCTCGACAACAACGATGAAATTACGGGGGCGAGCCGCACCGAGCTGTCGCCCGAGGACGTCCAGGAATATCAGGTTGTGCACAACGGGCTGTCCGCCGAATACGGTGGCGCGTCGGGCGGATCGATCAACGTCGTGACGCGCACCGGCGCCAACTTCATCTTCGGCGACGGCTATCTCTACGTCCAGGACGCCGCGCTCAATGCTCAAGATCCCCTCCAAACCACGTCCGGCACCCCGGACTTCCGACGCTATCGCGCGGGGACGTCCATGGGTGGACCGATCGTGAAAGACCGCACGTTCTTTCACGCGGCTTTCGAACAGGAGAGCAATCGCGGCCAGATCGGCGCCGACATCGATCCGTCGACGGCCTCGGCCCTGAACAAATTTCTGGCGACGGGCGTCTTTCCCGGACTGAAGACTCGCCAGCTTACGACCGGCTTTTCTCCGATCGAGAGGGTGGAAACAGAAGCATCGGGCAAACTCAACCATCAGATCGATTCGAAGAATGCCCTGATGCTGCGCGACGCCTTCACCCGCAACCGCCTCACGGGCAACGCTTTCAACACGACGAGTCTCGACGACGCGAGCGCCAGGGGAAGCAGCCTTGTCTCCGACAACGATGTCGCGGGTTCCCTGCTCTCCGTCTTCGGTTCCGGCGGCGTCGGCGACTTGCGTGTCCAGGCGGCAACACGCCACGTCGTCTTGCGGACGAACGAAACGACAGGCCCCGGCATCGACATTCTGGGACTTGTGAATTTCGGGCAGCCGTATGCGGGCAACACGACTCGGAGGGAAAACCATTACGGAGTGAGCTACACCTACAGTCGAACCGAAGGCCGCCACCTGCTGAAGGTCGGCGGCACGGCCAATCATGTTCGCCTGCGCGCGACCGTTCCGGACGGCTTCGGCGGCCTCTACCTTTTCGGAAGCCTGACTGACTTTTTCGCGGGCCGTCCCGATTCCTTCCGCCAGACTTTCGGCAATCCCGACACGAACTACGCCGTCACGAACTATGGGACCTTCGTGCAGGATCACATGGCGCTCTCGCCGAGCCTGACGATGGATATCGGCCTGCGCTACGACTTCGAGCAGCGACCTGCCGGCTTTGACAACGACGCCAACAACGTGAGCCCGCGCATTGGTCTTGCATTTGGCCCCACGCCTCGCTGGGTGCTGCGCGCCGGTTACGGGACGTTTTACGACCGCGAGATCCTCGGGAGCCTGAATCGCGCCATCGCCCAAAACGGCATCACCGGATTTGAGCAGGTGGCGAACGGACAGTCGGCGGCGAATCTCTTCCAGGCTGCGGCCGGCGGATCGCTGACCGCGCCTGCCGGCATCGCGCCGTCGATCTTTCGTCCGGCTCCTCACATGGCGACGCCTTACAGCCGGCAGGTCAGCCTCGGCGCCGAGTACCTCCTCGCGCCCGATCTGACGGCCAGCGTGAACTATATGTTTGTGCAGGGCGTGAACCTCCCCCGCACGCGCAACAGCAACCTGCTGCCGCCCGTCGTGCTCACCTCTCAGAATGCCGCAAGTCTGGAGATCCCGAATCCGACGCCACAACAGATCGGACGCGAAGTGTTCGGTCCCGGACGCGGCAATCCCGCGTTCAAGGATATCTTCTTGCTGGAAAATTCCGCGAGCTCTACTTACAACGGCCTGACAGCCTCGCTGAATCGACGGATGGCTGACGGCTGGGAGCTCATGGCGAGCTACACCCTTTCGAAGACGGTCGACGACGCCTCGGATTTCGACGAACAGCCGCAGACCCCGTTCGCCCTCGGCGCTGAACGCGCTTTTTCAAGCCAGTATCAGCAGCAGCGCTTTGCCCTGAGCGCGCTGTGGAATCTACCCATTCCAGGAAAGATTGAGCTCGTGCCGATTGTCACCGTGGGAAGCGGGCGCCCGGTCGATCCGCTCGTGGGGCTCGATGCGAACCGCGGCGACGGCTTCCCGCTCTCTGCGCGGCCGCTAGGTTTGACGCGAAATTCCTTGCGAACGCCGGCAACAGCCAACGTGGACTTGGGCGTGCTCAAGACAATTCAGTTTGCCGGACGCCGTCACTTGAATCTCATCGTGCAGTTCTTCAACCTCTTCAACCGCGAGAGCGCGACTGCCATCAACCCATTTTTCGGTACGGGCATCGTGGCGCTTCCCGGCTTCGGCCAGCCGATCCAGAGCGTCATTCCCCGACAGATCCAATTAGGCGCAAATTTCGAGTACTAAGTTGATCTCTTAGCAGCCACTTCGTCCGGCGGGCGTAACGCTGCAGCCACGAGGGACCCGCGGTCGTTCACCGATCCGAACGGACGTGGTGGATCAGCACAGCTACCGCCTGGATTCCCTACGAGGATAAGCTGACTGTGCACACGCAGTAGTGCCCTACCCGAAGACTAGTGCGCGCCCACGGGCTCGCGTAGTGATGCAGTTTCACGGCGTTCTTGAGCGAGCAATCGCATCGTTCGCTTTTCGTTGGGTATCGAATGATGCGGCGCTCTCGGCGTTCTTGCTGAACACCGCCAGCTCATTTCACCGTGAGTTTATAGGCCCCTGACGTGCCAGCCAGGCCGGAGACCTGGACGTAGTATGTGGACCCGGACTGCGCTGAAAAAGGGGAGTCGAGTTGGGCTAGAGCTTCTCTCAAGTATTGATTTGTTTCGGCGATCTTATGCCGGTTGCCGTCGTACACAGCCACGTAAGGGTACAACGAGGTACCATTGTCGATCCTCGCTGTCAGTTGGCCTGTTCCACCTGCCTTCACCTGGTAGAAATCCGCATCATTGGCGTCCATGATATTGGCTTCGATTGTGCTACCGGGAGAAATCGATTTTGCTTCTGGAAAATCATCGTTGGGTTCGAAGGTGTCATATCGTCTGAGCGGGCGAACCAGGAGTGTATACGATCCTGACGTGCCAGCCAGGCCGGAGACTTGGACGTAGTATGTGGACCCGGACTGCGCTGAAAAAGGGGAATCGAGTTGGGCTAGAGCTTCTCTCAAGTATTGATTTGTTTCGGCGATCTTATGCCGGTTGCCGTCGTACACAGCCACGTAAGGGTACAACGTGATTCCGCCATTCTCGACCGAGACTTGGAAGATATCTCGCGGACCGCTGGACGTTTTGAACTGGTAGAAATCGGTGTCGGACGCGTCGGCGATGGAGGCGGTAATCTTGTCGCCGACGGCGATCTCATTCGCGTGGTTGAAGTCGTTGTTCGGTTCGTGCTCCTGTCCCTTAACGCCAGTCGGATGTGGCTCCTCGATGGTTGCAAGCTTCTTGAGGTTCTGAAGGGCCGGTTGGTAATCGGCGTTTTTGGCAACCGCTTGCTGGTAAGCCTCTCGAGCACCTTGCACATCACCCTTCTCGGCATCCAAAGCGCCCAAATTGTTGAAGACCGCAGGCACCGGCACCGTTGAGGCCAACTGCTGGAACAGCTTCCGGCTCGCTTCGTACTGCCCAGCTTTCGCCAGGTTCACTGCGCTCCGAACGAGGTCCTTAATGTTCGCATCCGTGAGTGGTCGGCCGGTGGCCTCCTGGTATTGATTTTCAATCACCGTGACGTCTGTTACTAAAGTGAAATTTCCGGGCGTCTTCGTGTCTTGGCTTCCACTAAAAGTCTTGAAGACGCCGATGACTGCCGCTACAAGAGCAACGACAGCTGCTAGCCGTTTGACCCAATTGTCAAACCAGCCCCATGATCTGCCGCTCTTCTTTGCAGGCGCGTCTGCCGACGGCATATTTTGGAATCTCCAGATTGGCTGACAGGAATGCGCACCCGTTATACACCGAGACCGACCGCCAGCGCCCAGATTTTTTCACCTCCTCTTCCCAAATGCGTCTGGTGCCCTCAAACGATTTCCAACACGTCCAACAACGCCACAGCTTTCTTCGATGTGCTAGGTTTCTTTGGCATGACACCTCCTCTGTCGCGACGCCCACGTCGCCAACGATGTTGAGGATGGTAGGACGTCGAACGTGGCACAACGCCTAGCCGACGGCCAAAGAGAGGGAGGGTTCAGGAACTTTACGTGCCAGCTCGCGGCGTATCACGTTGTGACCGAATTCTGGCTGCTCGCCTTGCCCGATCGCGATGCGTTCATAGATCTTGGATTTCGACGCCTGTGGATCAGCGTCTCGGAACTCAGCTTCCAATCGCCGCCAGCCGGAAATCTGGCCAGCATACTTGCGGCGATCTTTCGTAGTCTGTCCACCAGCGCTCAACCGCCCTCGATGTTCGAGGATCCTGTCTACGGCGCCATTGGCGATCCCGCCGAGCAGACGATCGATAGCGAGAACCGTGTCGCGGATGTTGTCCAACGCCTCATCCGGTAGTCTCGTCCGCATGTGCGTCCGTTTGAACCGTCCGATCCCCGGTCGCTGCCGACGCGCTTCGCGGTCCGCTCGTGACTCGATGTAGTCATCGAGCTGGTCGACGACGTTGCGCAAGTTGGGGAGTGCTGCCTTCCATTCTGCTCGCATCTTGTAGGAAGCTCTTGGGTCAGCAGTGGCATCCTTTGCGTTTTGATACATCTCGGCTAGGAGCATGCGAAGAGTCTGTGGCGACTCTGCGCGTAGCTGCGCTTTCACGCGCGACCACGACGGCCCGGTGAAAATGGCGTCGAGCTGTTCGTCGAGCGGCGGGAGGGTGACCTGCGACACTGAACGTACCGACCGCGTTCGCGACGAATTCTTCCTGCGGGAGTTTCAATGACATGACATTCTCCTCTTCGAGCCGGAATCAAGACTTGCGACATTTCCGGCCTGCCGCTTCGAGGGCCGCTGCCATCTGGCAATTTGCGGCTTCTTGCCGCTCGATCGCTGCGAGTCTCTTGCGGAACCGCAGCAGGGCCAGCTTCCAAGCCATCCACTCGGGACGTCGCTCGGTCCGGAGATTAGCCAAAACGGCATCGATCACATCTGCGAGACTTCGGCCGCTCTTCTTCGTGCTGCACTTCTTCGACATGGACACAGACCCCTTCTATCGCGCGACGCACGTGGCGTGTGCGCGATCGCAACTGACCGACTGTCAATAGTCTCAGGAGGAGGTTGGCGGTCAGCCTAGCTGCCGTGCCAAACGAGAAGGGGTTCTACTTGGTGCAGCCTTTGACGTTGTGACGAATTACGTCACGAGCAAACTCGTCACGCGTAAACTCTGGAGGATATCCAAAGGCGTCCGCGATTTGCCGGTGGAGTTCCGCGTCCTTCAATTTCTGATTCTCGGCGCAGAGTTTGTCCGCCATCGCCTGCCACTTGGGTTTCTGATCGTGATACCGCCCGGGACGCTTCTTGGCGCCTGCCTTCCCACGAGCGGTAACACTAACTTTTTGTTCGATAAACTCGCTCAGCGAACGCCGCTTGACCGCCAGGCCTTTGCGCGTGGACTGCAGCTGCTCCGCCAGTGCCAGAGCGTCTCGAATCGCGTCGACGACCCGGTCCGGCGGTCGTTTCAGCTTGAACCGCTCAGCGCCCGGTCTCTGCCGCCGAGCGGCGAGTTCTTCAGGCGATTCGGTGTAAGGGATCAGTCGCTTCTGGATGCGGCGCAGGATTCTGAACAACTTCGTTCGCTGTCGCCGTATCGGAAGCAACAGTGAATCATCGGGACGGAATGTGGTCGACTTCTCTAGCTCCTCGCACATGCTGTCCACAAATTCTCGGAGTCGCTGAGGCGACCGCTTCCACAGTGTGCGCTTGACGCGATTCCACGCCGGTCCAGAGAAAAGGGCGGCGAGTCGTTCGTGGAGTGTCTGGTCGGTGACCTGCAATCCTGGACGTACTAACACCTTCGCGACGAATTCTTTCGGCGGCAGCTTCTTCGACATGGGCAGTCTCCTTTCAAGATCTGCGTGATCGCACACCTGTCCCCAGAAGGACTGTCGAAGCGACTCAAGCTATATTGGAGGTTGTTACGAGACGAGAATTACGCTGGGAGCCCACTTTTAGCATCTGCGTTCGCGCTTGTCAAACGTACCAGCCAGCGTGTAGGGGTCAAAATTGCCGCCGGGACCGATCGACCTGCGATCAGAGACCACCTTTCTGTCCGGCCAAGTCCAAGATGACTAAACCCTGCGGCGTTTATCGTGACCGAATGGATTGCGCTCACCCGGTGCGACGGGCCCACTTCGAATCATCCCGAGAGTCTTGCGGTGCTCTCGGGTGCAGCGGCTCTCAGCCGTCGGCATCCACCAGTGAGGTGTCCTCGGGCCGAGCTTATCCACAGTCGGTTTTCACAGATGAGCTACACTGCGAATCGCGATGGATCTGAGACCGGACGAGCTCGCCGCAATCGGCAAGATGGTAGGAGCAGGCTTCGTCGCGACGGAACTCGCGAAGCCGAGCTTGAAGCGTGCTGGGGAGGCGATTGAGCACTTCCTGTTCGGCAACAAGACCGAAGAAAAGAAAGCCATCCTCAAGAACGCTGCGGCCATGCTCGCCGAAGTCGGCGAGACCCCACAGAAAGTCCCCGGCCGAATCCTCTTCGAGGTGTTGGAGCACGGCTCTTGGGAAGAGGAACCCGAGCTTCAACGGAAGTGGGCAGCACTCCTGGCCAACGCGGCATCTTCGACAGACGCTAACAAGATTCTCCCGGCGTTCGCAGAGCTCTTGCGGCAACTGACGCCCATTCAGGCGCAAATCCTGGACTGGATGTTCGACCAGGCCTACGATTCGACCATCGGATTTCCCTCCTGGCCGGATTTCCCACGCAAGGACCTCGAAACACGCTTCAAACTGGTTCCAGAAGATTATGCGCTCTTCATTTCAGACATGGACCGCCTTCAGATTCTCGAGGGTCGGCGCGACACCACCATTCCGCCACACTTGGCAATGACACCTGAACAGATGCAGGCTCTCATCATCGGTCGTTGGGACACGCGAGAGAAGTACAACCTCGTGTCGTTCACGACTCTTGGCATCCGATTCATGTTTGCATGTACATCACCGAAAAGGGCCGCGGAGATAAACGCGCGAGTCCGGTCCCGCTAAGCCCCCATGGAACGAGGTCAAGCAATTGCCGCAACGCTCACCGCTGGGATTGCTGCGGCAACTTTTTACTTTGCCAATCACCATCACCATTACACAGCGGCCGTTCTCGGCCTGCTTGCGCTAGGCTTCCTCGTCTTCGCCGTCACAAAGAAGCGACCCGTGATGAAGGTCGTTGCTTCCGCGACCATCCTGGCTGAACTTGAAGAAGGCTGGACGCCTTGTTTACAAGTGGTGATTGAAAACCACAGCTCCGGCGAATTGACCTTCAGTCGCGGTTGCGCTGGCGTGCATCCGCTAGGTTCAAAAACGACCTTTAAGATGTGGAATATCGTTAACGAGGTTGTGTGGCCGAATCGGCTACCAGCCGGCTCGTCACTGACCCTGATGACGAGACTATCGGAACTGAAGACAGCTCTGCGACAGCAGAACTTCTATGTCAATACCGAACTTCGCGCCGTCGTTGTTGATGATATTGGTCGAATAGCAAACAGTGACTGGTTCAAGATACCGGACGAGGAGTACTTCAACAAGATACTCAATCGTCGCTCTTGACGGCCTTAGTTCACTCGTGCTTCGAGGTACGCGCCTCCGAATAGCCTGCGCTCCCATGCATGCCGAGGGGCCCTCGAAATTCGGACAGGCTCCCACTTGAACGTCCGGTTTCGAACTGATTGCGGTGGATTCCCTCAGAGAGGACCTCGTAAATTGTGGGGCGGTCTTTCAGGAATCGACCGTGACGTCGGCTAGCAAGTCGATCGTGGGCGTGGTGTGTTCATTGAATGTCAACAATCCGGCAGTTGGCTGGATTTCTTGATTACGAGTGCGTCGGCCCTTCCTCGGAAGTTGTCGGCCTCGAATAGCTAATGAGTCGCGAAGGGTTTACCGACGGTCGGTCAACCGGAAACGAAACGGGTGACGCTCATCGGCGACGATGATTCAATAGTGGAATGCCGAGCAGTGCCCTGCCAGCTTTACCTAACGGAAACCGAAATGGTGCGCACCGACCCTCCGGGAGGCAGTAAATCGGCACGCGCCGAAGGGTCGAAATCGTCAGAATTACTGAGGGAATTCGTCGAAAATGGTTGGCTCCTCAGGCTGGACTCGAACCAGCAACCCTCCGGTTAACAGTCGCGGCGTGTCGATATGTGGCTCAGTCGTACCAAGTGACTTCACCCAATAGATATGGGCTTGAAATGGCGAGACACGACCATCGACTCGTCGTACCAAATCGCATGAAATCCCAGGGAGAGGGGGTACAGTTTTGGGTACACTCCGGGACGCCTTCCTCACTCAAAGCGGATGCGAGTTGTCTGCGGCCGCGCTACTCGGCCAGGAGAGCACTGAGGGCTGCCGCCGGATCAATAACGGGCAGCGGTGGATTGGGATATCCATCGGGATCGCGCGTCACAATCGCCTCGCCCCCGATCGCTTCCGCTGCGGCCGCGCACACAGCGTCTTCAAAATCGGGCCAGCCGAAGACGAGCGCGCGTCGGAGGACCGTGTCATTGACCGGTGCGACGCCAAAGACGCCGATCAGCCGCTCGACGCCATCGCGAGCAAACGCGTCGCCGCGCGCTTTCTCGAC
>OBEQ012168368.1_pt1 | contig 12908 bp, 20 predicted proteins | sample 1670901 | NCBI WGS metagenome assembly OBEQ01 (sample SAMEA104232315, study PRJEB22302) | groundwater metagenome | biome: forest; feature: aquifer; material: groundwater | place: USA | collected 2011-08-07 | depth 5.4 m
TCCGCAAGATCCGTATGATATTGAAGCAAGTCTTGCAAAAAAATTACAAACCCATTATGACGATGCACTTAGTTCTGAGCAACAGAGAGCGTATGATTATGCAATGGCAAATTCTAAAGAAAAAGGGCCCTGTTGTTGCAAGTGTTGGAGATGGTATGTCTATGGAGGATTGGGAAAGTATTTGATTAAAAAAATGGGCTACTCTGGCAAACAGGTGACCGAAGTTTGGAATCTGTCGGACGGTTGTGGAGGGGAAGGAGACCACGTTAATCATGCGTCTTAGAGGAGAAACTAAATTTATCGGAGGCATTGCAGTTTTAACAGTTGTGATTCTTGTGGGAGGAGTATTCTTTTTGTCCAGGGGAAGCAGTAGCTCCATTCCTGAAGACCAAGTTGTAGCCCAAAATGGTTTACATTGGCATCCAAAGCTAACAATTACAATTTCCGGCAAGAAGCAAGAAATTCCTGCTAATCTTGGCATCGGAGCTGTTCATCAGAATATTCACACCCATGACCAGGATGCGAAAGACGGTGTAATCCATATGGAAATGCAAGGAGTAGTAGTCAAAGAGGATATAAAACTTGGAAATTTTTTCAGAACTTGGGGGAAAGAGTTTAACTCAACCGCAATTTTGGATAAGAAAAATGGTTCGGAAGGAACAGTAAAAATGTTTGTCAATGGGAAAGAAAATAAAGACTTCGAAAATTATCTAATGAGAGATGGAAATAATATAGAAATACGCTATGAATAACATTCAAGTAAACTGATAAGTTTTCTTGTAAACAAGTATGTAAGTATGTAAACTTAAAATTATGAATTTATGGGCAATATTTACAACGGGTTTATTTGTTGGAGGACTAACCTGCATGGCAGTGCAGGGAGGGCTACTTGCTGCAACGCTAGCACAGCGAGAAGAAAAACGATTAAAAGAAAAGGCTAAGAATGGTAACGCAATACCAATTCTTTCCTTTATTATCGCAAAACTTGTCGTATATACATTCCTTGGACTGCTCCTTGGGCTTTTAGGCTCTGCATTTCAGTTATCTCTTACAGTAAGGACAATTTTGCAATTTGCCGTTGTTATCTTCATGATTGGAACAGCATTCAATATCCTAGAGATTCATCCAATTTTTCGTTATTTTGTTATTCAGCCGCCGCGATTCTTAACCCGATTGGTACGAAAACAATCAAAAAGTACCCACTTCGCTAAAGCTTCGAGGGTCGAGCAAGATATGTTCGCGCCGGCTCTTCTCGGCGCTTTCACAGTTTTTATTCCATGCGGAACAACTCAAGCAATGATGGCGCTTGCCATCGCTTCCGGGAAACCGATTTATGGCGCAGCAATCATGTTCGTGTTCGTACTGGGGACATCACCTCTCTTTTTCATCTTGGGTTACTTTGCAACAAAACTCGGAGATGCGATGCATCAACAGTTTATGAAATTTGCGGCGTATGCAATTATACTCTTGGCTATTTTCAATCTCAATAATGCAATTGCATTAACAGGAAGTAATTTTACAATAGACAACGCGTGGAAAGGATTTTGGTGTACTATTAGTTTTTGTAATAATATATCGGCACAAGCCGCGTCCTCTGCGACGAGTGAAGCAAATATTAACATTGAAGCAACGGGGTACAATCCGAATAGCCTAACAGTAAAAGCAGGTTCGCAGATCACTCTTCATCTTACCAACAATGGAGGGGGTGGATGCACTCAGGCATTTACCATTCCGAGCCTTGGTATTCAAAAGATTGTACCCATTGGGCAATCTGATACCATTGTATTTACTGCGCCTTTACAACCTGGTCAAGTACCCTTTATGTGTAGTATGGGAATGTTTCGTGGGATGATAAACGTTATTTAATATGGCAGATACAAAATTAAAATTCAAAATAACAGGTATGCACTGTACAAGCTGCGCGATGAATATTGACGGAGAACTTGAAGATACAGATGGAATTAAACAGTCAAACACAAATTACGCAAAATCGCAAACAGAAGTAGAATTTGACGAAGAAAAAGTTGACGGCAGAAAAATTGTAGAAATAATCAATAATGTTGGTTATAAAGCAAAGCCTATAAATTAAGCTAGAAATATTATTTTGAACATATTTTTACATCATTTTTATTTTTGAGCAGGCTGAGATACATCGGTAACGCTTCTAGGGTAGAATAGTCTCTGGGCTGTGCCCTGTATATTAAGAACATATTCTGAGAAAATAAATTAATCATCAAGCAGATTGGTGGAGTAGACAGGGTTTTTAAATGGAGTTTATGATTTTTAAAATGCGCTTTTACTGCGTAAAACCAAATTGTAAATCAAACTAAAATTGTTGGTTGCTTTTCTTTTTCTTCTCTCACTTTTTTAGCGTCAGTATATCTCTCTAGAAACTCTAATAATCTAAGCTCTTGAATACCTTTAATCCAGAGATATTGACTGTTTCTCTGAACCCCTAATTGATTCGCTATATAAGCCTTAGGAACAGCTTGTTCAAAAAGTTTCCAGACTAATGGTTTTAGTTAATTGAGTCATTACTTCCATATTATACTGGAAGTGTCGGATATTAAAGGAAAATATTGGGGCATACCTACTCTGTTATTCCCTGTTGACAAGAGGCATTGGAAGGGATAATATTAGTGTATGCTCAATCGTTCATATATTAAGGGGCATGAAAGCCATGCCCATTATTTATCTGATTCAAAATTGCTATCACTTCAGAGAAAAGTTACATTCTCATTAGGGGAAGATCAGTTATTAAGAATAATTAAAAATCTATCAGATCCTACTAAACTTAAGATTTATTTTCTTCTGCACAATATTGAAGAAATATCTGTAACGGATTTATCTCAAATTTTAGGAGTTTCGCAATCAGGAGTTTCTCACGCTTTGGCGGATTTGAAAAATCTGGGTTTGGTTGAGTCTCACAGATGTGGTCAACTTATTTGTTACTCATTGACTAATGAAAAGAAGAACAATAAATTCTTAAGTTTTTTTGAAAGATTTAAATAAAGCAGATTAGAGATAATGAAGGGAGGTGAAATTATGAAAACACAGCATATCATTTTTGGAATTATAGCAGTTCTGCTTATTGGGGGTGGGTTTTTCCTATTCAATGATCAATCAACTCCAAAGATTGCACCGTCCGTTGAAAGTACTTCATCCGCAAAGTTTCAAAATCGATACCTGGCTTACTCGTCCGAGAATCTGGCTAAAGCTCAATCTAACAATGGTAAAGCAGTAATATTTTTTCATGCCGGTTGGTGTCCAACTTGCCGGGCAGCAGAGCAAGATTTTAGTGTTAATTTCGACAAAGTGCCCGCCGATGTAACTATTCTTAAAACAGATTACGATTCATCTACTCAGCTAAAGTCTAAATACAATGTTACATATCAAGATACCTTTGTTCAAGTAGATAAAAATGGAAACGAGATCACAAAATGGAATAGCGGAGGACAGGGAGTTGGGGCACTTCTTGCAAATTTAAAATAGTGTTTTTAATGTGGTATTAGAGCAAGCATTTGTTTGGCTTAAATGCTCCCAATACCAGGTAATTAAATTATATAGAATTAAAGTTTATGAAACAATTTAATTTTTTTGTCATAATCTTTTTAGTGACTATTTTAGGAGGATTTACTTTCTTTAAGGATCGGTTTAACAAACCACAGACAAGTATAAGCGCTTCCGAACTATCTCAACCCCAAGTTTTATATGATCACACTAACTATCTCGATTATTCAGAGCAAAATTTTGCATCAGCAAAAAAATTAGGCAGAACAGTCTTGTTCTTTGCTGCGACGACCTGGTGTTCAAACTGTGTTGCGCTTGATAAAGAGATTAAGGAACGAGTGAGTGAGTTGCCAAAAGATATCACGATACTCAAGGTTGATTATGACAATGATAAAGAAACTAAAGCAAAATACGCAGTTACAATGCAAACAACGCTGGTTTTACTTGATAAAAATGGAAAGGAAATAAAACGTTGGATAGGAACTAATTTTGACGAATTAATAGAGAATTTAAACTAATATGTTTTTACTAATACCAATTGCTTTTATATCCGGAGTACTTACAGTATTTTCACCATGTGTTTTGCCTATTTTGCCAATTATTCTGGCAAGCGGCATTGATGGAAAAGTCAATAGAATCAGAGGCGTAATCGCAGGGCTGGTTGTTAGTTTTACCATAGCTTCCGTACTTCTGGCAACAGTCGTAAGAGTATTTGGCATTCCCGCTGACACAATCCGAAATTTCGCAGTTATCCTCCTTGTTATTTTTGGTTTGAGTATGGCTTTTCCTGTTATTTGGGAGAAGGCGCAGGTATTTATTGAACGACATTGGAAAGTTAAACCGGTACAAAATCAAAGCAATGGTTTTGGGGGCGGATTTATTACGGGAGTGAGCCTTGGTGTTGTTTGGATACCATGTGTTGGGCCAATTATGGCAACAGTTGCAACGCTTGCCGCAGTGAATTCTTTTTCAGCAGCAACCGTATTTATCGCATTTGCCTATGCACTGGGAGCAGGAATACCTTTATATTTTATTGCAAAAGGCGGAAGAGCTATAACTGCAAAACTTGGAATTTTCAAACAAAATAGTCAAAAAATCAGAAGAATATTCGGCATTATTATTTTATCAACAGCCGTTTTTATATGGACAGGAGCAGATAGGTCTTTGCAAGCATGGACGCTTTCTCATTTACCACAGTCTTTGACACAACCTGCATCAATATTTGAGAATAAGACCAACGTGAATCAGTTATTACAAGAACTTAAAAAAAAAGATTCTACAAAAAAAGCAAAAGCCGGCTCAACAGTCATAAAAAAAGTATCTTTGCAAAATGATTTTACAGGTGCAAAGGTAAAGCCGGAAGATTTATTGCAGGGATGTTTTGGCCAAGATTGTATTCAATCAATTGATAAACCTTTGTTTGAAGATGCTCAAAAAGTTGCTTGGCTACAAGAGAATGATATTGTATTAACGCTAAAGTATAAAGGTGTCCAGCGAGTGTATCCGCAGCGAATTCTCAATTGGCATGAAATAATTAATGATGAAGTTGCAGGTGATCCAATTGCAATTACATTCTGCCCTCTTTGCGGTTCTGCGGTTGCATTTGAGAGAAAGGTAGACGGAGTTATTACTCAATTTGGCGTTTCAGGGAAACTTCATGATAGCGATTTGATTATGTATGATAGATACGAAGGTAATTTATGGCAGCAAATAACAGGACAGGCTTTGGTTGGACCGGGAGCCAGAAGAAACGAAAAACTAAAACCAATCCTTTTAGGGATAACAACTTGGGGAGAGTGGATAAAAGAACATCCAAATTCACAAGTACTTTCTCGGAATACCGGATTTACAAGAGACTATAATCAATACCCCTATGGCACTTATGAGCAAGATGATCAGCTACTTTTTGGAGTTAAAGGGTTAAATAAAAGCCTACAAATAAAAACAGTTGTTTATGGTGTTGAAGTAAACGGAAAGTCAAAGGCATATCCGGCAAGAATTTTTGATAAAAACGCAGTCATTGAAGATTCTTTAGATGAAACGAAACTAAGATTAGAAAAAACAGCATCAGGTGAGATTGAAGTAACCAACTTGCAAACAAATGAAAAGATTATACCTTTGCGTTTATTCTGGTTTGCCTGGGCAGCATTTCATCCGGATACAGAACTATATAAATAATATGAATCAAAAGCTTTTTTATTTAAAACAATTAAACCTTTTAAAAACCTTGCCTCAAAGTCAGATTGAGTATATTAGTAATCAGCTAATCATGAAAGAGTATAGAAAACGACAGGTTTTATTTGAACCTGAAGATAAGAATAAGGTTTTTATCTTAAAGCACGGGAGAGTAGAGATTTATCAGCTTACTCCGGAAGGTAGGAAAATAGTGATTGATGTGCTAGGGCCGGGAAGTGTTTTCGGAGATTTAGGTATCAATGAGCTAAATGAGCAATTTATCGAAGCTACTACAGATTCTCTGGTTTGTGTTATGGGAAAAGATCAGTTTTTTGATATGGTTACAAAGATGCCTCAATTAGCAAATAGTCTGGTGAAAGAGCTTTTTTCAAAGGTGATTGAATCCGAAAAGCAAATTGCAGCTTTAGCCTCTGATAATTTACTCCTTAAACTTAAAAACTTACTTGTAAGGCTTGCGAAAAAATATGGTGAAGAAAGAGATGGTGAGGTAACAATCTCAACCAAATTTACCCATGAGCAGTTAGCAGAGATGATTGGTATATCAAGACCTACCATGACTGAGCTTTTAAATAAACTGGACAAACAGGGTTTTATTAAAAGGGAGGGAAAACGTATTTCCTTCAACCCCCAAAAATTAACCAGCCTTTAAGATTTTGTCGCCTGGGCAACAGATTTATTGACATTTCTGTTTTAGACTTTAAACATGAAAGGAATCACAACTTGCGAGGATTGTCCAATCGAAGTGACGATTTATCGTTTTACAGGCAGTCAAGGTTGTTTTAGCATACCTAAGAAATGGTGTGAAGAATGCGATTTGCTGGTAGCAATGGTTAAAAAAACAATCAGTGAATTAGGAATTGAAAGTAAAACAAAGCTCACTATTAAGCCTTGGTTTTTGTGGTGGTGGCAGCCGTTATTAAAGTATATGGCTTGGCATGCTCCGCTTCTTATTATCAATGGAACATTAATAAGTCAAGGTAAAGTTCCTAACAAAGAGACTTTAATTAAAGCATTAACCCAAAATGTCGTTCAAGCAACAGAATTTGGGAAAGTATGAGCGTATATTATTTTTAATATGAAAAAATTATTAATTATTCTTTTAGCGGATAAAACTAGCCATGAAAATTCAGGGCGTGCTACTCACGCGCTTCTTTATGCACAACAGGCAGAAAAAAGCGGTATCAAGGTCAAATTAATATTTGATGGAGGAGGAACCGAGTGGGCTTTGGAGATGGAAAAAGAGTCAAGTCATTACTACAAGATTTATAAGGAATTATTAGAAAAAGGAGTAATTGAAGGAGTTTGTCAGTCTTGTTCAAAAGCCTTTAATGTTGAGAATGAACTCAAAGATTTAAATGCCAAGTTTCTGGGAGAGGCTCAAGGTCACCCAAACATAGGAAAATACTTCGCTAATGATTGGAGCGTGATAACTTTATGAAACCAGATCAAAAATTTAACAAATTAGCCAGCGATAAAACAATTGCAAAAACCGTTAAGTCGCTTGAGAGAAACGGAATAAAAGCAATTGTCATAGAGAATGGCGGTGAGGCGAAAAAGAAAGTTTTGTCAATTTTACCAGAGGGGGCAGAGGTTTTCACTATGACTTCCCAGACTACAGAAGTTATAAACTTGGCAAAAGAGATCAATGAATCAAAAAGATATAACTCTGTGCGGAATAAACTTATGGCTATGGATAGAAATACCCAAGGTCGGGAAATGGCAAAGCTTGGATCCTCACCGGAATTTGTGGTAGGTTCTGTTCAAGCCGTCACAGAAGATGGACAACTTTTGATTGCCTCTGCAACCGGCAGCCAGCTTTCGGCAGAAGCTTACGGCGGCGGGAAAGTAATCTTTGTAGTAGGTACACAAAAAATTGTCAAAGATACCACTGAGGGTTTAAGAAGAATTTATGAGTACTCTTATCCATTAGAAGACGAAAGAGCTCAAAAAGCCTATGGCATGAGGAGCAGCGTGTCGAAAATTCTTATCATAAATAAAGAAATAATGCCGGATCGAATCACTGTTATTTTAGTTAAAGAAAACCTGGGATTTTAAAGGAAATATAACGTATGAAAAAAGGTAAATTAATTGAACTTTGGAAAAATGACTGCGAACATTGTGAGGCTGTTAAGCCTATTGTTGAAGACCTAGAAAAAGAAGGATTTACATTCGAAAAGCATAATATCGAGGAACAAGATGGAGAAACTCTATGGCATGAGTATGCCAATGAGATTGATGTTAATAATAAAAAAATGGGTTATGAACTGGGATACATATATACTCCAACATTTGTTAATCCAAAAACACGAAATATTCTTTCTTTTAACGATCGGGAACCAACGAAAGCAGAGTTAATGCAACTCGCGGAAGGAGGCGAATCAAGATGATGGGACATGGAAAACACGATAAATGTATGATGTGCCAGATGGGAAAAACTATCGGAATGATAGAAAAATGTACAGACAAGAACTGTACCAATCCGAGTCACAAAAAAGAAAAAGAAGAAGCTGAGAGAAAAGTAACCAATAAGGATTAATTTAGCATGAATAATAAAAAGATTAAATTTTATGGAGCAACATGGTGTCCTGATTGTCGAAGGTCTAAGCAATTCCTGGATAAAAAAGGGGTTGACTATACGTATGTAAATATCGAAGAGGTGCCAGGCGCAGCAGAAGAAGTCGAGAAGATTAATAACGGTTTTCAGTCAATTCCAACAATAGTTTTTCCAAATGGGAAAATACTTGTTGAACCATCAAATGCTGAGCTGGAAAAAGTACTGAAGGAAAACAACAACATGATTGCTGCTCATAAAGGTAATATGAACGGAGGTGATACATAATGGCTGATAATCAATTTATTTGTCCACCTTGTGGAGAAAAGTTTCATACTCAACAAGAGTTAGAATCGCATGCTAAAGATTTTCATAGCAATCAAGGAAGTCAACAGGAACATTCAATGACCTGCTCAAAATGTGATTTAAAAACAAACGCAGCTAATAAAATGGAAGCACATAGCTGCGAGACATGCTAATATTTAAGTGAGTCTTATGAAAAAATTTGATGTTTTAGTTGTAGGTAGTGGAGCAGGTCTTGAAATTGCTTCTTTTGCAGCCGAGAAAGGTCTGTCTGTTGCCTTAGTTGAAGAAGGTTCTTTAGGTGGGACTTGTCTTAACCGTGGTTGTATTCCTTCAAAAATGCTGATTCACTCTGCTGATGTTGCTGAGATAATCAAAAACAGCGAGAAGTTTGGAATTAAAATCAAAATAGAAAGTATAGATTTTGCCTCCATTATCAAAAGAGTCTCGGAAGTTGTAGATACAGATTCCGCTGGTATCGAGAAAGCTATTCAAGAGAGTGGAAATCCAACTCTATATAAAGTGCGCGGTAAATTTATCGGGGCAAAGCAAATGCAAGTAGGAAATGAACAAATAGAAGGTGAAAAGATTTTTATCGTTGGTGGTACACGACCCTCTACGTCACCAATTCCTGGCTTAGAAAGCACTCCATATTTAGATAGCACAAAGGCCTTAAGATTGGAAAAACAGCCGGAGCATTTAGTAATTATTGGCGGAGGATATATTGCTGCAGAGTTGGCCCATTTTTATGGAGCATTAGGAACGAAAGTAACAATTCTTGTTCGAGGAAATCTCATGTTAAATAACGAGGATGAAGAAATAGCGCAGTGGTTTACAAAAGAATTTTCTAAAAAGTACAAGATTTTATTTAATGCTGGAGCAGAGGCAGTTTCCTATCAAAATAATAAATTCACAATAAAGCTTAAAGGTGAAGGTGGTAAGTTAGAGGCAGATCAACTGCTTGTTGCTACTGGAAGAACACCCAATACAGACATACTGGATGTTAAAACTACAGGCGTAGAGGTGGACGATAAAGGATATATTAAAGTAAATGAGTACCTTGAGACAAATGTTGATGGCGTCTGGGCATTCGGAGACATTGTAGGAATTCTCCCATTTAGACATACTGCCAATGAACAAGTCGGTTTTGCAATCAGAAACGCTTTTACAGATAAAAAAGTGCCCATGGATTACTTTGCAATAGGCCATGCAGTTTTTTCTTCTCCCCAAGTTGGAGGTGTTGGAAAAACAGAGCAAGAATTAAAAAAGATGAAAACTTCTTATAAAGTAGGGAGAGCGCAGCTTAAAGATACTGCCATGGGAGGTGCTTTACAAGAAAATGGCTTAGCTAAAGTTTTGACTGATGAAAAAGGAGAAGAAATTTTAGGAGTCCATATGGTTGGACCACAAGCTTCTGTTTTAATTCACGAAGCAATAGTTGCCATGAAAGGAAATGGGACAGTTGATGCTATTACTAAAGCAGTTTATATTCATCCAGCGTTACCTGAATGGCTACAAAGAGCATTCTTTGCTATTGAATAATAAAATATGTACGACCAAGAAAAGCTTTTAACATTTAGGAAACAAAAGGATGATCATTGGAAAAATGACCCCCAGTCTCCCTTAACCGAGGAGCAGAAGAGAAATTTTAAGGGATTAAATTATTTCCCATCTAATCCGAATTTAAGCTTTGAACTAGAACTGGATAAAAATATCCCTGATGTAGGCAAAGAAATAGTTATTAAAACCACAGGTGGAGATGAGCAGGTTTATCTGAAAGCCGGTAAAGTAAAATTTAATGTTGAGGGCAAAGAGGTTGAGGCAACTGTATTTGAGGATCCAGAGCAAGAACAGTTTCAGTACTATTTATTGTTCAGAGATGAGACTACAGGCGAAGAAACATATGCAAATGGCAGAATGTTACAAATTCCTAAAAAAGGAGATCAATTGGTAATTGATTTTAACTATGCCTACAATCCATACAGTTCTTACAATGATAATTGGGACTGTCCAATAACGCCAGGAGAAAATATACTCCCCGTGAGAATAAATTCCGGAGAAAAAAAAGCAAATTTCTAATTTATGTTAGCCATAAAGACGATCCAACAATTAAAAAACAAATGTCTAGAAGTCCGATATTATCACAACATTTAATAAAAATATCCTGAATGGGAAATATATAATCATTATATTTACAACAGCTTTAATATTTATCGCGATTGCCGCATACAGTATTAATTACAGACTAGTTTTTGAAACCATCAGCGGAGGTTACCCTTTTATTTATAAAGTAAGAATTCTGGCAGATCTTTTTAGAGGAGTAGGAATAGCTTTATCTGGTTTTGATTTATTATTTCTTATTATCGCTTCAGTCTTGACCGGAGTAAATATAGCCTTGATAATTCGTAGTATTGAGCATATGAAAGAGAGCGGAGGAGCAAAATTTGCAGCCGGGGCAGGAGCATTGCTAGGATTTATTTCAACAGGATGTGCAAATTGTGGTTTTTCGCTTTTTTCTGTTTTTTATATGACAAGAAAACTGAATAAATCAAGGTTTTGTGAAACTAAGTGATTGACAGACTAGATAAGATTTTGATATTTTAACAAAGGAGGTGAATATGTCAGATTTAAATATTACAGATCAGAGTTTTGAAGAGGAAGTACTCAAAAATAAACTGCCGGTTTTGGTAGATTTTTGGGCTCCGTGGTGCGCTCCTTGCCGAATTGTCTCTCCAATAATAGAAGAGTTGGCAAAAGAATACGAAGGAAAATTAAAGGTCGGAAAAGTAAATGTCGATGAAAATCCAAATACTGCATCACGGTTTGGAATAATGAGTATTCCAAGCATTCTTATCTTTAAAAACGGAGAACCTGTTAAAACAATGATTGGCGCTCAATCAAAAGAAAACTTTAAAAAGGGAATAGACGAAGTTCTAGGAGGATAATGGCTCGGATACAAAATTTTCTTGTTCCGCAGTTCGCAACGGTCTATCAAATACTTCGAAGGTTAATTTTCAATAATTAAATAATTTACAATCTATCTTCTGTGTGTTAAGCTCAAAATGCGAACAGCGAAAATTTGCATCACTCGCCATTTTAATTAAAAAGTATGGTTTACGATGTTATAATTATTGGCTCCGGACCTGCGGGTTTAACTGCCGCAATCTATACAACCCGCGCAAATCTTAAAACACTTGTTGTTGCAGGAAGTCGTTGGGGTGGGCAGTTAATGCTAACAACTATTGTAGATAACTATCCGGGATTTGCGGAGGGTATTCAAGGCCCTGACTTAATGCTTGCTATGCGAAAACAGGCAGAAAGATTTGATACGGAATTTATTGATGAGGATTTTTCAGAAGGTGATTTCTTAACGAAACCTTTAAAAGTAAAAGCGGGAGAAAAGGAGTTTGAGGGAAAAGCAGTAATTATCGCAACGGGTGCCGACACAAAATGGCTCGATGTTCCCGGAGAAAAAGAAAAAATTGGAAAAGGAGTTTCTTCCTGTGCACCCTGCGATGCATTTTTCTTCAAAAATAAAAACACAATTGTAGTCGGTGGGGGAGATTCTGCTATGGAGGAAGCTCTAGTTTTGGCCAATTTTGCAAACGAAATAACTGTAGTCTACAGAAGTGAAGCTCTTCGGGCTTCTGCCATTATGCAAAAAAAAGCAATGGAAAATCCCAAAATTAAATTTGTTTACAATACTGTAGTTACAAAAATCTTAGGTGAGGAGAAAGTAACCGGGGTTGAAATTAAAAATAACAAAACCAATGAAGTCTCAAAAATGGATATCGATGGAGTTTTTGTAGCAATAGGGCATATTCCAAACACAAAAGTTTTTAGAGGTATAGAGCTTGATGAAAAGGGTTATATTAAAGTCCTTGATCACACAAAGACAAACATAGAAGGAGTTTTCGTCGCGGGAGATGTTCATGACAGTCACTATAAGCAGGCAGTAACCGCCGCAGGCTTTGGATGCATGGCAGCTTTGGAAGCGGATCATTGGCTGCGAGGGTTAAAATAAATTCTTCTTGACATTTATATATTTCTGTAATAAAACAAAAAGAGAAAGAATATGAAGAAGTTCAAAAAGATTCCAAAAATTAAAAATGAAGATGAGGAAAGAGATTTTTGGGCAACTCATGATACCACTGAATATTTTGATACCAGTAAGCCCCTGCAGATTGAGTTTTCCAACCTTAAACCCACCACTCAAACTATTTCTTTAAGAGTTCCAGTGATGCTTCTGCAGAAGATTAAAAAACTTGCCAATAAAAGAGATGTACCTTATCAGTCCTTAATGAAAATCTTTTTAGAAGAAAAGGCCAGAGAGGTTTGATTTGAACAA
>OBEQ012335288.1_pt1 | contig 12907 bp, 8 predicted proteins | sample 1670901 | NCBI WGS metagenome assembly OBEQ01 (sample SAMEA104232315, study PRJEB22302) | groundwater metagenome | biome: forest; feature: aquifer; material: groundwater | place: USA | collected 2011-08-07 | depth 5.4 m
GAAGCGCTTTTGGAAGGGCTGACGCCAGGAGGAACTTTGATTATGCCGGCCTTTAATTGGGTTGATTTTGGCGAAAAAAAACTATACAGCAAACGAAACACAAAACCCCAAACAGGAATTCTTTCAGAACTCTTCATGAGCTGGCCTGGTTGTCAGCGGATTTATCATCCTATTCATGGCTTTTCACTTGTCGGATCCAAAGCTGAACAGCTCGCTGCCAAAGTAAAAAACAAAAGCTCTTTTGAGGAATCATCTCTTTTCGGTGAATTGTACCGTATGAATGCGAAACTGATGGTGATGGGAATTAATTACGGAAAGGGCCTTACTTTTTTTCATTACGTTGAAGAAAGTATCGGCGTTCCTTATCGAAAAATGATTACCCTTAAAGGGAAAACGGAGGAGCTAGACGGCACCATTCATGACATTGAAATTCCATATTATGGACGTGCGGCACTCGACATGTATTATAATTTGGACCGTATCGAACCTTTCCTTGAAGATCCTGCAAGACCCGTTGTAACGGTAAAAAAAATCGGCAACAGCATGATTAAAATTATGAACGCTCGGGATTGCTTTGAGCTCATCGCCGAAACTTTGAAAAAACACCCTAATCTCGTTTTAACCAAAACGAATGAACACACACATTAATTATTAATAGAGAGGTTGATATGCCAATTAACGCAGCTGCTAATGACAAACAAATGAAAGAAACTTGGGAAACTGCTTTTAACGAGGCAATCGTTAAGCAGGCATTTAATACAGCTCCTGTCGAATCGTTGGTTCGCAATATATCGTATTATTTAAGAAACCTTTATTCCGATAGCGAACTCCACAATTTGCATTTCATGGAGATGGGTAGCGGAGCCGGCTCAAATTTGATATGGCTTGCCCAAAAAGGAATTAAGGTAAGCGGCTGCGACATCGCACCCACAGTTTTGGAATTAGGAAGACAGCAATTAATAAAGGCTGGGTTATCAGATAGAATTGGTTCATTAACCGAATGTTCGGTCAGTAAAACTCCCTTTCCGGACGCTTCTTTCGATGGAATCGTTGAAGCCTGCGTGTTTCAACATTTAAATAAAGAAGATCGAATTAAAACATTTAATGAAGTAAAGCGACTTTTAAAACCCGGTGGGCTTTTTGCAGGATACATGCTGGATGCTGGACACACGACTTATCAATTTAAGAAAAAAGAAGAACTAAAAGATGATCCCGGCACGCTCATGCTTTCAGACGGAAAATCAAAACTTTATCTGACAAATATTGGCCTATGTCACTTTTACAGGAAAGAAGAATTCACGCAATTACTTGATGGTTTTTCAATTGTCGACCCCTGCTTGACCACTTACTATCTTCCTAAGGAAGAAGCGCTCAAACGCGGATATAACGAATACCTCCAAAGCATGTGGGCAGTTTATGCGGTTAAATAATCGCCGCCTATACTAATCTATGTCACGCATTGCGGGTTTAATTTCAAAAAAAATTGCCTTATCATCTAACGATTTAATTTCAAAAACACGCCTCGATCCGAAATGGACGGTCGTCAGCAATTCATTTAAAGATGGATTGCTGGGGTGGTGCGGCTCCCACCAACCCAATATCGGGGAAACAGTCAACACCCTTGCAGTCTTAGATGGTGTGATTTACAACCGTGCAGAATTCAGCAAAAAACCAACTGATGCCCAAATTTTGTGTGAATTGCATGAACAATATGGTTTTGAACGTGCAATTCAAAAAATAAACGGTGATTTTGCAGTAGCTCTTTTTGATAAAAAAACTTCTGTTTTGTGGCTTGCACGTGACCGGTTTGGCATCAAACCGCTTTTTTATACTCACAATGCTGATTTATTTGCTTTTTCTTCACGGTCATCAGCGCTTCTGCTATTTACGAATGACCCTGGAATGAACCGAAAATATGTCGCCATTTTCGCTTCTTCTCATTACCGTTTGTTTGATCATGAACCGGAACGGACGCCATTTGAAGAAATTCTACATGTGCCTGCTGCAACTATTTTGAAGATCTCCAACCAGCAAGTTACCCAAATCCCATACTGGCAATTTAACAATTTGCCAGATTTTACAGAATCTGAAGAAGTGCTGGCCGAACGATACAAAGACCTTTTACTGGATGCAGTTAAAATTAGAATGAATACCGCAATTAAACCGGCATTTACTTTATCAGGAGGAATGGATTCTTCTTCGGTGCTGGCTTCAGCAGTGCTGACGAGTGGGAAAAAGCAGCATGTGTTTTCCGCTGTGTATACAGACAAAACCTACGATGAAACCGAAGAAATTAAAAGCATGCTGGATCAAAATGCGGTCAAATGGAACCCGATTGAAGTCGGGGAACTGGATATTTTTCCCATCGTTGAAAAGATGGTGGAGTGTCAAGACGAACCAGTTGCAACCGCAACCTGGCTTTCTCATTATCTGCTTTGCAAAGAAGTGAAATCACGTGGATTCAAAACTCTTTTTGGTGGTTTAGGCGGAGACGAGCTAAATGCAGGTGAATACGAATATTATTTTTTTTATTTCGCTGACTTAAAACTTCAGGGGAAGGAAGCCCAGCTGAAAAAAGAAATCGAGCTTTGGATCCACTACCATAATCACCCGATTTATAGAAAAAACTTTGAGGTTGTAAATAATGCGTTCAAAGAAATGGTGGATTTAAAAATCCCAGGGAAATGTCTGCCGCTTAAAAAACGCATGATGCGCTATTTTCATACGCTCAATCCAGATTTTTTTGATTTGTCCAAATTCGAGCCAAACATGGAAGGCCCATTTCAAACGTATCTGAAAAACCGGTCCTACCATGACATTGCTCGGGAAACATCGCCCTGTTCTTTGCGGGCTGAGGACCGCCAATGCGCTGCTTTTGGTTTAAATCATTTTTTGCCATTTTTTGATTATCGGCTGGTTGAGTTTATGTTCCGCATTTCTGGCGAATTCAAAATCAGGGATGGAATCACCAAACAATTATTAAGAAAAGCGATGAAAGGAATTCTGCCAGAAGAAACGCGAACCCGAATCAAAAAAACAGGTTGGAACGCACCGGCGCATATTTGGTTTGCTAAAAGTTCAAAAGACAAACTTTTGGACCTTGTTCATTCTCAAAAATTCAAAGACCGCGGCATCTACAATCTCGAAGCGGTTGAAACCATCATTAGCGATCATTACGATATTGTCCAATCCAACCGAAACGAAGAGAACCACATGATGTTTTTATGGCAATTAATCAACTTGGAGCTTTGGTTTCAAAAGTTCATCGATTCAAACGTTCATGTCCTCAAATAAAATTCTAATTTTAGAAGATAAAGTACAACGAAGGATTCCTGGTTATGATCATGTTTTTTCCTTTGGTTACAATCCTATAGCTGATTCATTTACACATCATTACCTCAGTGAAACGGAACTGGATAGAATTTATGATGAGGAATTTAAGGCAACGATCCAATTTCTAGACAACGACTCTCTCAAAACTATATTTTCTTACCGAGGCGTTTATCTTTTATGGTGCTTTAAAAAAGCCCTGTTTGAATTCTCATATTTCATCAAACATCGTTATGAAACCTTTAAGCAGGTACTCAACCATTTTTCAACGTCTGATTTTTACCTGTCCAATGCTGATGAAATCTTCGAATTTCCATCTTTATATACGATTTTAAAAAACAGCAAATTAAACGGAAACCCGCACGTTCATTTTTCAACTTTTGATCATTCTTCTCATCCCGAAGAACGTTCCACTAAAAGTACTTTTTTAAATTTGATTTGGCCATCTGTGATCCAGTTTGGCGATTTTAAAAACGCGGAGACTGCCATTTTTTCTGATTACGAAAAATCAAAGAATGTGTTATCAAAAATAAGCGCTCTCAAACCAGTGCTTCTGACAAATTCGAAGGCGCCCCGCACATTGTTACGTGCGGTACAGAACAAATCTTCCTTGTTTCAGTTTGTTTCAAATGGCACACAGAGTTATTCTGATCGAACACAATGCTTAATCAAACAAATTAAAGAGCTGAAGTTATTTGAACATTTTGAATTAGGAGAATTAGATGGCCAAGACCTGCTTCAAAATGAACTGGAACATCTATTCCGTACTTTTTTACCAAAGTTATTTTTTGAAATAGACCAGATGCACCGTTTTTTTCAAAATGCATCAAAGCTGCGCAATATTTTAATCGACGAGGACGTCTCTATTACCAAAAATGCATTTTGCCAAATAGCCAAACAATATAACGTAAAATCTTATCTGGAATGCCACGGCGCTTTAGGTCACCAAATTGGTTTAATTCCGTTGACCGCCGACATTATTTTTATGTGGGGCAGGGCCCAAAAAGATAAGTTGGCCCAGTGGGGTTGTCCAGAAGAAAAGATTGTCGTTACAGGGTGCACCAAATATGCACCTTATCAAAGTTTAAATGACGATAAAGTTCGGCTTGAAATATGTAAGCAGCTTAATTTAGATCCAAACAAAAAAATAATATTGATTGGATTTAATTCGACGCGGATCAATCGCGGACAGTTTGTTCTTGAAGCAAAGGTCAAACAAAACGCAGATTCTATTCTTTCCGCGGTTCATTCTATTCTTGACGAACATCCAGATTATCAGGCCATCCTTAAAGTTCATCCTGGCGATGATCATATTGAATCATATCAGCAATGGGGAAAATTAAGTCCAAATGCGAATAAACGGGTAATCGAAATATTTGATTCGTTACTTTTGGCGAAGGCTTCAGATCTACTGGTGGTTTATGCTTCCACTTATGCGGTAGACGGTTTTGCCCTAGATCGGCCGGTGATTTGTTTTGATGATGATTCATGGAAATTACTTTCTGAATTCAAAAAATATTCCATTTTTTCATACACAAATAGGGCGGACGAACTTAAATCATTAATTCCAAATCTATTATCAAATAACGACTGGCGTTCTAAATTTTGGCAGGATGCCCGAAAAAATTGTTTGAATGAGAATGGCAAACAAGCCGCAGATATTATTACTGATTACATGACTGAACCTCACACTCTGCCTAGCGAACTTGCATACGAAAGATCAAAATAATGGCTGGAAATAGAGAAATTTTTAAACAAGCTGGTATTTATGCATTCAGCGCCCAAGCAACTCAATTAATTACTCTGATTGCATCAATCCTCTCACGTCGGTTTCTTGGGCCGCTTCAAGTCGGAATTTGGGCCACCTTACAAATAATCGTCGAGTATGCAAAGTATTCCAATTTAGGCGCTGTTTATTCCGTCGCGCGGGAAGTGCCTTATTACATTGGCAAAGGTCAGAAAAAAATAGCTGAGGAAATTCAAAATATTGTTTTTACGACAACCTTTACCAGTTCTTCGGTGATTGCTTTTGGAATTATTGCCTACGCGCTGTTATTTCGAAACCGTTTGTCCCGCGAAATCAGTTACGGTCTATTTTTTGTAGCCGCCATTGTTATTTTACAGAGGATGAATGATCTGCTCATCAGTCTTCTTCGAAGCTACAAACAATTTACATTGGCATCCAAGCAAATACTATGGTCTGCCGTCGTTAACGTAGTTCTTGTGGGTGCATTTACTTATTATTATAAAATTTATGGGTTTATGTGGGCAATAGGACTCAGTCTTTTATTTAACATTGCCTACATTTTAGTCAAAAGTGATTTAAAATTGCGGTTTCATTTCGAACCGAAACGCTTCAAATCGATTATCACATTCAGCTTTCCACTTCTCTTGATCGGAATCCTGACAACGATTTTTAGAAGCATTGACCGCATTCTAGTTGCAAAATTGATGGGATTTAAAGCCCTTGGCTTTTACAGTATCGGAATGATGGTTTGCTCGTATCTGTCAACGATTGCCAATTCCAGCACCATTGTTTTGGTACCGCATTTACAGGAAAAATTTGGGAACCGCGATGATCCGAGAGATTTAAACGAACTTCTTCATAAAGCTGGATACATTCTATCATTTACCCTTCCCATTTTAATCGGATCGGCCTGGATTTTAATACCTATTTTTGTATCCTTATTGCTACCTCAGTTTATTCCGGCCGTTCCCGCGGTGCAATATTTGTCCTTAAGCGTCTTTTCGATTACTTTGTCGCAACCCTACAGCGATTTCTTGATTACGATCAAAAAGCACATACTCCTATTTCCTATTTTAGGAATCAGTTCCTTATGTACCTTTCTGCTTTTTAGTTGGCTGATTAAGTCAGGTTATGGAATCGAATGGGTCGCTGCCACGGTAAGCGCGGCAAATCTGGTCGTATTTTCGGTAATTTATTTTGTCTCTGCAAAATATTTGGCCAACCGCGCGTTAACCTTAAAAAGTTATTTAATAAATGTGGGCTGTTTCGCTTATTTATTGATCGTTCTTTATCTAATAAATTTTCTTTTTATTTCCAACAATAATTTGTTCTTGGTCACTGCTTTGAAACTGATCGTTTTTTACACTGCTTTTTTCCCATTATTATTGATTCTTAATCGGAAATTTCATTTACTCCAATTTGTAAAAAGCAAATTGCAAAAACGATTACCAAGACAAATAAATCCAGATACCGGAATCAGCCCACTATAATGGTCATCGTGAAATCCAAGTTAAAAAATAAAATAAGTGAACACTGGTATGTATTGATTTTTTTTATTCTATTAGTCATTGCTTTTTTCCCGGAAATTTTCTTTCAGGGAAAAGTGCTGATTCCGCCAACCGGTGACATGCATCAGGTTAATTATAGTTGGGTCGCTTATTTCAAAGAATCATTTCAGAATGGGGTCATTCCCTTATGGAATTCCCGCTCGTTTGCCGGATATCCGTATGGAGCAGGGGCCGTCAGCAATTTCAATTTGATGAATCTTTTAGTCATGTTTGGCGCAGGTCTAAATTTCACCTGGAATTTCTTCACGCTCTCCAATGTGCTTTTCGCTGCTTTTTTCACTTACTTATATATGAAACAAATTGGTTACAAACCTTTTGGGAGCCTTATTGCGGGTATTATTTACGCATTTTGTCCTTCCAGCGGCTGTTTCATTGACAGCTGGGGCGCGTTTTTACCTTTGGTTTTATGGTTGGGTGAGAGACATCATTCTTCTAAGCAAATTCGGTATCTAATTTTCTTATTTCTTTCATTTTGCACTTTAATCTTAAATGCTTTGCCCCAATATTCTTTTTATATCGGGCTGTTTTTCATCGTTTACTGTCTTGTGAGATTTAAAACTCTGAATCCTATTATTCCCATGGTTTTTGCGATTGGAGCAGTCTCATTTTATACGTTTAGATTATTCGAATTATTGCAGCAGTCGGCGCGCGGAAGTCTGTGGTTTGTAAATGTTTTATTACCAGTTCATTTGCTGAATACAATTTTTCCTTTCTTTTTTGAATCTCCGTTCAGGCCAGAGACCAGCTTCTTTTTTTCAAAAATTTTTTACGAATTGACTCGGATCTTATTTCACACGGACAAAATTCAATATTTATTTCCGCCGTATATCAGCATTTTAGGCTTGATGTTTCTCATTATCGGCTGGAACCGAGATCCTTTCTCTGGTTTTTATCGAAACACCATCCTGACCATCGTCCTATATATGATGACATTTCCGATTCTGGCACCTCTTTACAGAATGATTCCGGTTCTAGCTCAATTACCAAGAATTGAAAGGCTCGAAACTGTTTTTACATTCGCTCTCGCTGTACTGACAGGTATTGGAGCCCATTATTTTTCAATCCAAAAAATTAATCTTAAACCCATGACAAAGTTTTATTTATCCCTTTCAACGATTTGTGTTGGCTCACTCGTCATCTTAAGAGCAGTAGTCCACTTCAACAAAGAAGCGATTAAACAATTGTGTGAGGCCTTTATTAAGAAGAATATTGTTGGGTCCGTTCATTATTCGGCGCCTCCTGAATTTTATCTTAATAAAAGATTAGGGGATTTTTTCCTTTTTATTCACCAGTGGACAAATGTGTTAAATCCTTCCATTTTTATTTCAATCATTATTATTCTTTTATCTCTTGGCACGTTACATCTTTGGCAAAAGAACCAGGCCAGAAAAACATTATGGTCAATAGTCTGTCTGACTTTTATTTTTCTAGATATCGTTATTTATTTTAGAATCGCGGGATTCAATGCTGCAACGCCTGAACAGTTAAGAACGAATTCTGACGTGATCGACTTTCTCAAGCAAGATAAAGAAATATTCAGAGTGATGCCAATTTTGGAAAATTCTGGATTTGGTGATGCGAGAACACGTGATATTTTATCGCCAAATTTAAATCTTCTTTACGGACTGGATGGCGTTGAAGGATATGACCCCGTTTTGCCAAGCCGTTATTCAGCATTTTTTAAATCTTTTCAAACATTTTATGATAAAGATCCTGCTATGGTCTTTGCGGGAGCTGAAGGAAACTTTTCTTATCGTGTGGCTGATTTATTAAATGTGAAATATTTTCTTACGCGAAAGAATGTCAATCTTCAATCTAAATTCCCGGTAGTTTATGAAGATTCAAACCATAAAGTATATAAAAATTCAAATTATTATCTGCGGGCGTTTATCGTTCATAATTACAAAGTATTAAAAACGGACACAGAAATTCTAGCCGAAATGAATAGTAAAGATGCCCATTTCGATCAAACTGTGATTTTAGAATCAGAGCCAGCACAGGAACCCCCAAAAAAATTTACGGCTGGAAAAGACTCAGTTAGGATTAATCTCTATTCACCGCACGAGATTGAAATGGCTGTTGAATTAAAAAAATCGGGTTTCATTATTCTTTCAGATAATTATTATCCTGGTTGGAAAGTAAGATTGGACGGAAAACAAGAGCCAATCCTAAAAGCAAATTATTCGTTTAGAGCGGTAGCCGTTCCATCAGGACAGCATTTGATTAAATTTTGGTATGATCCTTTGTCTTTTAAATTAGGGCTGTTGATCAGCTTTCTGTCGATCAGCATCTTTTCATTAATCATTTTAAAAAAATGAAAGAACGGCGGTTTGCTTAAATGAAGACCGATTCAACAAAATCATTAAGTAAATTTTCTTTTACTAAATTATTATGCGCTTCGGCCCTCAGTATTCTCATTATATCGGCTATTTATTTTTCATTTGGACACCGTCTTATAGCCGCAATGTACGAAGGCAGGGCCATTCCGTTTCTCAATCAAGCGCTGGAAGGAAGCAAAAATCATCCACTTGAATTTTACATTCAAAAAGGTGATCGACTTTTCTATAACATTTTGATTTTGGGGATCTGCGGCGGATTTTTATTTGTCATTTCAACTCAGATTGTGGGCTCGATTAAATCAAAACGAAAAGCAGTTTTAATGAATGTGCTCGTATTTTGTTTATCTCTTGTCATCATGTTGACTCTTGGAGAAATTTTGGTCCGCAAAATGGGATTCAAGCCCTGGAGACCGGCAAAAGAGAAAATCAAAGTGTCACATGGAAGTCATCTAGTTCAAATTGATCCCCAGCTTGGATACGTCACATTAAAGGGTAATTTTGAAATTACATTGGCGGACGGTTATGTATTTACTGTAACCAATCGCCGTAACGGCGAACGGATCACGAAACCAGCGGAAGGATATGAATCAAATGAGATGCTCCCGCAAATCTGGATTTTTGGATGTTCCTTTACGTTTGGGTGGTCTCTGAATGATTCCCAGACTTACCCTTGGATACTTCAAGAAAAATTACCTCAGAAAAATATTTTCAATTTTGGGAATATTGGCTACGGGACTCTGCAATCAATTGTCTATTTCAAGGAATTGTTAAAGAAAGAAAAAAAACCAGAAGTGGTTGTGTATGCGTACGCCTCATTTCATGATGAGCGAAACACTTTTCTTCGAAAAAGAAGACAGGCAGTCGGCCCCGCCAATGAACTTGGGCCATTTCGCCAGCCGTTCGCGCGGTTTGACAAAAGCGGAAATTTAATTTATTCCATGACAGACGTAACCTATCACGAAGTTCCGTTTTCCCGACAATCCGCATTTGTTCGTCTACTAGAAGATAAATTTAATTCGCTGGAAGACAAATTCGTCCATAGTAAGAAAATTACAAAACAATTGATTTTTGAATTTCACCAGTTGGCCAAAGAAAATGGAATTCGATTTGTAATCGCAGGCATTGATTCAGAAAGTAGAGACATGCTTGATTGGCTCATGAAACAGGGCATAGAAACCGTTGATATCTCAGTGGATTTATCGAAAAAGGAATACCGAAACTGGCCGCATGACAGCCATCCTAATGCTGCGGCAAATCAATACTATGCGCAACACTTGGAGGAAATTCTAAAATAAATGGTTGAATCGATTAAAGAACTAAACAAACTCTGTCAAAAACCCCATTATAAAGAAGTGGGAAATTGGATGGTGCGGCATATTTTACGCGATGCCGCACTGCCAGTTACTTGGCTTCTTTTGCACACATCCATCACCGCCAATCAAGTAACACTTGTCTCTTTGATCGTTGCGCTCATTGGAATTTTTCTGATGGCCCTTCCATCTACTCAAATGTTTGTTGCGGGAACATTTCTCTTGCAGCTTTGGTATCTTTTAGATCATGTGGACGGTCAAATTGCAAGATACCGGAAAACCGCCTGTCTTTCAGGGCGTTTCTTTGATTTTATTATGCATCACTTGATTCATGGCGCTCTTTTTTTTGCGCTTGGAGTTTACTATTTTTATATGACATCGCAATTTTTTTATATCATTTTAGCCTACATCGCTTCACTTTCTGCGATATTATTTAATTTAACGCATGATGCTAAATATAAAACTTTTTTTGAACAATTTAGCTTGGCAAGGGTTATTACAATGAAAGATAATCCAGCTTCCCAGAAAAAGAAAAAGGGTTCGATTCTAAAACAAATTTATTCGGTATTGCACAAGCTAATTGAAATTCATGTCTTCATGAATATTTTAACTGCAAGCGCTGTCGCGCAGATGTTCTTTACTCGCTTGGACTTTCGTTTTTGGCTCTTTTGGTTTTATTTTGGAGCTTCAGTAAGTTTAGGCATTACAAAAATTACTTTTTTAATTTTGAAGCGCGTAATTGACAAAGAATTTAGTGAAAATTTTGAAATCACTAACAAGGTTTAAGACAGATGATTTTAATGCCCATTATCAGGTCGTTTTCGATCAGAGTGTGCTGTAGACATGGCAAAATGGTTATGCAATAATTATTGCTTTTGCACCTTATTTTCAATCAATCAACTATAACTAACAACCGACAACTACACTATGGCTTTAAAAGGACCTGTTTTAATTACCGGAGCCTCTGGTTTCATTGGCGCCAACCTAATTCACCACTTTGTAAAATTAGGGCTTACTCCGCACGCTGTTGTGAGGCGTCGGGGAAATGATTGGCGAATCAAATCAATCTTAAATAAGATTCGGCTCCATGAATGCGATCTTACGCAAGAGAAGAAAGTAAATTCATTAATCCAGAAGATTTCACCCAAATACATTATTCATTGCGCCTCTTATGGAAACTATCCCGCTCAAACCGATCCCCAGACTATGATCAACACCAATATTATGGGAACATTTCATTTAGTTAATGCCTGTCTTAAGTCAGGTTTTAAATTTTTCCTCAATAGCGGAAGTTCTTCAGAATATGGATTTCAAAATATGCCTGCAAATGAAAGCATTCCGCCTGAGCCGAACAGTTATTATGCGTGGACAAAACTTTCAGCTACTATGTATTGTCAATATATTGCTAGAAAAATGAAAGCGCCTATTTCAACATTTCGATTTTATTCAGTGTATGGTCCTTATGAAGATCCGTCGCGGCTAATTCCTACGCTTATTCGCTGTAGCTTTGAAAAAAAATCTCCCAGTTTAGTGTCGCCTAAGATAGCTCGAGATTTCATTCACATCGACGATGTCGTCAATGTCTGTCTTCTTGCTTTACAACGCCGCACAGCTCCAAATGGTATTTTTAATTTGGGAACGGGAACTCAATCAACGGTTAAAAATATCGTATCCACCGTTACGAAAATCACAAAAACAAAATTCAATCTGAAATGGGGAAGTATGCCCAATAGAATTTGGGACACCAATGTCTGGGCATGTGAGAATAAAAAAATAAAGCGCGCGTTTAATTGGGCCCCAAAGCGAAATTTAATGAGCGGTTTAACTGACACAATCAAGTGGTACCGACGTTATCCCGAATTTCTTTACGAAAAATAAAACAATATGAAATCAACATCAACCCAAAGCAACTTGTCCCTATTTTTGATTTCAGCACTCAACGAGAGTGGCGGCGGGTTTTTGCATCGACTTTTTGACGGCCACCCGAGTCTAAAGGTTTATCCTTTTGAAATGCAGCTAGGAACTCAAGAAAGTGCCAACGGCTTAAGCGGCTACTGCTTTAAACCGCAATACCGTTGGCCAAAATTTTCGGAGAATCGCCAAAATTTTAAGTCCTTACATCAGTCAATTATTAATCGAGAGCTTAAAGGATACTTAGAAAACCGCTCTCAAAGTAAATTTGCCGCATTTAATCTAGAAATTTCTTATCCAGATTGGGTTAAAAATTTTAAAGAACGCCTATCCCGTAAAAACAAGGGTGTGTCCCGCGCGGTTATTGTCGAATCCTATCTCTTAAGTTTCTTTCAAAATTGGAAAAATAGATCAACTTCAAAATATGAACGAGCCATTACGGGTCACTGTCCAATCGTTTTGTTCGATACAGAGGAGATTTTTCAGGATTTTCCAAACGCCAAAATGGTTCATATTATCAGAGATCCTGTCTCAACTTATTTCGACACAAAGAGAAGACTGAAAAAGTTGAAAGTAGGAGAATTTTGTTTTGTCTGGAATCTATGTGCGTTCTTAAGTTTTTATTATGAATCCAAATTTCCAAACCGTTTCTTAACAGTTCGATTTGAAGATTTAATTAAAAACAGAAAGAAAACATTAACA
>OBEQ010805884.1_pt1 | contig 12906 bp, 15 predicted proteins | sample 1670901 | NCBI WGS metagenome assembly OBEQ01 (sample SAMEA104232315, study PRJEB22302) | groundwater metagenome | biome: forest; feature: aquifer; material: groundwater | place: USA | collected 2011-08-07 | depth 5.4 m
AATATTACAACTCCCCGCTGTGCTTTGTTTCCTCGCTATGGAGAACATTTAAAATTTATTTCCTCCCGTAGCTCTAGAAAGAGGATTTCAAATTCCTCCCTCTCTGCAATTTTTCATATATGTCCCTACTCCTCAAAAAACCTAGCGCCTGGATTCCAATAGTAATTTCGCTTACTGTTTTGTTAATTATGCTTATTTCAATCGCCATGTTTGGTCCTCCCGTCAGAGAGCCAGACGAGGGAACAGGTGCACACCTATTTCAGATTTGGCTGGTCTTGGAAGTACTGATGATATTATTTTTCGCGGTTAAGTGGTTACCCCAGAATCCAAAGCAGGCGTTGCGGGTCTCAGCATTCCAAATTGCTTCAGTGCTTGCGGCAATGGCTCCCGTATTTTTTCTTCACCTCTAGTATTCGCTGTCGTCTTCTTTCTCGTTTAGCGTCATTACCCTCAAATTGTCCTCTGAGATGACTTCTCAAAAAGTCTTATTTAATTTTTTTTTGAGGTTGAACTATAGGACAGTAGATTTTAGATTTATTTTATGATTTAATATCCATAAAATATGGAAATTCGATCAAAACAACAAATACTGGAAAGACGTAAAGAAATAGAGCAAGAACTTCTTGACTTACTTAAAGAGAATAAGAGCAAATTTACCTTAGATTATATCAAGAAGATTATTTATAACGAAAAAGATCAGGATGATCTGACGCAGGTTATTGCTTTGTTTGATACCGGTCAAAGCATGGAAGAACTTAATAATGTACTTGAGCTAGTTAATGATGCCTGGAATTATTTCCCCCACAAAATTATCGGCGGTCTTTCTCCAGCCGAGAGGATTTTAGAGTATAGTAATAGAAACTAATATAGATGACAGAAAAACAAAACAATTCCATAACCGACGAAGAATTTGAAAGGATCAGAATAGAATTTGAGTCAAGGTATAAAACCATTAAGGAAGTCCGATGCCCTTATTTTGAGGGTCCGGTTGTTTTTAATGCAATGGGTCTGGAACATTTAAAGTTTATGCGGAAAAATCATGCTCGCCCTAGAAATGAACAACTACTTCGAATGCGCCTTTTCTCTTTAGCGCCGGATATTGTTAGTCTGAGTCGAACGATACAGGGAATTACCCATACTAAACATTTTGAAACTATAAGAACTAACCAGCGTAACGAGACTATTCTTTTTCCGGTCTCATATTATGAGTTTGTAGCAATCTTAAAAGATAAACGAGTCAGGGTGGTGATAAAGCAGATAGACGATGGGCCTAAATTTTTTTGGAGCGTGATTCCTTTTTGGAAATTTGATCAAAACAACAATCGACGGAGGATGAATTACGGTAATCCCGAAGTTGACTAAAAACAAAAAACGCCGCTTTTAACGGTGTTCTTTGGTGGCACCTGGCTACGGTTTGGCTAAGCATTGACCGTGAGAGGGCAAGCCCATCCAAGCGCCACTATTATAGTAGCATATCAACGAATTAAGAGTCAAATATTATCCACAAGCCAGATTCCGTAATGAGACACTCCTAGAGATTTCCTTATAGTGACACCTCAAACCAGGCTTTGGAAATATCGTTTAGCCCTTCGATTGAATTCAGGTCAAGAAAGGCTTAGAATGGGTTTTTATGAAAAAGGAACAAAGAGTAAAAGTAGGAATAGGAGTCATGATAGTTAAGGACGGAAAAGTACTCCTCGGAAAAAGAAAAGGCTCTCACGGAGCGGGGGAATATGCTTGGCCGGGAGGGCACTTGGAATATATGGAATCATTTGAAGGATGCGCAAAGCGTGAGGTAAAAGAAGAAACGGGCATAGAAATTAAAAACGTACGTTTTTTGCGACTTCTGAACCTGAAAGATTATGCTCCGAAGCATTATGTCGATATTGGTCTTATTGCCGATTGGAAAAGTGGTAAACCGAAAATAATGGAACCAGACAAGGTAGAGAGTTGGGATTGGTATGAAATGGATAAATTACCTAAACCTTTATTTAGGACACTTCTTACTTATTTTGAAGCCCATAAAACCGGCAAGAATTTTTGGGATGCTTAATTAAAAAATCGCTCATGATGTATATCATGAGCGATGGGTTGTATATGCCGCAGATTTTTCTTTCGTTTAAAGTCTCCTTAATCTTGAAATATCTTTCAGTAGGCTAACAAATAAAACCAGTATTCCGAAGCACTGAACTATATCTCCAATACTTGTCATGGCTACGTTACCACTGACAGTAGGTATAGGAACAACATCACATAAGAATTTTACTTTTGTATTCTTTGTTAGAACCGAGTGGCCATCATCTTCTTTTTCTAAGTCGGTTGTTATAAAATACCAAACTGGCATCTTGCCGCTATTTGAATGTATGGCAATGTAATTTAAACCCCGGCCTACCAGTATAAGACTAATTACTAAAAGGAAATACGTAACTAACACAAGATTTCTGCTGAAAGTAAGCAGATTAACCTGTTTTGTCTTCATTTCAATGCCCTCCGGCTAATTTGTGAAACAGCTAACTAGAGATTAGCACATAAAATACTTTTGTCAATCTTTTTATGATTTTTAAACTTTTTTAACCAATAAAAAAGCCCCAACATAATGTCGGGGCTGGTTTGGTTTAATGTGCCAGAAAAACAAATCTCATGGTCGTAGAAAATCCCTGTTTGTGCCAGCCAACATTCGGACTTGCCCATAACCCCTCGCCCGGAGAATAGCTAAAAGCTAATTGGAAGCGACCCTCGTCTTTTTTGCTTGGCTTGAGAAGATCAAGACGAAGAATGCCATCACTGAAAGATCGATTACCGAACTCGTGGCGAGTAATAAACAGAAGATTACTTGAGCGTCTCTTCCAAAGCCTAAACTGGGTAGACATAAAAACCGGTTCTTTATAGAAATTGTAACCCCCACGGAACTTAATTCCCAAGGGTTGGAAACGAAAACGAAAAGATGGTTCAAGCTGTTTAAAGGCAAAGCTATGAGCTACCTCTAGATATCCAACATTGAGATCGTCAAATTTGACCGGTGGAATAGTTATTCCCTCTCGCTTTTCTTGGGCGGTTATTTTCAGTGCATCTTCAGTGATATGGGAGGAGAGATGGGTAACTCCCAAAGAAAAAGTCGTATTTTCGTTGAGCTTGTAAATATAAGAAGGGCCAAGGATATAACTCGTACCGGCAATATTGATCCTTCTTCCACTGGGTGGAGCGCCGGCGGTTTGAACGTCGAATTCAAAACCAAGTGAATTTCTGCTATGACGATAGAAAATTGTCTTGAAGCCGATATTTGCTTCCCAAGAGTAAACAATCTGAAATGGCCCGTGAGCAAAATCCTTACTTATATCTGCAAAAAAACGCCCCTCGGGTAGAAATTCATTTTTACTCTTAACCTTATTGTTATTTGGGTCTTGAGTGTCTTGAGCTTGGCCGATCTCTGTCCAAAGTAAAAAAACTAACGAAAACAACGCTATGTTAAATAGGTTTTTTCTCAATTTACTGCCTCCTTTTTTAAGATCTAAACTATCCTAACAACTGGTGCCCCGTAGTCAAGTATTATCTATTCCTTGCCATCACGAATCCAATGACCTCTTTTGCACCAGCGTCTTTAAGGGCTCGGGCACAGTCCTCAAGTGTTGAGCCGGTGGTAGAAATATCGTCAATCAAAAGAATTTGTTTGCTATTCACAACCCCAGGTTTTAGGCAGGTAAAAATCCCAGATACGTTTTCAAAGCGCTCTTTTTTATTACTAATCTCGGCTTGAGGCTTGGGATTTCTGGTACGTTTTAAAACTTCAGAATCAAACGGCCAGCCAAAATATTCAGCGATTTTTTGAGCGATAATTTCTGATTGGTTAAAACCTCGCCAATTCAAGCGTTGATAATATAGGGGAATAGGGACAACCAGGGGGACGGAGGGTCCAAAGATAGGTGGACGCATAACCGAGATTTTCTTTTCAAAATACTTGGTCATAAGCTTGGCCGAATCATCAGCCAGAGATTTCACAAAGCGGTATTTCATGGTTTTTAAAATTTTCTCAACTAAAGGAAATTCATAGGAGGTAGCTACTAAAAGCCGGTCAAGGTAATGATTTTTAATGCAGAATGGGCAGGTTTTGCCGTTAACTACCGGTGCATGGCAAAAGGCGCAAGTAAAGTCGCCCTTGACGGGGATAGTAGAAAAGCAAACCGAACACAAATATGACTGATTTTCATCGGTTACGATGTGGTTACAGCCCAAGCAATGACGGGGAAATATTAGGTCTAAGAAGAAGTTTTTGACTTCGCTCATTTGTTTATATCTGTTAATACTACTTATGCTATAATTATCCCATGTCTTTATTTAAATTTGGTTCAAAAAGTAAATTAGGCATAGATATTGGTACGGCATCTATCAAGCTCGTCGAGCTATCAAAAGAATCTGGCAGGTTTAAGCTTGAAAATTATGGTTTGTTTGAATTGAAATCAGAAGACAGTGAGCAATCGGTATCTGATCAAGATATTGTCTGGGGAATTAAAGAAATTCTTAATCGCGGGAAAATAAAAAATAGAGATGCAGTTGTATCAATTCCATCGTTTAACACCTTTTCTACTGTTATTACCATGCCGTTTCTTTCCGAAGAGGATGTAGCTAAAACAATTCCTTATGAGGCTCGCAAATATATACCCCTGCCTTTAAATGACGTTGTTCTTGATTGGGCGATAATCGGTATTAACCAGCCCAATAATAATAAGCAAGTTGTTGACGACAAGAAAGGTAGCAGTTCTGGATCTAAAACGCCAACTGTTGAGGTTTTTATTGTTGCTGTGCCCAAGGATCAGACAAATCGTTACCAAACCATAATTAAGCTCGCCGGCATGAATTTGGTAGCTTTAGAACTTGAAAATACAGCCATAATCCGGGCTTTATTGGGCAACGACTTGAGTCCGACTGCTATTATTAATATTGGAGGTCGGAGTACTTCAATATTAGTTGTTGACGGAGGTTTTGAAAGAGCCAGTCACAATTATGAAATTGGAGGCTTTGAGATAACTAAGTCTATTGCCCGCTCACTCAATGTTAGTTTGAAAAGAGCGGAAGAATTGAAGCGTAGCCTTGGATTAAAAAACGCCAATAGTGACATGATTACTTCGGCTATGTCCTCGCTGGTGGATTTGATAGTTTCTGAAACCAAAAAAACCATTCATAATTACGAAGATATTAAAAAAGTCAATATTACCAAAGTGCTTTTAGTTGGTGGATTAGCCAACATGCCCATGTTTGTGGAGTATTTTACCCAAAAGCTTAACTTACCGATTTTTTCCGGTAATCCTTTATCTAGGGTTATATATTCATCCCAACTCGGACCTATTAAAATGGAATTAAATTCTGATTTTGCGATTGCTCTGGGTTTAGCAATGAGAGAGGTCTAAATTAAGTCACGAATTGTTGAGGTCATCTCCAAACCCTCTTTCGAGATAGAATCTCTGTATATGAGACGAGGCGAAGTGAAAATTCTGAGGCATATCTTTAGATCTGTCGAAGAATTTTCACAAAGCCGCAGGCCATATACAGAGATTATAGCCGAATATGGGGTTTGGAGATGATCTCAGTTACTTGTGCAGAACTCGTCTTGTTGATGTACCTGATAATCAAGTAAAATAAATAGAGATGCTAGATAATGGGGGGATAAGGCTTCTTCCCCAAACAAGAAAAAAAATAGACGTTAAAACACCGGGGCAAAATAAGCTTCTAGTTTTTTCTTTTTTATTTGTGATGTTAATCTTTGCTTTTTATGGTGGCCTGTTTTTATACAAAAAATCCCTTTTTAGTAATTTAAATTCAATTGAAGAAAATATAGTTACTTTGGAAAAAAGTCGTAATAAAAGCGAAGAACAAAAGATCCTTGATTTTAAGGAAAAGCTAAAAATTGTAACCCCGCTAATTAATAATCACATTTATTGGTCAAATGGTTTTGGGAAGTTTCAGAGTTTGGTCAGTCCTCGCGTCCAGCTCGAATCTATAAATGTAAGTGTTATCAAGGCCGAATTTAACTTCAAAGCCATAACCGATAGCTATACAACCCTAGCTAAGCAAATTGCTGCTTTTTATGGTGACGATACTATTACCGATGTTATTTTAGGAAAAGTTGCGAGCCTATCTACTGGTAAGTTAGAATTTAGTATGCAGATTAATTTTGATGTTAATAAACTTTTAAAGAAAAACCTATTACCGGCCACTAAGTAATAAAATAATAATGAATAAAGATATAATCGCATCAATAATATTCGCTGTCGGCTGTTTTTTGTTTTTTGCAATTATTGTACCCCAATACGAAACCATAGCTGATATTAGAGCTGTAATTGTAGAGAGACAGGATTTATTGGTTCAGCGCACTATTTGGAGAGAAAATGTCAAAAATATATTAGCCCAATATCAATCACGACAAGTGGATATAGATAAACTAGGCTTGCTTTTGCCAGAAATAAAACAAATTGACCAAATAATAAGCAGTCTTGATCCACTTTCGCAACAGTCAGGGCTACAGCTAAAAGGATTAAGCGTTTCTGTTTTAAACAATGCCAATGAAAATCAATACAAAACCACACTTATAAACCCTAGTCTTAGCGGTAGCTACCCATCGCTAGTGAACTTTTTATCAGCTGCAGAAAAAAACCTAAGACTCTACGATATTTCAGAAATTAACATTGGCCATGATAGCAATTCCAGTGGTAATAGTTTAAATTTTGATATTAAAATCAGCGCCTACAACATAAAATGATTCAAGAAAATAAATTTAAACACAGCAATAGAAACCTATTTTACCAAACAGCCATAATTTTACTTGGTATTCTTTTGGGTTACTTTTGGTACGGCCAATTTGGGGCTGGTAGCCTGGATCCAATAGTAGTTACAGATGTTCAACCCAATGATACATTAAGTAAGTTCAGAGATTTAAAATTTTTTGATTTCAAGATATTCGGTGAACCGTCATTCAGGGGTTTGATAGTTAACGGTGAAGCTCCGGTAATTCCAGGCGTAACCGGCAGGACAGACATTTTCGCGCCATTTTAAAAGACTAAAGACTAACGACTAACGACTAGGACTTAAAATTGGCTATATCTCAATTTCCAGAACTACTAACCGAAGAATTAATAAGACAAGGGATAATTAATCCCGATGTTGTTGCTCAACTGAAAAACGAAGCCGAAACCACAAACCAGGATTTTGGCGAGATTTTAATTAAGCGGGGAACTATTGAAGATGAAAATCTGCTGGCTATTAAGGCCCAGATTTATCAGTTGCCGGTAGTTAACTTTAGTGAAATTGATGTAAATAAAGAGTTGACCAAAGAGATCGCAGAGGAAATCATTGCCTTCTATAATATTATCCCTTTTGCTAAAGAGCCCGGCGTTCTCAAGGTAGTGATCATTAATCCTGAAAATATCGACGCCCTAGAAGCTTTAAAATTCATTGCTTCCGATCGTGGTCTGATTCCAAAAAAGTTTCTGATCAGTTACAAAGATTTTAATAGTCTCAAAGCAAGCTATCGTAATCTTAGCGCCGAAGTTAAGAAAGAATTAGAAAGTCTTGGCGGAGAAGCAAGTCAAAAAGACCTTCAAATAAACGAAAAAACAGAAAAGCTCGAAGAAATTACAGCTGAAGCGCCAATAACTAAGATAGTTTCTGCGATAGTTAAACATGCGGTTGAAACCAGAGCTTCAGATATTCATATTGAACCATTTGAAGAGGCAATTAGGCTTCGTTTCAGAATAGATGGTCTTCTCCAGACCGCTTTAACTTTGCCAATTAATCTGCTTTCAGCAATTGTTACGCGTATTAAAATTCTTTCCAATCTTAAAATAGACGAGGCTAGATTGGCTCAAGATGGCAGATTTTCTACTAAAATTGACGACAGAAAGGTTGACTTTAGGGTTTCAACTTTTCCAACTAGAAATGGGGAGAAAATAGTAATGAGAATTCTAGATCCAATGGTCGGTAATATTACTTTGACCGATCTAGGTCTAGGGGGCAGGTCGCTTAATTTAGTTCTTGAGAATATTGCCAAGCCTTTCGGAGCGGTTTTAATTACTGGCCCGACTGGTTCCGGTAAGTCCACAACGTTGGCGGCAATTTTGCGTCAAATAAACAATGAGGAAATTAATATTGTGACTCTCGAAGACCCAATTGAGTATTATGTTGAAGGCGTTAATCAATCTCAAATTCATGAAGAAATTGGCTATACGTTTGCCAGTGGATTGCGACATATTTTAAGGCAAGACCCCGATGTGATTATGGTAGGAGAGATTAGAGATGGTGAAACAGCTGGATTGTCTACCCAGGCATCGCTGACGGGTCACGTTGTGCTTTCTACCCTCCATACCAATGATACTATTGGAGTTATTCCTCGTTTAGTTGAAATGGGCGTGGAGAAATATTTATTGGCTCCAACTTTGAATTTGGCCGTAGCCCAACGCTTACTTAGGAAACTGTGTGATAATTGCAAAGTTAAAACAGTAGCCAACCCAGCCGAAGAGCAAATGATAAAAAAGGCTATTTCAGAAATGCCGACTGATTTAAAAAATAGTTTACCCAAAAATAATTTTGAAATTTTCAAGCCTGGCGAAGGCTGTAAAGAATGCGGCGGCAAGGCCTATAAGGGCCGGATTGGGATTTTTGAAACTCTAGCTATGACCGATGAGTTGGAAAATATTGTATTAACCGATATTTCCGAGGCGAAATTAAGAGCCGAAGCTAAAAGACAGGGGATGCTTACTATGTTTCAAGATGGTATAATAAAAGCGCTTGAAGGTGTTACCTCTGTAGGTGAACTTTTGGAGGTAGCTCAAGAATCCCAAGAAGAGTATAAAGGTGTTAGTAATTTCTAATATATGGATCCCGTTAGAGACAGCGAAAGCTAATTCTAACAGAATCTGTAAAATAATATGATCAATCAGTTAAACATAAAAAAACTTATAATAAACGGGAACGTTTTTGGAAAAAACGTTCCCTGTCTCTAACGGGATGGAGGATTATAAAAAACAAATAGACGAACTTTTGATGTTAACTGCCGAGAAAGGTGGTTCAGATCTACACTTATCGGCAGGTTATTATCCAACTATTCGTATTGACGGCCGTCTAATACCACTAAACGATTTTAGTATTTTAAACAAAAACACAACAGAAGGTATGGCTTTCGGAATTATGGACGAAGCTCATAAGCAGCGTTTTTTATCAGAAAAAGAAATAGATTTTGCTTACGAATTGGGCGATAAAATCCGTTCTCGGGTGAATATTTATCTTACCCGCGGTAATCATTCAATTGTTTTTAGGTTTATTCCTCCGATTATTGCTACAATTGAAGAGTTAAATTTACCCCAAAGCATCAAAATTTTCAGTAAGTTATCGCAGGGTTTTGTTTTGGTGGTTGGTCCCAATGGCCACGGCAAATCAACAACCATGGCTTCTATAATTGACTTGATCAATCATGAGCGGGCTGAGAAAATCATAACCATTGAAGATCCAGTTGAATATATTTTTACGCCAGACCGGAGTATTATTGATCAACGAGAGGTTAACTTTGATACTTTTTCATTTGATAAGGCCTTGCGTTCTACTTTTCGCGAAAACGTTAACGTGATTATGGTTGGAGAGATGAGGGATTACGATACCATGAGTGCAGCGGTGTCGGCGGCCGAGACTGGGCACCTTGTTTTTGCTTCTCTTCATACCAATAATGCCGCCCAGACAGTTGAGCGTATTGTTGATACGTTTCCGCCAAGTCAGCAAAACCAGATTATTGTTCAGCTTGCAAATACTATCTCTGGTATAATTTCTCAAAGACTTATTCCACGTATTCGAGGTGGCTTAATCCCAGCCACAGAAGTTATGATCGCTACCACTGCCGTTAGAAATTTGATTCGTGAAGGCAAAACCCAACAACTAAATCTGGTTATTGAAACCGGTTCTGATGCCGGTATGATTTCAATGAATAGGTCTCTTGCTGAACTTGTGCGTCGGAGGGAAATATCAAGTGAACAAGCAGAGTTTTATTCATTGAACCCGAATGAGTTAAAGTCTCTTATTTAACTAAATGGAATTTGATTATCAGGCAAAAAACCCAAAAGGAGATCTAATTGAAGGTAAGATTGACGCGGCATCTAAGGATCAGGCGGTTAACGCTCTTCACCAAAAAGATTTGGTAATTTTGTATCTGGAATCTGCTGAAAAGCCTATCTTTTCAGCAGATCTTCTTCAGAAATTAAGTAGGGTATCTAAAAAAGATGTTGTTGGTTTTACTCGTCAATTAGCCACACTTATTGACGCTGACGTTCCGTTGGTAGAAAGTTTATATACTTTAAGTCGCCAAACTGAAAGAGAAGTTTTTAAGAAAGTTATTACCAATGTTGCTAAATCCATTGAAGGCGGATCCTCCCTCTCGATAGCTTTGACAGAGCACGATCAGGTTTTTAGCACGTTTTACATAAGTTTAGTTAGGGCGGGAGAATTTTCGGGTAAGCTTCATGCTACTCTGAATTACCTAGCTGATTATTTAGAACGTAGCGCCAGCTTAAACTCAAAAATTAAAAGTGCTCTGGCCTATCCTGTATTTGTTTTGGGGGCGATAGTTTTAGTTTCCTTTATTGTTGTTGTTTTTGTTTTACCGCAATTACTGGGAGTTTTAAAAGATTCAGGCATTACAGATTTGCCAATTTCAACCAAAATATTGCTTGCAGTTACCGACTTTATTAATAATTACATCATTATTATTCTTATTGTAATTATCGGTTCTATCTCCGGGTCTTTCTACTACCTTAGAACCGAAGAGGGAAGGGAAAAATGGGACGAAGTCAAATTATATTTGCCACAATTCGGCATGCTGATTAGGAGTTTTTATCTTGCTAGAATTGGGGAAACCCTGGCAACTCTTATTAAATCAGGAGTGCCAATTTTAGATAGTTTAAGTATAACCGGTGAAGTTGTTGGTAATGTTATGTATCAAAAAGCCCTTTTAGAAGCCAGAGAAAACGTAAGAAGCGGTGGTACAATATCCGAAACCTTTTCTCAAAACGAAATATTCCCAGTTTTAGTTAGTTCTATGCTGGCTATTGGCGAGAAAACCGGTCGGACAGATTCTATGTTAGAAAATTTTTCTAAATTTTATAAAACCGAAGCTGAAAACGCCATTCAAAACCTTACCCAACTTATTGAGCCAATACTTATACTCCTCCTTGGTTTAGGGGTGGGTGTTTTGGTTTCAGCGATTTTATTGCCGATTTATAGCTTGGTAGGAGCGTCGTAGTATGAGTGGTGGTGTGCATATCTCGTTTTGCTAATGTTTTAAGGAAGCTTATAATATATATAGAACATAATAAGCGTACTGCGTAGAAACTCTCGGTGTTAAATTTAAAATAAACACTGAATGTTATCGCTGACGCTAACACAAAGTGTCTATTCCGTTTAAAAAATCTCTTCGAGATTTCCGTGGTTTTACCTTGGTCGAGCTACTCGTCGTTATTGGTATAATTTCAATATTAGCCACTATTTTGTTATTGCAATTAGGCACCGCTAGAGCTAAATCCAGAGATGCCAAGCGTATTGCGGATATTAACCAGGTTCGTTCAGCTATTGAACAAGAATTTGATGATGTAGGTTTCTATCATAACACTAACGATATGACTGGGTTAAAACCAAAATATTTATCACAGGTTCCAGTTGATCCCTTATCTAGCTGTGCTCCAGGTACTACTTATACTGGAATTCTTGGCGGTGGAGCGCAGTGCTATGGTTATGCCTATACCTTGTCAGCTGCTGCCCCAACAAGATATCACATTTGGGCTCAATTAGAACAAAAAAATAGGAACGCTCTAGGTACCGATGCTGACCTTAATTCAGCTGGTTGGTCTGGGGCGCCTTTTGATGCCTCAAATCCTGCTGTCAGCGAACTTTGCCCGTCTCCAATTGGCGCTGGATTTAATTGTGTGTTTGATCTTGGCCTGTAATTGGTTTTAAAACCCACGCAAGCCTAGAACTTCCTAATAGATGAATTACTTTGTAATAACCGTTTTTGGTGTTATTCTGGGGAGTTTTGTTAATGTTGTGGCCTATCGGATTCCTATAGGGAAGCCAATAGTAAATGATCGTTCTCAATGCAGGAATTGCAAGAGTCAAATTGCTTGGTACGATTTAATACCGGTTATAAGTTTTATAATCCTTGGAGCCCACTGCCGCAAATGCCATGACAAAATAAGCTGGGTTTATCCATTAGTGGAGGTAAGCTCTGGTTTAATTTTTCTAGCCTCATATTATTATTTTCAGTCTTCCGGACTCATAAGTTTATTTTTCACGGTGTTTATTTTAGAAATACTTTTAACACTGTTTGTAACCGACCTTACATATTTAATTCTTCCTGATATAATTATATTAACCGGAGTAATAGGGGTAGTTGCTTACGGTGTACTGGAAAAAATTAATATTATCCCAGTTAATCACGATATTTTATCGGTTAGTCACCTGGTGAGCGCCTTCAGTTTTTCTGCCGTACTTTATGTTTTTTGGTTAGTTTCAAAGGGAACGTGGATTGGTTTAGGTGACGCCAAGCTTATCGGTATGATCGGATTGGTGTTTGGCTACATTGGAACCATTTATATTTTGTATTTAGGAGTTGCCCTCGGGGGGATTATTGGCCTATTCTTATTGTTATTTGCCAAGGCCGATCGTAAAACCAAACTGCCCCTAGGTTCGTTTATTTGTCTGTCAGCGGTAGTTTATATTTTTACCAGTTTAAGCTTGGCTCAAAGACTAGGACTTGAATTGATTTTCAGATGATAAAATTAAATGAATTTATAGGAATCTCTTAAATTTAATTTTCCACTGAATTTAAATTTTTAGAAGAATAGAAAATATTTAATATCTAAAGACTTTCGAAATAATATT
>OBEQ012784032.1_pt1 | contig 12904 bp, 21 predicted proteins | sample 1670901 | NCBI WGS metagenome assembly OBEQ01 (sample SAMEA104232315, study PRJEB22302) | groundwater metagenome | biome: forest; feature: aquifer; material: groundwater | place: USA | collected 2011-08-07 | depth 5.4 m
CAAACCGATTAATGTTTACCTCATCGGCTTGCCCCAAGGCACTTGGACAATACTTGGTAGCGCTCTTGCCACTGTGGGGCCGAGCGCAAACGGAGTCGGCACCGCAACCTGGACTGTTCCCACCACACTCGTAACCGACACTGGCACAGGCAAGTATCAAATTTATGTTGAACAAACTGGTAACGCAAACGGCGCGGCAGTGGCGGGTTATTATGTTTCGTTTGTCGCGCCTACCGCGCTTAACACGCTGACCATTTCGCAGATGGCGAGTGTTTTGGAATCGGTTCGCGCGACACTGGAAAGAATAAGCGCCAGTTTGGGGAACAACTAGGGTGGTATTTAGTAGTTAGTTTGTAGTCGGTAGATTAAGAAGGGGAACCCAGCCCCCGCGCTTCGTGCGGGCAGGGGTTCTCGTTCCCATATTTTTTGACCCGTCAACCTGCCACGTCGACGTGGCAGGTTGACGGGTTGATTGGTGGGGGCATAGTTTTTGTCCACTGTTGACTTTTTTCTAGCCTCTGCTAACATGTTCCATACGCTCTTGCGCTCTTTTTGTTTTGCCTTTGAGGCAATCCAAAGGATTTAATTTATTTATTAGTTTTTAATATTGTGTAATTGTCCGCGTCAATTGTTTGACCCGAGGCAAGTAACAAAAAAATCTATGGCAGAATATAATCGTTCCAAGCCCCATGTCAATGTCGGCACAATCGGCCATGTTGACCACGGCAAGACGACTTTGACCGCGGCCATTTTGAACTCGCTTCATTTGGCCGGGTTTACAGTCAAGCTCAAGAAAGTTGATGAAATTGACTCCGCGCCGGAAGAGAAGGCGCGCGGTATTACTATCGCCCTTTCTCATAATGAATACGAAACCGCCACTCGCCACTACGCGCACATTGACGCTCCGGGTCATGCCGACTACATCAAGAACATGATTACTGGCGCCGCTCAAATGGACGGCGCGATTCTGGTGGTTGCGGCGACAGACGGCGTGATGCCACAGACTCGCGAGCACATTCTTCTTGCCAAGCAAGTCGGCGTGCCAAAGGTAATTGTTTTTCTAAATAAAGTGGATATGGTTGACGATAAAGATTTGGTTGACCTCGTTGAAGAAGAAGTTCGCGAACTTCTTACCAAGCAAGGTTTTGACGGCAAAGACGCCCCGGTTATTCGCGGTTCGGCTTTGAAAGCGCTTGAAGCTACCTCAAAAGACAACGAGTGGGTAAAGAAAGTTCTTGAGCTCGTAAACCAGCTTGACACTTACATTCCAGTGCCGGTTCGCGACATTGAAAAGCCTTTCCTTATGCCGATTGAAGACATTTTCTCAATTGAAGGCCGAGGAACTGTGGTTACGGGAAGAATTGAAAGAGGTATGGTCAAGGTTGGCGAAGAAGTTGAAATTGTCGGCATCAAACCAACAGCCAAGACGACTGTTACAGGTATTGAAATGTTTAATAAATCTTTGGCCGAAGGTATGGCGGGCGACAACGCTGGCGTGCTTCTCCGAGGAACGAAAAAAGAAGATGTGCATCGCGGTCAGGTTTTGGCGAAGCCCGGTTCTGTTACTCCGCACACCGACTTTGAAGCCGAAGTTTATGTTTTGAAAAAGGAAGAAGGCGGAAGACACACTCCATTCTTCACTGGTTACAAACCCCAATTCTATATTCGCACAACCGATGTTACTGGCGATGTAACTTTGCCTGAAAAAACCGAAATGGTTATGCCGGGCGATACTATTACTTTCAAAGTTAAACTCGTCGCTCCTGTAGCGCTTGAAGAGAAACAACGATTCGCTATTCGCGAAGGAGGAAAGACGGTGGGAGCGGGAGTGGTTACCAAAATTGTAGCCTAAAAGAAGGGTGTAGGGGTTAGGGTTTAGTTCTGAAATTCGTAAACCCTAAACCCTAAACCCTAAACCCTGTTCCATGCCAGTTAAAACTCCCACAACCAAAAAGACCCCCGCCAAGCGCGCTCCAAAAAGCGTCGCCAAAGAAGTTTTGCCTGCTAAATTGCGGATTCGCGTGCGCGCTTATGAACACAAAATTCTTGACGCATCCGTAAAACAAATTATGGATACGGCGCTTCGTTTTGACGCTTCCATTTTGGGGCCGATTCCACTGCCGACCGAAATTAAAAAATACACGGTCAATCGCTCGGCTTTCGTTTACAAAAACGCAAGAGAACAGTTTGAGATGCGAGTTCACAAACGATTGATTGATATTGTAAATCCCAACGCAAAAATTATTGAATCGTTAACCAATCTTTCACTTCCTTCGGGAGTGAATATTGACGTTAAAATGATGTAGGAACTGCAGACCAACGCAGATTCACACGCCAAAATTTTTCAGGGCAAAACTTAGGCGGGCAAGCGCAGAATTACGCAGAAAAAAACAAAACCCGCTTTGCGGGGCGGGTTTCGTTTTCTGAATTTTGTGCTAGTATGTCGGTATGATCCAAGATTACATTGGAACCTATTTAAATAAGGCAAAGTACGAGCGAATTGAAGATGGCAAGCGTTTTTATGCTGAGATAAAAGAACTTCGGGGCGTTTGGGCGACCGCCAAAACAAAGGAGGAATGTCGGAAAAATCTTATGAGCGCTTTGGAGGGTTGGATTATTTTAAGATTGCGTCGCAATTTGTCTATACCTAATTTCAAAATTCCAAGCTATTCGCTTCGTGTAAGAGATTATGCCTAAACTTTCTCCAGTTTCTTGGCGGACTTTTGTAGAACGGATGAGAGAATGCGGTTTTGACGGGCCGTATCAGGAAGGTAGACACCCATACATGGCTAAAGGAACTCTGACTGTAACGATTCCCAATCCGCATGATGGCGATATTCGTCAGGATTTGCTCCGAAGGATTCTCAAACAAGCCGACATTTCCCGTTCCACATGGCTTAGCAAGAAGAAATAAAATAAAAACCCTGCCACGACTCTGTCGTGGTGAGTTTTTTATAAGGTTTATTCAATCAACACATGTTCAGAATAGCAACTTCCTAACTTTCTAAAAAGTGTTTGGTGTTCGCAAGATATTCTTGCACATTCTTAATCCTTTTTTGTTTTTTTGTTTTGTTCCAGTAAGGGAATTTTTGGACGCTGTTTACGAGCATTGAAGCTTGTAAAATTTTTCTGTCAATTGGTTCACTTTGGTAAGCGTAACCTTCAGTGAATTGGTTTACCGCTTCAGGTATCCCGTTGCCTGCAGGACCAATTACTATGCTTCTTCCCAAATCAATGTAGGGTAGGTTGAGCATTGGGTCGTCAAAAACTGTAAGCGGTTTTGAGGCAAAAATATTGTAACTTCCATAATCGTAATGGCAGTAAGCGCTTTTCTTACAAGTTTCTCCGTATTCAAGGAGGATTTTTGTCGCAGTATCCAAAGACCCATGTTCGTTTTCAAAGAGTAATTTATGTTCCTTTGTATAAGACCTTTTCTTACTCATTGAGTTTTGGAGCCATGACTTAAAATCGGAGTATTCAGGCTTACTGTCTAAAATATGTCCGAAGCCTTCCACCTCGGGTAGGTGCATAGTACGCAAGATTTTTCCCATGTCCGTGAACGCTCCGCGTTCTAGTAACTCTTTATCACTGTACTTGGTAGAGAGAGTTTCTCCGTCTATATATTCCATGATTGTGTAGGGGCGTTTGCCAATGACACCCTCTTCAATTATATGTGGTACCCGCACTCCAACCTTTTCCCATTCTTGCAGAAATTTTGATTCCCCTTCGGGAAGGTCATCGCGCAAAGGGATTTTTATAACAAGCTTTTCTTCTGGTGTCTCAAGAAAGGCAATAAGGGACGACACGCCACTGAGCGAGAATGCAACACTGACTTTCTTACCCTGAAATCGCTCATGGTTAGCCAAGAAATTTTTAAGTGGCGACATCAGTTCCGTGCGACGCTCGTTGCGATTTTTATCCACCTCATGATCGGACATTTTAGGTTCGTTGAGAAAAGCAATTTCCGGTGTCGGGTTTTTTGATTCGTATTCCATGCGCTATGTAGTATATCAAAAATTTCATTGTTTATTTTTGAGGTTCATCAAGATGTTGAAAATATGAACATATGCGGATTAGATAAACTTTGCGGAAAAAGACTGACAAAGAAAAATCCCGCGATTCTGGACTTTTTGCGGAGGACTATCCTCGCTTAGATACCCCGCACGGAGTACCGCGCGGGGTAGTCCGAGTTGTAAATTCGCAGGATATATGCTTTTATTGATTATAGAAAACAAACTAGTAATTTATGAGCACAAAGACAGCAGATCACGAACGGAAAAAAATCGGTTTCGCAAAAAAGACACGCAAGTTAATGACCGAACTCAGGAATGAAACTGGCGGTAAACCTTTTGTCGCGAAACAATCTGTTCATGGGGCAACTATGCCGAAGCTCCGAAAGGGAGACCGTTGCCCTAAATGCAGAACGGGTATTATGATCAACGGCAAATGTAATGCTTGCCACGGCACGGGCAAAAGTTCCCTGAAAGATTTTTGGAAGCCTTCTGGTCCAATCAAGTAGACTTAGTGTTTCCAGTACCCCATCAATTTTGGTGGGGAATTTTTATACTTGCCTTGACAGGGAAGGGGAGAAAAGTATATGATAATATCATATTACATTATCATATAATAAAAAAACTATGAGTACCCTATCAGTGCCTTTGACCCCTCATCTTGAAGAAACTGTAAACCGTCTCGTAAAAGAAGGTTACGGTGCCAACAAGGCCGATGTTGTTCGTAAAGCTATCAAGCGTCTTTCCGAAGAAGAGGCGGTGAAGGCCATACTTCAGGCAATGAAAGAACCCACTTTGAAAGGAAACCTTCGCGAGTTAATAAAGAAAATCTAATGGCGTTTGAAATAGGATTCAAAGCATCTTTTTTGCGTACTCTAAAACATCTTGATAGAGATTTGTATGACGAAGCCGTTGAGAAAATAGAGTTACTTAAAGATGCCGGCAATCATCAGTCGCTCAAAGTTCACAAATTACACGGTTCACTTTCTGATTATTGGAGTTTCTCGGTAAATTACAAAATTCGGATTATATTTCAGTACGAGTCAAAAACCTCGGTGGTTCTTCTCGCTATTGGCGATCATGATGTCTATAAGTGAAGGTTAAAAATTAACTTTCTAAAAAGTATTTGGTGTTCGCAAGGTCCCTTCTTCTGCCATCCGTATCACTCATGGGAAAAAGGAACAGTTGAAAACAGAAATGGTCTGGTACGTCGGTATCTGCCGAGAAAAACAAACCTTGATGAAGTATCTCAATCTGATTTGAATGACATCGCTTTCGAAATCAACAACCGGCCAATGAAGTGCCTTAACTTTTCGACACCGTATGAGGTATTATTAGCTAATAGTGTTGCACTTGGAAATTGAATATGGGGCGGTTCATCATGCTGAAAATAAACACATATGCGGATAAAATAAGTATGGCGTAACGGGGTTCAACCTTGCTGAAAAAACTTTTTTGACTTTTTTCGCACGATTTGTTAGGCTCTATCCATTGTTTCCAAAACGGATGTTTAAAGGATGTAACGGAACCGCCAGCCCAAAGTGCTGTGTTCTAAAACTTTTAGATTTGGATGCAGTTCGAGGAGCAGACGAGAACCGTAATGAGGCGTACTCGGAGTACGACGAATGAGGCTCGGAGTCTGCGACAATGAAATGCGCCAAAAATAAAAGTTTTATATATGAAATTTATACTCGGTACAAAATTAAATATGTCCCAAGTTTGGGGCGATGATGGCAAGGTAAGGCCTGTAACCGTTGTTTCGGTTTCGCCGAATGTTATCACTCAAGTGAAGACCGAAAAGAAAGACGGCTATTCTGCCGTGCAGGTTGGGTGGGGCAAGCGCAATCCGAAAAATATCAGCAAGCCAGTTAAAGGTCACTTGAAGGAGCTGGGGAATTTCATGGGACTCAAAGAGTTTCGCGTGGAGGCTGACCCGACAATGCAAGTGGGCGACAAGGTTGACGCGTCGGTTTTTAAGCCGGGCGATGCGGTGGTTGTTTCGGCGATTTCAAAAGGCAAAGGTTTTCAAGGCGGAGTAAAGCGACACGGTTTTCACGGCGGTAGCAGAACTCACGGTCAGAAACATTCCGAACGCGAGCCGGGAGGCATTGGCGGAGGCGGGCGCGCCGGAGGCCGAGTGGCCAAAGGCATGCGCATGGCGGGACGAATGGGCGGGGGCAGAATTACGGTCAAAGGTTTGAAAATTGTCCAAGTTGACGCCATGAAAAATTTGATTTTGGTAGGGGGGCCGGTGCCGGGACGACGAGGGACACTCGTTGAAATTCGCGAAGCGAATTTCAACGAAAAGTAAAAAGTACGCAAGTACGCAAGTTTCTTCACTTTCTAACCTGCGTACTTTCTAACTTTTGAACTATAAAATTATGGATACCACTATTTACAACCAGCAAGGAAAAGAAACAGGGAAAATCACATTGCCCGAAGCGGTGTTCGGTTTGCCTTGGAACGCCGACCTTGTTCACCAAGTGGCGGTTTCCATGCAGGCCAATATGCGAAATATCGTGGCTCACACCAAAGATCGAGGGGAAGTGCGAGGCGGAGGCAAAAAGCCTTGGCGTCAAAAAGGCACGGGCAGGGCTAGACACGGCTCAAGCCGTTCGCCGATTTGGGTTGGTGGAGGCGTTACGCATGGCCCGCACAATGAGAAGGTGTATGCTCAAAAAATAAACAGAGTAATGAAGGTCAAGGCTTTGTTTACGGCTTTGTCCAGGAAATTTGCGGACAACGAAGTGCTTTTTTTGAATGAGATTGTTTTGAAACAGCCGAAAACCAAAGAAGCGAAAGTCGTGCTTGGCGCCGTTTCCAAGATAAAAGGCTTTGAGCTTTTGGGAAAGAAAAAGAAAAATGTTCTGCACATGACACTGCCATCAAAAAATTCGGTTCTTGAAAGAAGTTTTTCAAACTTCAGCCAGATGTCTTTCGGCGAGCTTCGCAATTTGAATGTGCTTGATGTTTTGAACGCGAAATATTTGGTGTTGGTCAATCCCAAAGAATCCTTGAAAAGTTTAGAGTCTAAAATTTAACTAATATGGGATTTCTCAACTTAAGAAAAAATAAATCCGTTTCCGATACAAAGACCAAAGCCGTCAAGAAGCTTGCGGTTTTAGACGCGACTAAAAGCGTTGCCGTGCTTGGCTCGCCTTTGCTGAGCCGAGCTAGTAATGTACTTATCCGTCCGCGAGTTACCGAAAAAGCCACGATTCTTTCAGAACGAGAAAGTAGAGTTGTGGTTTTTGAAGTAACCAAAACTGCCACCAAGAAAACCATAGCTGAAGCCGTGAAAGCTTTGTACAAAGTAACGCCGAAAAAAATTGCCGTCCTGCCAGTGCCAGCCAAAAGCGGTTTTGTCAGGGGGCGAGTTTCAAAAGGGCATACTTATCGGAAGGCGTATGTTTTTTTGAAGAAAGGAGACAAAATTGAAGTTGTATAGTCCGCAAGTGAAAAGTGCGCAAGTAACAAAGTTGCAAGTTTAGAAAGTTTGAAAGTTACCAAGGGTTGAAATTTGAGAACTTGCGCACTTTCTAAACTTTCTAACTAATTTTATGAAATCTTATAAACCCACAAGTGATTCCCGCAGACACATGACCACCATTTCCTATGGCGAGATTTTGACCGCGTCCGAACCGCACAAATTTTTGACTTCCGGTTTCAAACGCCATGTCGGACGCAACAATCGCGGTCGGCTCACCACTCGCCACAAAGGCGGCGGACACAAAAGGCTTTTCCGCGAGATTGATTTTGTTTTTGACAAGAAAGATATTCCGGCGGTTGTTGAGACGATTGAATACGACCCGAACCGCACTGGTTTTATTTCCCTCGTCTGCTACAAAGACGGCGAGCGCAGGTACGCGCTTTTGCCAAAGTCGCTCAAAGTCGGCGATTCGTTTATCGTTTCTGAAAGCGCTCCGCTCACCCCCGGAAATCGTTTGCCTTTGAAAAAAATTCCAGTTGGCACATTTATTTACAATGTTGAGCTAAAGCCCATGGGCGGCGGGAAAATCGGTCGCTCTGCCGGCAATTACGCTTCGGTTATCGCGCAGGACGCTGGTTATACGCATATCAAAATGCCTTCAACCGAAGTGCGAAAAATTATTGATACAGCGTGGGCTTCCATCGGCGAAGTTTCCAACGCCGAAAATCGTTTGGTAAATATCGGCAAGGCCGGGCGTTCAAGGTGGCTCGGCATTCGGCCGACAGTTCGCGGTTCGGCGCAAAATCCTGTTGACCATCCGTACGGCGGAGGCGAAGGCAGGCAAGGTCGCGGTCTTCGTTTCGCCAAAACTCGCTGGGGCAAGCATGTCGGCAAAGGTCAGAAATCTCGCACACCGAAGAAATATTCAAATGTGTTCATTGTTTCTCGCCGAAGGGTGGGGAAGAGCAAGAAAGGCGGTTTGTAGGGTGGAATCAAGAATTAGTAGTTATGGGTTAGGAATTAGGAAAACCCCGCCCCGAGGCAAAGCGCGGGGGCGGGTTTTCGTATTTTCTATCAGAACGCTTTTGTAAATTTGACTTCTGGTGAGCTTTTCTGCTAGGATAACTGCCACGCTCCTTACCGCAATGCGGATTCTCGCGGATTTCGACGCAGATATGCGCCGATTTAATCTGCGATAATCCGTTTTATTATTATCGGCGTTAATCTGCGTAATAAGATGACTAGGTCACTATCCAAAGGCCCATATGTTGACCCTCGGCTTCTAAAAAAGATTGCCGGAAAAAGACCGGAGCAGTCCGCGCCGATTAAGACATGGTCGCGCGCCAGCCAGATTGCTCCCGAAATGGTCGGCTTTAAGTTTTTGGTGCACAATGGCAAGGATTACCCTGAAGTGTTTGTGTCTGAAGACATGGTCGGGCATCGTTTGGGCGAGTTTTCATTGACGCGCAAGTTTATCAAACACGGAGGCAAGATGCAGAAAGATATTGAAGTCAAGGCCAAAGAAGGTGAAATCGCGTCGGCCCAAGCGGCGAAGGCGACGACGGAGACGAAGAAATAAGTATCAATTTTCAATTATCAATTTTCAATCAATTTTTTAATTACCAAATTTTCAAACCCGAGTTTTCATTGAAAATTGTAAATTGATAATTGAAAATTTAGCGAAGCTACAATGATTACCGCGCAGTTAAATACATATCGTCAATCGCCCAGGAAAGTCCGATTGGTAAGCGACTTCGTGAAAGGCAAGTCCGTGCCGGACGCCTTGCGACTTTTAGCGGTAACTACCAAGTCGGCGGCGAAGCCCCTGCGCAAGCTCATAGAAAGCGCGGTCAGAAGCGCCAAAAACAGTTTTGATATTGATGAAAAGCTTTTGTTTATAAAAGATTTTCAGGTTAATGCCGGAGCCACCTTGAAACGCTCCATGCCCCGCGCCCGCGGAAGCGCTTTTCCGATTTTGAAGAGAACAAGCCACATTTCCTTAATCCTAGAAGAGAAAGGAAATGTGGAAACACCAAACACCAAACACCAAACACCAAAAAAGCAGAAAGTGTAAATTTTGGTTATTGTTTCTTGGTTATTGATTATTTCATTCTTAATGAGCCACACCGTCCATCCATATTCCCATAGACTAGGCATCATTCGCGATTGGAAAAGTCGCTGGTTTTCTACTGGCGAAAAGTACAAAGAATTTTTGCGCGCCGACATTACCGTTCGGGAATTTTTAGAAAAACGGCTTCGCGGAATGTATGTTTCCGGCGTTGACCTTGAACGGAGCCAAAAAACTTTTCGGATTGTGGTCAAGACTTCGCGCCCCGGCATGATTATCGGCAAAAGCGGAGAAGGCGCCGTTAAATTGAAGAATGACATCGTGGCTTTGCTTAAAAAAGAGAAAGCTTTGACCACTCAAGAATTAAAGTTTGACATTGAAGAGGTGCGTTCACCTGAATCAAACTCGGCGATTGTGGCCCAAATGGTGGCAGAAGGTTTGGAAAAGCGCATGCCGTTTCGTCGCGTGATGAAGCAGACCATTGAAAAAGTTATGGCTAACCGCGATGTTAAGGGCGTGAAAATCTATCTGGGCGGACGGCTCGGAGGCGCTGATATGGCGCGTTCGGAAGAACTTAAAAAAGGCAGAATTCCGCTTCAAACTTTCCGCGCCGATATTGATTTCGCCCGAGACAAAGCCCACATGACTTACGGCGATATTGGTATTAAGGTGTGGATTTATAAGGGGGAGATCTTTTCGGATAAGAATCCGAAAAAATAATTATCAATTTTCAATTCACAATTTTCAATCAATTATTAAATTAAATAATTTTCAAACCCGAGTCTTCATTGAAAATTGCAAAATTGAAAATTGAAAATTTAGCGAAGCTACCATGTTATTACCCAAAAAAGTAAAATTCAGAAAGTGGCACACATCAAGAAGGAACGCGAAGCGTTCTTGGGTTGAAACCCGTGGCACGGAATTGAGTTTCGGCTCTTTTGGTTTGAAGGCCATGGACTCGGAGCGAGTGCAATCAAAACAGATTGAAGCGGCGCGAAAAGCTCTGTCGCGCTCGGCGGGCAAGACCGGAAAAATTTGGATACGAATTTTCCCGGACAGACCGTTCACCCAGAAAGCGGCGGAAGTCGGCATGGGCAAAGGCAAGGGCGACCCGCAAGGATATTGCGTTCAAGTAAAGCCGGGCAGAGTGATTTTTGAACTTGACGGCGTTGCCGAAGTTCCGGCGCGCGAAGCTTTGCGAAAAGCCGGCACGAAACTTCCGCTAAAAACCAAAATAATCAGCCGAGTTTTTTAATTTACTTGCCATGACTACAGAATTCAAAGGAAAAAGTGAGAGTGAACTCCAAGGACTGCTTGCCGATAAGCGGGAAGCCCTTCGGGTTTTTAGATTTGACATGTCGGGCAGTAAAGTGAAGAATATCAAAACTGGTCGCAACCTTCGCAAAGACATTGCTAGAATCTTGACCGAAATTAACGCCCCAACAAAATAGCATGGAAACAAAACCAAAAAATCCAAAAAATAAAGAGGAAAAATCTGGCAAAACACTTCACGGCAAGGTAGTTTCAACTAGAATGAAGGACACGATTGTTGTTGCCGTTGAACGATTTATCAAACACCCTAAATACCAGAAATTTCTGCACATCACGAAACGATTTAAGGCGCATGATGCGGGGAATACCAAGAAGGAAGGCGATATGGTTGATATTGTGGAGTGCAGGCCGATGTCAAAAGATAAACACTTTAGAGTAGTTACAAGTTCATAAAGTTATAAAGTTCATAAAGTAAATCCCAAAAAACATCTTTGACTTTATAAACTTTATAAACTTTCAACTTTACAAACTCATTTTATGATCCAGCCCCGTTCAATCGTGAATATCGCCGACAACTCCGGAGCCAAAATCGGAAGAATTTTCAAAGTGCTTGGCGGTTCAATGAAGCGTTACGCCGAGCTCGGCGAAATCGTGGTGCTTTCGGTTCAAAAGGCCGAACCGCGCAAAGCCGTCAAGAAAAAAGATGTTCTGCACGCCGTTGTTGTCCGCCAGAAAAAAGCTTATCGCCGAAAAGACGGTTCTTACATTCGCTTTGACGAAAATGCCGTGGTGATTTTGGAGAAAGGCAAGAAGGAGCCGATTGCCGGTCGGGTTTTCGGCCCCATTCCGAGAGAAATTTCAGAGGCCGGTTTTCAGACAATTGCGTCAAGAGCGCCTGAGATAGTTTAGATTTGGAGAAGGGTATAGGGGTTAGGGTATAGTTCTGAAATTCGGAAAAACTAAACCCTAAACCCTCCACCCTAAACCCTGTAATTTTTATGATAAAGAAAAACGATAATGTATATATTATTGCGGGAAAGGACAAAGGAAAGTCCGGCGCGGTTTCGCGCGTCTTTCCAAAAAAAAACCTTTTGATTGTGACGGGCGTGAACATGATAAAGAAACATCAGCGTCCTCGCAAGAGCGGAGAAAAGGGACAGATTATTGACAAGGCCATGCCAATCCATATTTCCAATGTTCAAATTATTGATTCCGACAGCAAAAAGCCGACACGAGTCGGCAAGAAATTGGTCGGAGAAAGATTTGTGAGGGTGAGCAAGAGGAGTGGGAAAGAGGTATAAGATAAAGAAGGGTATAGGGTTTAGGGTGTAGTCCGAAATCGGAGAAAACTAAACCCTATACCCTTTACCCTACACCCTAAATTTATGAAAACAACACGCGAAAAAGAAAAAGCAATGTTTGAAACTCTGAAAAAGGAGTTTGGTTATGTTAACCCCATGCAAGCTCCCAAGCTTGTAAAAATCGTGCTGTCTTCGGGCGTCGGGTCTTTCAAGGACAAGAAAAAAATTGATATTGTGAAAGACAGGTTGGCGAAAATTTCCGGCCAGAAAGTCGTGACTAAAGGCGCCAAGAAATCCATTGCCTCTTTCAAGTCGCGCGAGGGCGATATTGTCGGGGCGCAAGTAACTCTTCGTGGCGCAAGAATGTACAGCTTCTTGGACAAGCTTTTGAATATCGCTTTGCCTCGCACCAAAGACTTTCGCGGGCTTTCCATTTCCTCAATTGACGCCATGGGCAATTACAGCCTCGGTCTCAAGGAGCACAACATTTTTCCGGAAACAACCGATGAAGAGCTCAAAGATGTTTTTGGCATTGGCGTAACGATTGTTACAACCGCCAAGAACAAAAAAGAAGCGCAAGCATTTTTTGAACAACTTGGGTTTCCTTTCAAGCGGGAGGCACAGCCTGAGAAAAAATAGATATAAACAAACAAAAGTCAAAAAAGCAAGTCCAAAAAGCGGGCCGCTATAGGCCATAATAAAGTGTTACCGTAATCACGCTCCCGGATTTTGGCGATTTTTAAACTTTTTAATGAATTTGGCTCCCGTGTTTCCTTTGCTCATCATACAATACGCCACGAAGTCGCTCAACTTCTTTTAACAA
>OBEQ010459212.1_pt1 | contig 12902 bp, 8 predicted proteins | sample 1670901 | NCBI WGS metagenome assembly OBEQ01 (sample SAMEA104232315, study PRJEB22302) | groundwater metagenome | biome: forest; feature: aquifer; material: groundwater | place: USA | collected 2011-08-07 | depth 5.4 m
GCTCATGAAAAAGACGATCGCAGACATTGTCGCAGAACGAAATGCGCGGGTCGCGCGCATTTCGTGGAAATTTACTAAAGAGAAGGCGCGAGAAAAGTTCCCAGCGCTCTATACGAAGAATTAATTGGGGGTGGTACTAGCTAATAAGCTAAAACCTAACAAGCTCGTTTATGACTCAAGACCAAGCCTTCGATATTCTCAAACTCGGACACAATGTCTACCTGACCGGCTCGGCGGGGGCGGGAAAAACATACTTGCTCAATCGCTACATTGAACATCTCAAAAAAAATAATGTTGAAGTGGCGGTTACGGCTTCTACGGGAATTGCCGCGACGCACATGGGGGGCGTAACAATCCATTCATGGTCGGGGCTTGGTATTCGCGATTATTTGACGGAACAAGACCTTGACGCGCTTGAAGAACGGCGGTACCTCTTTCTGCGTTTTCAAAATACCCGCGTGCTTATCATTGACGAGGTTTCGATGCTGCATCATTTTCGTCTTGATTTGGTGGAAAAAATCGTGCGTTCATTCAAGCGGAATAGCGCGCCTTTTGGCGGGATGCAGGTAATTTTGTGCGGAGACTTTTTTCAGCTTCCGCCGGTTTCTCGCGCGAACGAACCCGAGGCGAAATTCATTTATCACTCGGACGCATGGAACGAAATGAATCTTAAAATTTGCTATCTCCATGAACAGCACCGGCAAACTGATGACGCTTGTGTTCGGGTGCTGAACGACATCCGCGGAAATCGCGTTTCGGAAGAGACGCTCATGCCGCTTCGGAGGCGCTATATGAAAGAACCCAAAGTTTCCATTCCGCCGACGAAACTCTACACGCACAATGTTGATGTTGATTCGGTGAATGAGAAAGAAATCAGCACGCTCGACGGCGAGGAAAATGTTTTTGAAATGACTTCGCGCGGGCGTGCGCCGCTCATTGAGGCGCTCAAGAAGAGTTGTCTTGCGCCCGAAAAACTTCGGCTCAAAATCGGCGCACGGGTGATGTTCGTGAAAAATAACATGGACGCGGGGTATGTGAACGGCACGCTCGGGAAAGTGGTTGCGTTTGAGAATGGTGCGCCCGTGGTGGAAACAGTGAAGGGCGCGCGCATTATGGCGACTCCGGTTAGTTGGATGATTGAAGAAGACGGGAAAATGAAAGCGGAAATTACTCAAGTCCCGCTTCGGCTCGCGTGGGCTATCACCGTGCATAAGAGCCAAGGGATGAGCTTGGATGCTATCGAAGTTGACCTCTCAAAATCGTTTGAAAAAGGCATGGGATATGTGGCGCTTTCCCGCGTGCGCACGCTCGATGGATTGAAACTTTTGGGATTGAACAAAATCGCGCTCGAAGTGCACCCCGAAGTGCTCGAATTTGATAAAGAGTTGCTTGACCAGTCAACAGAAGCCGAAAACGCATTACGCGCATTTTCCACGGAAGAAAAAATGCGCCGACAAAAAGAATACCTCGCCTCAATTTCAGGGCGGAAAGAAAAAAAGAAACAAATTTCAACTTATGAAGAAACGCGCGCACTTTTGGCAAGCAAACTTTCCATAAGAGAAATGGCGCAGAAGAGGGGAATAACCGAAGCGACAATTCTTCAACACTTGGAGAAACTTGTGCAAGATGGAAAAGTGAATGCATTGCGTGAGCTTGCGCACATCAAACCTCAAGCAAAACGCTTTGAAAAAATGAAAACTGTATTTAACGCGGTATATAAAGAAACGGGAGAAATGAAACTTTCCCCCGTGCGAGAAATTCTCGGTGAAAGTTTTAATTTTGAGGAACTGCGAATTGCGCGGCTATTTTTAAAAGGGGAATAAATTGTCAAGGTTCGACCTTGATAATTTATTCCCACTCAATCGGTTTTTCTCCGTGCGCTTTCAGATATTCATTCGTCTTGCTGAAATGTTTACAGCCGAAGAATCCGTTGTAGGCAGAAAAAGGGGAGGGGTGTGCGGCTGTGAGTACGAGGTGCTTTTTTCTATCAACTATTGCGCCCTTCTGTTGTGCGTATTTTCCCCACAAAATAAATACCAGATGTTCTTTTTGTTCCGAGAGCGCGCGGATGGCGGCATCGGTAAATTCTTCCCAACCCTTATGTTGATGTGAACCGGGACTTCCTGCACGGACGGTGAGCGTTGCGTTCAAGAGCAGTACGCCCTGCTTTGACCAGTACTCAAGATTTCCTATTTGCGGAATCGGCGTCCCGATATCGTCGCGGATTTCTTTATAAATATTTTGGAGCGATGGCGGCACGGCGATATTTTCGGGCACAGAAAAGCATAAGCCATGCGCTTGCCCCGCGCCGTGATATGGGTCTTGCCCCAAGATAACTACGCGCACTTTGTTGAACGGGCACAGCTCGAAAGCGTGAAAAATAAATTTCGGAGGAGGATACACCGTCGCGCTTTTATATTCATCCCGCACGAATTTTGTCAGCTCCGCAAAATATGGTTTTGTAAATTCGGCTTTGAGCGCCTCTTTCCACAAGGCTTCGATTTTTATGTCAGACTTCATGCAGTTTATGATACAACAAGAGCAGGGTATCGCGCCATAGTATTTTTTATTTTTTGTGCTATTATGCTGATATGAAAACGTTATCAAAAAAACAATTTAAAATCATTATAGAAAAAGACCAAGACGGCTATTTTGTCGCCTCGGTACCCGCTTTGCCTGGTTGTCATACGCAGGCAACTACACTCGCCGATCTTACGATGAAAATTCAGGATGCTATCAAGCTTTGTCTTTCCGTTGCAAAAACCAACAAGACCTATGCCAAACGAATACAAGAACTTTCGTATGAGCCTTCTTTTGTCGGTATTGATACGGTAACGGTTTAAGGCACTTTATGGTATCGGCAAGAATGAGGCAGATAAAAGCGAAAGACATTGTCCGTGTTTTAAACGATTTGGATTTTGTGAAAATACGTCAGAGCGGTTCGCATGCCTTCTTTCTTCATACTGACGGAAGGTCAACAATCGTTTCGTCTCATGGAGGTGAAGATATTGGGCGCGGACTTTTGCGGCGAATTTTGCGGGAAATTCAAATATCGCCAGATGATTTTATGGATATGCTTTAGGCGATATAAAAACTCGCATATGACCCAAGATGAAGCGCTCGAAATTTTGAAGATGGGACACAATGTCTATTTGACCGGCGCGGCGGGCGCGGGGAAAACTTTTGTGCTCAATGAGTACATTCGATTTTTGCGCGGGCAGAATATTGAGGTCGGCGTGACGGCGTCGACGGGTATTGCGGCAACGCACATGAATGGAGTAACGATTCACTCGTGGGCGGGAATGGGAATTAAAGATAGTCTGACCGACACCGAGCTTCGGGCTCTCGTGAAAAAACGGCACCTCGCTAAGCGTTTCAATAACACAAAAGTGCTTATCATTGATGAAGTCTCCATGCTCCATGCGCATCGGCTCGATTTGGTTGACCGCATCGCCCGCGTTTTTAAGGGAAATTTTGAAGCGTTCGGCGGGATGCAGGTTATTTTGTGCGGTGATTTTTTTCAGCTTCCGCCGGTGAGTCGCTTCGGCGAACCGCCACCTCATTTCGTCCACAAATCTCACATCTGGAACAATATGGATTTGCGCGTGTGCTATCTCCATGAGCAGTATCGCCAGACGGATATGGAGCACCTGCGCATTTTGCAGGCGATTCGCACCGATACGGTGGACGACAGCGCCCGAGATTCTTTAGACCGACGACGGGGTGGCGACATTTTCGGTATGCCCCATCACACGCGACTTTTCACGCACAATGTTGATGTTGATTCTCTTAATCGCGCGGAGCTTGCGCGGCTCGAAGGAGAAGAACAGCTCTTCGTGATGGAGGGGAGCGGGCACGAAATTCTTTTGGATATTCTCAAAAAAAGCACGCTCGCCTTGCCCGAACTTACGTTGAAAATAGGCGCGCTCGTGATGTTTATAAAAAATAACTTCGAGAAAGGGTATGTGAACGGCACACTCGGGAAAGTCGTCGCATTTGAAAAAGACGAGTTCGGCACCTTGCCGGTCGTAGAGACGGTTTCCGGAAAACGCATTACCGCCACGAAAGAGATTTGGGAACTTGAAGAAGACGGGGAGAGCGTGGCGGATATAAAACAGATACCGCTTCGGCTCGCGTGGGCTATTACGGTGCACAAGAGTCAGGGGATGAGTTTGGACGCGGCGGAGATTGACCTCTCGCGTTCGTTTGAGCCGGGCATGGGATACGTGGCGCTCTCTCGCGTGCGCACGCTCGCGGGCTTGCGGCTTGCGGGGCTCAACGAAACCGCGCTCAAAGTGAATCCGGAAATTCTCATCTTTGACCGTGAGCTCGAAAGACAATCGGAGGAGATGGTGTGGAAGCTCCGCGAGATTCCGGCGGAAGAGCGAGCGTACTTGCAGAAAAAGTTTTTGAATTCCATAGGCGTAAAGACCGAAAAAGAGGATAAGAAAAAAACATACTCCGTAGAAGAAATCCGCAAAACAACCGCAAAGGCATATCAGAAATGGACGCAGGAAGAAGACGAAAAACTCGTCGAAGCGTTCACGAGAGGAAAAAAAGCAAAAGACAATTTGGCGCTCCTCGCCATTCTTTTTGAAAGAAAAAACGGCGCCATCCGCTCGAGGCTGAAGAAGCTCGGACTGCTTGGGGAGTGACGGTTTCGGCATGCGGCAAAACTTCGCATATGCGAAGTTTTGCCGCGTATGAAAAAAGCCGCGAGTATATCACTCGCGGCTTTTGTATATTTTTTGTTATGTTTTGTACTTTGTCAGATTTCCTTCAAATTCTTGCAAACGTTTATAAATGCTTCGGAGTTCCGTAACCGTTGTCCAGTTTTGGGTGAGCAAAGCAAAACCGCCATGTACTTTTTCAAAAGCATTTGATACTTGAATGAGTACGCCTAAAGTGATTCCGCCGGTAAACAAGCTCGGTCCCATAATAATGTATGGCACGATAACCATGACTTGGTCATACAGGTTAAGCCATATGTCAAAATATCCGTAATGAAGGAACAAGCGATGATAGTTGAAACTGATGCCGGTGAAAAGTTCGGTGAGCGACGCGATTGATGAATAATTTTCTTTATCATCTTCGCCGTAGACCAGCTCTTTCCGAAACGCCGCCTCCACTTTCTGATTATTGTATTCAAGTCCCGGCAACTTAATGCCCACGATCCAAGAGATAACCATCCCGCCCATACTCACCGCGATGGCGACCCAAACAAGCGAGCCGGGAATATTTTTTGCAAATTCAAGCTCCACCCCCTTGCTTAATGTCCACAAGATTGGAAGAAACGCGACGAGAGTCATGGTTGCCCGAACGACTTGCAGACCAAGCGTTTCAACAATTTTCGCAAATCGATAAGCGTCTTCTTGTATCCGCTGACTCGCACCCTCGATTTCTTCGTTCACGTTTCGCCATCTGGGGATGTAGTTGAAGGTGATAGCTTTGCGCCAGCGAAATGAATACAGCCGCGTGAAGTAACTCGTGACTGTTGCCAAAAGAATATAGGGGATAGCGATGTGAGTAAACACGAGCAAACTTTCCCAAAATTCTTTTACGGTATGTTCGTTTGCTTTTTGCAGGATATCATAGAAGTGCCCGTACCACGTGTTTATAAGCACCGACATATGTACTTGAGCATAGAGCGACACAAGCAAGAATAGCCCGCCGCCATACGCCCACCAAAACCAATCTTTACTGCCATAAAATGATTTAAACATTTACATCTCCTTTGTTGCTGTCAAAAAAGTTACTGCGTTAGTTATACGCGAGTATTTTTATTTTGTCCATAAAAAAGCCGCGGAGGGAATCCCCACTCGCGGCTTTGTATTATTTCTTTTTTCGTGAATAGAATGGCAGCGCGGTTACGACTGCGGGGCGGTAGTCTTCGCCGATTTTAATCCAGACGGTTTCGCCCGGATTCATTTTTTCTCGGGTGTAGCCCATAAGGATTCTTTTTTTGAGGCTCGGTGAGTAGGTCGCGCTCGTGACTATACCGAATTCATCCGGAATCCCGACTTCCGCGCCGACAAAAATCAAACACCCGTGTTCCGGAAAAAATTTTGTGTCCATGACAAATCCTTGGAAATTTCTTCCGCCGCCGCGGCTTTTTAACGCGAGGGCTTTTTCGATTGCGTCCTTGCCGATAAAATCTCCTTTGTCAAAAGAAACGAATTTTTCAAGCCCCGCTTCAATCGGATTTATGGTTTCGTCGATATCGTTCCCGTACAACCGCATGCCGGCTTCGGTGCGGAGCATGTCGCGCGCCACGAGTCCGGAGGGGAGAAGCCCAAATTCTTTTCCTATGTCAAGGAGTGTTTTCCAGATAATTTTTGCGAGTATCTGCGGGCAAATAATTTCAAACCCATCTTCCCCCGTGTATCCGGTTCTTGAAATAAACATGAATAATCCCATATTTGCCAAATTAAAGGAATAGCGTTTTTGTGGCAGACGGCAGTGCGGCAGGCTTTTGGAAAGAATTTTTTCAGCGCAAGGTCCTTGGAGAGCAAGGATAGCATTGTTTTTTTGTGCGGCGATGGTTATGGAAAATTCTTGCATGCAGTTGAGTCCAAGAAACCAGCCATATATTTTTTCAATATTACTTGCGTTTATAACAAAGAAAAAATGCGTGTCCGAAACTTTATACACGGTAGTGTCATCGAGTATCCCGCCGCTTTTTTCGCAGAGAAGCGTGTACTGAATGTCGCCGATACTCAAACGACTGACGTCGTTCGTCGTAACATACTGTACGAACTTTTCGGCATCTTTTCCCTCGATGTCAATCACTTTCATGTGCGAAACATCAAACAGTCCGGCTTGTTCGCGCACTGCTCGATATTCTTTGTTTGCCCCGCTGTACCACAGCGGCATTTCCCACTCGCCGAATGGTCCCATTTTAGCTCCATTTTTTATATGCCAGTCGTGAAGGGGAGTCTCTTGTAGTCTGTTCATACTATTTACCTCGCAAGGTTTGAGTTTGTATCCGAATATATACAACCACGTTTTACAATAAAAAGCAAACAAAAATTTGATTTGATTGACAAAAATAAAAAACATGATTAAATGGAAAACAGATAAATATATTTATGAATGTGAACGGAGGTATGCCATGGCAAAAATCACCGCTGCCGAATTCTCTGCCGTCCTTGCTGTTTTGGTTGGCAATATAGATTTGAGTCGGCTGCATTTCGATCAGGCAAGGCTCGCAGAGTTTGTTATTGGAGACCCGATACTGGCGGGGGAGGAGTTTCTCCGTTTTTTACAAAATGGCGGACGCGTTCACGTGGTCGGCGAGCACATCATTGACTGCGATGCGGCACCCTCTCTTCCTAAAGGTCTGACTCTCGAATATCACAAAAAGGGAGGAAAACTTCTATGGAATCCGAAAGATTTTAAACTCAGATTTCATCCGGAGCAAGAGAACGGGGTTGTCGGCGGATACACTCTGCGCGAGTGGCTAAAGAACGAGCCCATATACAATGCCAACGTCTTGGACTACTGGCTCGCGCACCCTTACATTATTCCGCTCGAGTGCAAGGGAAAGTGGACATACTTTTGGAACACCATTTTTAGCGACCCGGACGGCACGCTGTATGTCCGCTATCTCGACTGGGTTGATGACCAACCAATCTCGGGTTATTGCCTGCTCGACTATGGCTTTAGTACCAATAGCCCCGCGGCGGGTTTCGTAAGGGAACGACCTGAAGAACTTGAAACATCATAATTTTTTTTTAGACTTTTTGCTTCACAGCTTTTGACCCCGCATTTTGTGCGGGGTTTTTGTAACCGCTTGACTTTTAAGAGGAAGTATAATATAGTAGATATTAAGGAATTTGGACAGAAAAAGCGTAATCCCGGCTTCTTCTCTCGGGATTCACTTTTAATGTCACCGAGAGAGGTGGCTCCAACTAACGTTCACAGCATGGTCTGTGCAACATCTATTTAATCGTATGGAAAAAAGATCACACAATAATAACACCTCGCCATCGCGCGGTTCCGCGCGGACTGCTCGAAGCGGTTCGAGTGCTTCATCGCGCCCTCGTTTCGGCGGCGCGTCAAATGGACGACCGGCATCATCCGGAGGTTTTCGCTCCGGCACGCCTTCACGCGGTTTCGGCGGTCGACCTTCGGGTGGACGCACCGCTCGTCCGAGTCAAGGCAGAAGCGGTGGCAGTCGTTTCAAAGGCGCGCGCATTGACGTGTCTAAATTTATCAAAAAGGCGCGTATCGTAGAAGAAACTCCGGCGTATATTCCCGAACATGCTTTCGCGGACTTCGCCATAGACCCGCGCTTGAAAAAAACAGTTGCCGAAAGGGGATATGTCACGCCGACGCCGATTCAGGATCGGGCGATTCCTCACGTACTTCTCGGTGAAGATGTTATCGGCATCGCGAATACCGGCACGGGAAAGACCGCGGCGTTTCTTCTTCCGCTCATTCACAAAGTGCTCGGCAATCCGACGGAGAAAGTTATCGTGGTGGTGCCGACGCGCGAGCTCGCACTTCAGATTCACGATGAACTTCGCGCGGTGGTAAAAGGTTTGAGTATCTTTGCGGTTTCCTGCATCGGCGGTTCAGGTATCGGCGAGCAGATAAAAAACTTGCGAATGAAACACAATTTCGTCATCGGCACGCCGGGGCGATTGAAAGATTTGATTGAGCGGAAAGCGCTTGACATGTCCCGCTTCTCGACTATCGTGCTTGACGAAGCTGACCGAATGCTTGACATGGGATTTATTCCCGACATGAAATTCATCATGGGAAAGATGCCCGCAGTTCGGCACTCACTCTTTTTCTCCGCGACATTTTCGCCGGAGATAGAAAAGCTCGTGCAGGGCTTCTTGAAAAATCCGGTAAAAATTTCCGTGAAGACGGGAGACACGGCTGAAAACGTTGACCAAGACATTGTGCGCGTGAGCGACCGGACGAAAAAGATGGAAGTTTTGCATGACCTCTTGAACAAGGCCGGTTTTGCAAAAGTGCTCATCTTCGGGCAGACGAAGCATGGCGTGGAAAAACTTTCCAAAGAGCTTGAGAAGCGCGGTTTCAAATCCGCTTCCATTCACGGCAATAAAAATTTGTCACAGAGAAAGAAAGCGCTTTCGCTTTTCAAGACCGACATGATACACATTCTTGTCGCCACTGATGTTGCCGCGCGAGGACTCGATATTGATAACGTGAGTCATGTCATCAACTACGACATTCCCGCGACGTACGAAGATTACACTCACCGCATCGGCAGAACGGGGCGAGCGGGGAAGAAGGGGAGCGCCATTACTTTTGTGGAGTAAAATAGCACTTACGCGTTTGGCGATATGTTAGGTTTCGGGCTGTGGTGCGCGTTCACCGTATTGTTATACGGCTCCTTGCGCTCCTCGCCCAAAACCGTCGCATCTCATCCAAACGCGTAAGTCCTATAAAATAAAAAACCGCCGCGATGAATGTCGTAGCGGTTTTTGCGGTTTTGAGACTCGGGCTTCGCAATGGTTTTCTATTTTCGTACAGTTTCTTTCTCTTTTTTCATGTGTTAGGATAGCCCCATGAAAACAAAAATCCTTCTTCTTATCGCGTTTTTATTCACCCTCCCCCAATTCGCCCTCGCCAACATCACCTTCTTCGGAAACGACAACACTGCGCGCGACTGCTCCGCCATCGGCGCATGGAACGCGCCGACCAAAACTTGTACGATGAATCGCGATACCGCCGGACACATCATCATCACCGACCCCGGCACCACACTTGACGGCGCGGGACACACGCTTTTCGAAGGTTCTTCCGATACCACACTCGGTATTCATGTACGGGATGCCGGAAGCGTTACGATAAAAAATCTTCACATAAACGGTTTTTCTTTCGGAATATATTTTGCAAACTCTCCATTCGGCACGGCGGAAAACAACACCGTAAACAACCAATGGATAGGCATATCTCTCTTCTCTTCGCCGAACGGAACCCTGCGAGGAAACACTATCACCGGAACGACCGGATTTTTGGGGCTATCAGTCAATTCCTCCGACACTGTTCTTCTTGAAAACAACACCGTTTCCGGATACTCGCAAAACATCTTACTCGACGGCGCATCGTTCGACACAGTACAAAACAACACCCTCTCCGGCGGATACACAGGAATCGAAGTCCGGAATTCAAGCGATAACACGTTTATTGAAAACAATATTTCCGGCGCAACCGATATGGCTGTCTACTTCTCCGACAGCACAAGTCCGAACAGTTTCCGCAACACTTTTTCTGGAAACGCCTTTCGGGGTTCAAACGTCGGAGTACTCTCAACACTTGCGATAAATACCGGCGGCGGAGGCCTGATGGTTTCATTTCTCAATACACTGTTTCCGCAAGCCCTCGCCCTCTCCGACAACGACAACGTTTTCTTCCACAATGATTTCATCAACAATACACGAGATGTTACCCTCTTAAGCGCAGACCTCATGCGCTTCTCGAAACCCACGCCCGACGGCGGGAATTTCTGGGACAAAAACACATCTTGCAGAGACGCAAACGCGGATAATTTTTGCGATACGCCCTACCTCGCAGACTTCGGCGTTTCCGATGACCTTCCCCGCGTTCGTTCAATGAGCGCGCGAACACCAGCCCTCTCCAACCCGACCGAAACCGAAGACGACGGCAAGCAGGACGCGAAGGGGGTTGCCGGCAAAACGAAATTCACTTTTGGTATTTCATACGCCGGAGCCGTCGCACCGCAAAATGTAATGCTCTGGACGAATGATGGAACCATCACTAATCAATACCCCCTCGCCATTTCCGCAACCACCACGAACGATGGAAATTTTGCGAACGGAGAAGACTACACCATCACCCGCACTTTCCCGAAAGGACACTACGGTTACCACTTCGAAGCAAACGGAGGTGCGGTGAGATTTCCCGCAACCGGTGAGCTTTCTTTTACGGCGGGGTATTCCAACGTTGCTTTTCTGCCGGGAATTAAAGCCAGCCGTCTTTTCAAACAAGGGGTTGGATTTGAAGACCAGCTTTGGGAGCCGAACTGGAAGACGGATACGCAAGACATTACGCTGAATCCGGACGGTTCAAGCGTTGATACGGATATTTATACGAAGACTGATCCGAACGACGGTCTCATTGACCAAGCGAATATCATTCCCAGTCTTACCGGCTTATTGCAAGAAAATTTCTACTTGAATTTTATTGATTCAATGGACAAAATGGTGAAAGATAAAGAAATTGTGAAATGGAAAGCGCTTCCGTACGACTGGCGGCTGGCGTTTCCGCAAATTCTTCACGGCGGAAACGCAACCATAAACGGAAAGATATTTTATGACAACAAATACGCCACCGGTACGCCGTATATCTTGCAAGAATTGCGGGCGCTTGCAAAAACCTCCGACACGGGAAAAGTTACCATCGTTGCTCACAGTATGGGCGGACTTTTGGCGAAGAAATTGCTTCACGATTATTCCAACATCGTGTCATCAACCGATACGCTCATTCTCGTTGATTCTCCCCAGCTCGGCACCCCGCAAGCGATTGCCACCTTGCTTCACGGAACGGGTGAAAATATCCCCAACGGTTTCGGTTTCTTTACCGATGCGAAAACCGGTCGCAAGGTGTCGCAAAATATGCCGTCCGTTTACACGCTTTTGCCATCGCGCGAATATTTCGCTCGCGTAACCGATGAGGGACAAAGTTATACCAGCGCGATTTTACAAAATGCGTCGCTTCGGAATATCACCGATGATGCGCTTTTCAACGCAAACACTGTTTTGGATTTTTTTCAAACGAAATATGGCACGACGACCGTTACGACCTACAACGCGCTTAAAGATTTTCTTGGCGGTAAAGACGGGCACTTCTCCGCGCCCGATGACGATATCGTCCATCCGAAAATAATTCAAATGGATATGCTCGCCAAAGCGCAAACGATACACGACGAAATAGACAATTGGACACCGCCCGCGGGAATGCGCGCGGTACAGATTGCAGGATGGGGAATTCCCGAAACCATTCGCGGAATTAATTACAAAGGAAAGGAAGTCTCAACATCTTGCCCGTCGCCGTTTGCCGGTTCATGCAAAAAGACGATTTTTGACGTTGAGCCGATGTTCACCTTTGATGGCGACGGGACGGTGGTGGTGCCGAGCCAAACGGCGATGAATACGGAGACATATTTTGTGGATTTGAATGGGCATAATGCGCAATTTTTGGGATTCAAAAAGAATCGGACACACGGCTCTGTTTTTGAAGTTAAAAGCGTGCGAGACCTTATTGAAAATATTATTAAAAAAGTGGAAAGTCCGGCAAACAATTTGGACTTCATCAAAACCGACAAAAATCAATTGAAACAAGCCGGTCTCAAAAAACTCCTCCGCCTTTCCCTCCACTCTCCCGTAAAAATTGATGTTACCGACAAAGACGGAAACCATCTCGGCATTTCCGCCAGTTCCACCGCGATAAAAACGGTTTACGATACGCAAATGCCGAATTCCTACTATCTCGAAATGGGAGAAGGGAAATATGTCGGCTTTTCTCTTTCGGGAACCACCACCATACAATTGCAGGGCACAGGAACAGGAACTTTTACCTTTAATCTTGAACAATACCAAGGCGATACTAGAGAAGGATCTCAAACATTCATTGATATTCCCGTGAGCACGACAACCAAAGCAATGCTTGTCATAAACACGCTTGTTGACGCGAAAGAACTTGCGCTTGATCAAAACGGCGACGGCATTATTGATTCAGTAGTTTTCACCGATGAAAACAAAGAAACGATAACCTTTCAAACGCTGAAAGATGAAATTCAAACCTTACCGGAAAAAACAAACAAAGAACTTTTGAAAAGAGCCGTTTCCGCAGAAAAGCAATTTGCGAAAGGAAACTACAAATCCGCAAAAAAGAAATTGACGAAA
>OBEQ012456672.1_pt1 | contig 12899 bp, 8 predicted proteins | sample 1670901 | NCBI WGS metagenome assembly OBEQ01 (sample SAMEA104232315, study PRJEB22302) | groundwater metagenome | biome: forest; feature: aquifer; material: groundwater | place: USA | collected 2011-08-07 | depth 5.4 m
CTATCAAATGTTTTTTACGGTGTCAATATGAAACCTGCAGCTGCCGGCTCCCGCGCAGCGGAAGCGGAAAAGAGTCAGGAAACTAGTGAGCGTGTTTCTTCTTTTGGTGTTTTCCTACGTACAGCCAAACTAATATTACAGCAAGAAATACGAGAATTGCAATTATCATTTCCATTTTCAAATTATATCATAGCTTATCCAGGCAGTCTATCCGCCGGCTCCCGCGCCGTGCTGGCTGACAGCGGTGCCAGAATAAGCCCCATGAGCAGAAGGTATTTTCTAGTGAGTGGCGTGGCGGCAGGGCTTCTTGGTCCGCTTGGCTTTTTTGCTTGGCGGAAAACTGCTAGCCCAACAAAAGAGACATTGCCTGGACCAGAAAAGATTGACACGAAGGAAGAGCTGCTGGCGTTTACAAACCGTTTAGCTGAAGAGCTTATTTCAGAAACAAATTTGAATGATCCCTTGTTATTGGATGTTAGAAAGATTGCTGCAAGCTTGAAAACTTCTGATCCTTTTAAAGGCTCAAACCGGATCAATATGGGGTCCGTCGGAGTGATGGGTCTCAAGGAAGAAGCCAACGGGACAAAAACTTTCCTAATGGATGAGGTCTCATGGAGAAAATTGGTGCAGCAAACTGGGACACAGACTCCGGAGTCCAGGCATTTTTTGAAATCGTTCCTATACAAGGAAGCGGGCACTTGGCATGCTCTCGAAACAATACGTCCGCAAGGGGTGACAAAAAAGATCGCAGAGCAATACTGGCGATTTTGGCAAGCCATTGAAAAAAAGAAAAAAACAGATCCCAATATAAAATTAGCGATCCCAAAAGAACTGTTTACGATCGCGCAGATAGATTTTGCCATTCAAATGCATATCGAATTTTTGGGTTACAATGACCAATTGAATTATCTTTACCGGCACGACATGTCCAAAATTCTTGACCGGATATCCGGAGAGAATATAGAGATGATCCGATATTTTCTGGAAAGCATCGCAACCGCCCGTCGGACTGGTTTCAGTGAGAAAGCTCAAGAAAGAGGCATAAAGATTGTCGTCGCCAACGTGTATTTTGTTGATGAGAAGAAATGGGACATGCACGACCGCGACTTGGGAATGACCATCAAAATGGTTAAGTTGAATGAAGTGGTTCTGAGAAAAAAAGCGGTGTTTGCGGAGCATGGCGACGATAAAGGATTTGTTGAGCCAAACCGTACCCAGACCGGAGATATTGACCCAGGTTTTTTGGATTATCTCACCAGCCCTTATTTTTATGATCCGAGTAAAATTTCTGATATTCCTGTAATTCCCCTGGACAATATTTTTGCCGGCGCCCGCGTGGCGAATGTAAGTGAAGATGGAATTATATTCACGGGGAGAGGGCCAGAATTAATCCAATTTCTTAAAAGCGCATCTGAAACGCCGACCCTTTTTTTAGGATTAAATCCTGAGACTTCTTTTAGAGACGCAATAGAAAAAGCATATCTAAGCTCCTTGGCGCAAGATACGGTCTTAAATAATAGTGAAGTTGAAGCATACAAATTAAGTCATGCCACACTCGATGTGGCACTGGATTTTCTTCGAGATTCTGAGGAGAAGTATTCACTCTATTATGTGGGTAAAGACCAATATTTTGTTTATGAGGCTCTGCCAGCCACTGCTAATACTGAAACGATCTTGGGTTACACCGAGCTACTTAGCCATTTTGAAAATTTGATCCTAAAAAGTAATAACGTTATTACACAGCAAAGTTTATTAGCAATTTTAACTCAAGAATATTTGGTTCCTCAAAATTTGGTCCAGCAGAGATTTCGTGATGCAGCGGAAGATACTTTAAAGAATGTGCTTGAGCGCCAAAAAGAATTACGGCCAGCGGCTCTATTGATTACAGGAACGCTGCAAAATAGACCACTCACAACTTTGCTGTTTTTAAAAGTTTTGAGCAATTTTATCGAAGACGATTTAGAAACGAAAAAGTTCTTTCGAGAAGTTTCCCTTCAAAATTACAATGGGGATATTGTAAGAAACGAAGAGGCGGTTCAATTTGCAGCTATTGCCTTACAATTCGAAGCATCAAAGCGGCAAAACGGTTCCCGCACAGCCGCAGAACTGAAGAAAGGGGATTATTTTTTCATTGAAAGCGATCAATCTTTCTATATTTATGAAGTTGTAGCGTTTACCGATAATGGTATGACAGTAGACGCTCACCGCTCTTCGGATGATCAATATGTCCCCATCAGACAGGATCTTAAACGATCATTTTTAGAAAAAGAAAAGATTCGGATTCTAACGGGGCGTTTTAATTTGATCCATGAGGCTGTGCTAAAATTTATCCAGAATCCTCAAAGCGGTCTTTATTCGGTTGATTTTAACAAGGCCCCTATAATCATTAGCCCGACACAAGAAACGTTTTCTGGTACGCAGCTTCATGTGAATGATTCAGAGATAGCTCTTATGACGGAAGGACAAGATAAAAGTTACGATGAAATGTTGTTACAAATTGCCTTAAACATAGAAGGAAGGCTTTTTGCCGGTTCCCGCGCCGCCAATCAAGCAAAACCGCTTGATCCGGATAGCGTCATGGAGCAGATAGAGAGTAAAGGCCCGGGTCAAAGTTATCTTGTAGTAGAGCAATTCTCTACAGGAAAACTGTATGTGTATGGTCCATTTCATGTGGATCAGACCAAGAATGTCTGGCCTAACAAAGGGACGCCCCTCACCATCACTATCAATACAGGCGATTCAGGCTGGCGGAGCTTTGAAAACATTATTTATATCGGAGGGTATGATTTGAAAGCCTCGGCGAGCTCACTCATTCCTCTGACTGACGATCAGATTAGAGAGGGCGAACAGAATGTCTCCGGGCCTGCTCTTTATTTGGTGCCATCTTTGTCCTCGATCCATGGGGTTGAGTTGACAACGCGTGAACTTATAAAATCCAGGCAAGTGTATGCTGTTTTGCCGCCGGTTCTTGATTCTGATTCCTCTAAAGCCGGCTCCCGCGCGGCGGTTGTGTTCAATGAGATATTTAAAGTGAGCGTGAAAGACGGCATTAAAAATAAGGCGAATATTCATGTAGTAAAGGTAAACCCCCCTTATTCTATGGGTTTTGAATTCGGAAGTGTGAATGCTAAAGACATTGCGCGTCCCGACGGGGCCGGTAACGAAGAAATTGCAAAAGCGGTCATTGCTGCCTTTACCGCCGAAGCCGAAGTGGCAAAAACGACTTCATATTTCAATCTGGTAAGTCTTATACGCGGAACTTTTGTATACCAAAACCAGGTGCTTGTTTTAAAACCGCAGATTCAAAGCAAAGACGTAGCCGGCTCCCGCGCGGCGAAGCCGATCGATATTGATATGGATGCTTTCCGTCAGCGAATAGGGGCTATTATCCTAAGATTGGGGCAGGTCCAATCTAGCATGGGACAAATTGAACAAAAACAAAGCCGAGAGGTTGTAGCAAGTTTAGAAAATTTGTTGCTAGGTCTACGTGTTCGTCCTGTTAGAGAGAGTTATGAAGATCTGCGTCAAACGCTTAATTCTAACGCGATCATTTTGGACCGTTTTCGGGAGGCCCAACATTTAGCCGCAGGTCTTAGAAGTATTGCCAGAAGCCTTCCTTCCGGCGCCCGCGTGGCGGAAAAAGTTCGGGGTCTGGAATTCGGAGTTCGGCAAAAAATTAAAGGATCATTAATTGGTGAAGCTCGAGATTCCGCCGCCCGTCTGACAATCCAACACGAAACAACAATTCACAGGCTTCCAGGAGAAGGGTCATTCACTCCTGAAAGATTATTTGGCGCAAAAGAATTTGGTCTTGGTGAAGTACCCTCTGCGCCGATTTCTGCAGCCGGCGCACGATTGCTCGAATCTTCTACATCTGATGATCTCACAGCCTTCTTCAATTCCCCCTTCATTTCCAACCAAATCCAGCCAGACAAACCCGCTTATATCGCCATTTTGGAAGGCACAGAGCCTATTCTTTACTTGCTCGCTAAATCTCAAGGCATTGTCGTAGCGCAGAAAGTGCCTCCCACAAATCAAAAGAGTGGTTCTTTCATAGGAGTTTTTGATTCGAAAGATAGAGAAGGCCTTATCCAGAATTTCTGGGATCAAAGACAGGCCAAAGTTCAAACAGCTTTTTCAAGTCATCCTCAAGAAAATGTTCTTTCTGCCATCGGCCTTGCCATGCACATCTTAAAGCAAGCCATGAATGATGAGACAAACGATCAAATGCCTATCCCGCTCATGGAAACAAATGTTTTTACAGAATCTGAGCTTGACGTTGCAAAACGTTATAATGGAGTAAAGAGGGAAGCCGCTTTATTGGACATTGCTTCTTTATTTGAAACCCGCGCCAGCCGTCCTCATGACCAGGCTATCTTTGTTCTTACCAATATAAAAGATATCAAAGACTCGGGTGTAAGGGATTTTATTTCAGAGCTTTTGGGAAATCAGGCTTATTCACCTTTCTTCTTTACAACCTCTCAGTTAGCCGGAGCTGTTAAGATGGAAATTCATACAGGAGCTTACGATCCCAATAAGGTTTCTCAAAACAGGATTCATATTTCTGTAGCGCCTGTTTCAGAAAATGGGCTGACACCTTGGGCCAAAGCTTTTAACTTGAACCGCCTAGCAGCCGCCATGCTTCAACATCATGGCCTGGTTAACCCCGAAACCGGGCTTTTAACCACTCAAGAAATATCTGAAATAGAAACGGCTATTAAAGATTATCGCTCTGAATTGGCGTTATATTTCGGAAAATTCAATTTAAATGATCTTGCCGAATATCTTGCCGGTCAAGGAAAGAGCGAATTCTTTATCCTACAAGCCCTTCACATCGCTTACGACTTGTACGTTGCCGGTCTTGCTGCCCGCTTTATTGCACAGTCGGCGTAAGTTATATTTATCCCAATCAAAAACCGCTAGGCTCTCTTAATCAAACCCTATTCTTAACTGGGAGCAGTGTAATTGTTTTATGGTATGATACAACCCTATGGATAAACGGCATAAGGATATTCTTTTATTTGATGTATCCACGCCTTTAGGTTTTCATGCGGGAGAAAAAGTATGGCCCAAATAAAAGTATTTTACGATCACAAAGGAAATACTCTCACGGTTTGGTTCGGCAATCCCAAGAAAGAGTACATTTGCCAAGAAACCACAGAAGAAATTATTCTGATGAAAGATAAAACCGGACATTTATTTGGATTTGAAAAATTGAATTTTGAAGTCGCCAAACCCGAACAGCTTCGCGTGGCATTTGAAACGGTTGCTCCATAAAGAAAACGAAATCCATGAGCGACCCAAAAGACCGCCATTTCACGTATTGAAAATCACGCCGAAGACATTAAACTTTCAACACTTGAAAAAGTGGCTTTGGCCTTAGGAAAACATATTAAAATTGCTATTGGCTGATTATTTTGTTTCGAACGAAACCATTGCCCAACTAGCCAACATCCGCCACAGTCTCGAAGCCGCCGCATAGGCACAGTCGCTACTTGAATCGGTCCTGAATCGGAATTTCCAAGAATTCTTGAAGGCTCAGTTCCGGGCTTCCTACGACGAGGGTTTTTAGTACGCGATTTTTTTTGCAGAATTCTTCCAGGTGAGGGAATGGTTTCCTCGCATTCCCGCTTTTGACTTCAAGGGCTATTATTTTGTCACCTTTTCGAACGACATAGTCGACTTCTCTGTTTTCTTCGCGCCAATAATAGACTTCCGCGCCATCCGCGATCCCGCTGTTGACCAAATGGGCTCCGACAGCCACCTCTACCAGCCGCCCCCACGCGTCCGGGCTTTTTCTCCATTCATTGAACGTGCGATTTGCCAAAGCCGTCATCAATCCTGTGTTCAATGGAAGCCATTTAGGGCTGGAATTCCTGCTTCTGAGCACATTTCCGGACCATTTTTGTAAACCCTGAATCAGAAAAGCCGATTCCAGGAGTTTCTGGTAATGCGCGATGGTTGTCGTGTTTCCCGCGTCGGCCAGTTGTCCCGTGATTTTTTGATAAGACAGTATTTGCCCTCCGTATTCGCAAGCCAAAACAAACAGTTGCCGCAACAAGGCAGGTTTTTCCACTCGGCTCAAAAGAAGAATATCTTTTGAAATCGCCGTTTCTATGAGGGAATCGCGTATATATTGACTCCATCGATTTTCATCTTTTATGAGACTCGCTCCGCCCGGGTATCCGCCAAAATAGACGTATTGATCCAGGGACCATTTGAAAGCGTCCCGGCACTCTTGCCAAGACCAATGGGGAAAACGAATGATTTCAAACCTGCCCGCAAGACTTTCGTCCAGTCCTTTTTGAATCAATAAAGACGAAGAACCCAAAAGCACGACGTGGAGATTATTTCTCAATCGCGAGTCTTCATCCCATAGGCGTTTTACTTCATTGGACCAGTGGGCTATTTTTTGGACTTCATCCAGAACCAAAATAACCGGTGATCGATCCTTTTTCTTTGTTCGAGCCGATTCCCATTGTCGAGAGATCCATAAAGTATCAGGAGGGGCCGGTAAATCCGCAGCGGCATAATGACAGGGGCAGGAGCTGTCTTTAAGGATTTGCTGGATGGCCGTTGTTTTACCGACCTGCCGTGGTCCCAGGATGACTTGAATGAAACGCCTTTTTTCTTTCAGACGCCGACCAATTATTTCAGTAAATTTTCTTTGGTACACCCGCTGCCCTCACACAAAATTTACTCAATTCTCTGAGTAATTTTACTCAATATAATGAGTATTTTCAATGATATTCGCTCATGCGCGGTACTTCCTTAAGGCGTACGCCTTCGCGCTGTCCCTTTAGGCCGGCCTTCTTTTGATTTGTGCGGCGTATAACACCCATCCTAAAAATATCACTTCAAAAATAAGATAATAAATCACCCACTGCATCCCGCCTGATCCGGCACCGTAGCTGTGCAGGCCGCGGCCAAGAACGAAGTTCACGCCGTACCAAGTCATCAAAACGAGCAGAAATCCTACGACGGAACTGACGGCCAAATAAAAATTTGAAATCTTTTTCGCATATTTCAAGTGCACAACTGTCAAATAACCAAGAAACGTAATCAACGCCCAAGTCTCTTTCGGATCCCAACCCCAAAAACGTCCCCACGATTCGTTGGCCCAGACGCCGCCGAGAAAAGTGCCGGTGCCGATCAAAAGTGTGCCGAGCTGAATCACTTTAAAAATCAGCTCCGCCGATTCTTGTTCGGATTTTTTGCTTAATTTTTTTGTCGCATCGAGAATCAAATGACGATGGCCGAGCGCCAATGCCAAGCCGAATGCGCCGTAGCTCGACACGACGGTCAATACGTGGATCGTCAGCCAATAATTGCTTCTCAAAACTGCGACAACCACGTCGAGACTCGAATCGATTGGAAGTAAATTTCCATAGAGCATTACAAATCCGCTGATGGCACACGCGGCGGTGAGAGCCGTTGCATTTTTCCGAACCGCGGTAAAAATCAACGAGAACACAACCAGCGCCCAGTTCATGAAAATCATCGATTCGTACATATTCGAGACGGGCGGACGGGAAAGAATGTAAATACGCGACGCCAGACCGAAACTGTGAAACAGAATCGCCAGTGAAGCCGAAATAAAACCGACCCTGCGATACGTGGGTTTTTTGTGGAAGAAAGATAAAAGTAAAAAGGCTAGAAAATAAAGCGCGGCCGCTGTTTCGAAAGGTTTGACTTGGTAGTACAGGACTTCAAGGCGAAGTTTATTTTGCATGTCATTGCGAGCGAAGCGAAGCAATCTGATCGATGAGATTGCTTCGTCGGCCTGAGGGCCTTCTCGCAATGACACGTATACTTTTTTTGTCCAGGCATCCACCTCATTTTTGAATCCCACTTCGTCTTTTTGTTTGTATTTCTCGATGATTTTATCGAACGCGGAAGAAAATCCCGCATGCACCGAATAAGGCGAACCCCAATCCGAGGACAAAGGCGCGGGTAAGACGCGTAAGCTTTCACCGGAAATGAGATTTTCGACAGCTTGTGTTTTTAAATAAAGCTGTTCGGCTTTTTGTTCGAGTTTGGAGGGGCGTTCGTCTTTGTCGCGTTTGGCCTTGGCTTCGTTCACGAGCGAAATAATTTTTTCGAAGGCCGGATCCAAATCTTTTAACGAAAAGAAACTTTCCTTTTCAGGCAAGCCAAGAAATTTTTTGAGTTCGAACAGATCCACGCGGATAAATTTCACAGACCGGATTTTATTCTGCTCCGACAGCTGATCCAGTAAAAAAAGAACAGCGTCTTTGTCTTCAAATTTCTGTCGGCCTGAAACAAATTTGAGAGTTTGCCGTGCAAATGCGTCCAGTGGTTTAATGCGTCCGTTGTGCTGGATTGGGATGTATTTGGCCTCTTCCCACGAGGCGTGGGCGAGCGAAGGATCGAAGAACAAAAAGAGCAGAGCAAAGAGTAAAGAGAAAAGAGAAAAAAATGGAATGGCATAAAAGTCGCGAAGCGACTCCTTTTTTTGCTCTTTACTCTTTTCTCTTTGCTCTTCTTTTTTCATTTTTTCTTACCGCGTATTTTTATTTCATTATACGGGTTTGCAAAGAAAGGATGGAAATAAAAAAGTAAAATCACGCCGACAAAGATAATCCCTGCGCCGGGATAAATCAGCCTCATTCCAGGGTTTTTGGCGATGCTGAAAACCGACGCTTCGCCAAGCGATTCGTCCTGAATATAGGAAGACTGGAAAATACGGTAACCTTGATAGTCGAGAGGTTTGTTCATTTTGATCGTCCGCTCGAGCGTGATGCGTGCAGTTGGATCTGTCAAGACGACGTCACTTTCAAACGAAGCGGGGTTCGTAGTGCCGGGATAGTCGATTTTACGGAAATCCTTCAGTAACAAGGAAAAAGGAAGCGGAAAACTTTTAAGTTCCAACGACCATTTTAGAACCTCTTTGTCTTTTTCTGTCAAAAACGAATGGCCGGCCAAAAGCCAATGCGTTTCTTGGGCACCATTTTTCTGGGTGAGTTCGATTTGCAGTGCTGGAGTCTCTGACTTTTGTTCCTTGTCTTCTTTGATCGAGTTTAAAATTTTGGCGTGGTTAAAAATTTGCTTCACTTCCACCTGCATGTCCATCCAACCGGTCGAGATTTTTTCATGCAGCGGTAAAGTTTTTGTTTCCGCGTTGGGATTCTTTGACGAACGTACGCGGTATTGCCACTGGTTGTCCGAAGAAACTGAAAAAATAAAAGAGGGCGAAGCTTCATTTTCAGAACTGGCGGAAGCCGGCCAGTCGAGGTTTACGCTCAGATTAAAAAAATTGTTCGATGCGCCGCCTCGCAGCGAGTTAAATTCGGGAAAAAACGCGAATTTCGTATGATGCTCAAGACGACCTTTGGAATCAGAAATTTGAAACTCGACCGCCGGGTTTGGATGCGCGGACTCATCCGCATTGACAAGCCGGTTTTGCTCGACGCGAGCGCGAGGATAATAATGGATGTTTGAAAGTTTAAGTCCCGCTTCTTGCCATGATGCCTCCGAAAGGTTTTCTTTCATTTCAAGCGCGAAGTTTAAACCGGTGGATTCTTGAGCTAGATGTAATGTAGGATTTTGCGCGTTTGATTTCGGTTTTTGGTTTTCCAGTTTGAACGTGGCAGGGCCTAAAGTTTTTGTGGCTGCATCAGGATCTGATGGGTCATTTTCAATCAGCACCACATTTTGTTCAAGGCCAATCATGTTACTCGAAAGCCTGGCTTCGACGGCGTGATTAACCGGAGTGTTGGGATTTTCTTCAAGTGTTTTGACTTCGATCGCATGCGGGATGATTTGTAGGATTTTTGCATTGAAACCAGCATTCGGGACGGCAATGTCGATAGGACGATGCAGTCGTTTGGATTGTATTTCGAATATTTTTTCAGAATTTTCCGATCCCGAGAGGCGCAACACAAAACCTTGTTGCAGCATCTGGTTTTTGGCTTCGTTTTCGAACAACGTCATCTGGCCTTCCACAGCGGTCAGACGCGTGACCAGCATTCCCGCCAACAAAAGAAGAATTCCTAAATGAGTGATGACAAAACCGATGTGTTTTTCTTAAAGGGAAAACGTGTCCATGTCGAACAGAAAATATTTACCCAAAGAAGAGAAAGAAACAAATCAAACCAATGCGCGCGGTAAAAAAGCTCTTGGGCGACCGGAGTGCCATGCAGCGACTCCACAATTGTCGAAATAGACAAGATCAGGGCTAAAGAGGCAATCAGAAATAGGGCAAAAGCAAGCGAACCGAGAACTTTGATTACAGACATGATCGAATCATTATGACTTTTTTCCGTCAGTGGCGCAAGATTTCTTCGGATATGTTAGAATGCAGCTCCATATTTTGTGCCCGTAGCTCAACTTCCGCCAAACAGCGCGGCGGACTCGTCCACAATGCGCCGCGTTTTTTGGACGGACTCGCCGCGCTTTGTGGCGAGGGATAGAGCGCTTCCCTCCGAAGGATAAGGTTGCTGGTTCGAATCCAGTCAGGCACACTGCGGACCCTAGTTCGGTTCTACCTCAACAACAAGGGTTGACAATATGTATCTTATAACATACAATTATAGAGGCTAATCGAGACCCTTGATAAGCAGCAAAAAAGAGCTTCTCATTTATGAAACAACAGCAGGCAAAACTCCTTTTGAAGAATGGCTGGACGATCTTAAAGACAGAAAAGCGCGAGCCATCATCCGAACAAAGCTGGATCGTTTGGAATATGGAAATGCCGGTAAGTACGAGCCAGTGGGAAACGGTGTCTACGAGTTAAAGATTCACTTCGGCGCCGGTTATCGGGTCTACTTCGGAGAAGACGGCAAGACGCTCATTGTTCTAATTTGGGGTGGGGACAAAAGCACACAAGAAAGAGATATCCAAAAAGCCAAAGATTACTGGACAGATTACAGGACAAGAAAATGAAACGATACCATGAAAGCCTGATTAAAGCCTTGAAAGACCCCCAAGAATCGGCTGAATATCTGAATGCGGCTCTTGAGGAAGGCGACAAAGATATGTTCCTCGTGGCTCTTAGAAACGTTGCCGAAGCCCGCGGCGGCATGTCCAAGCTCTCTCACAGCACGAAACTCAACCGCGCTAATCTTTACAAGATTTTCTCAAAACATGGTAACCCTGAAATTCAAACGCTAACCTATATTTTGGACATCTTTGGTTTAAGGTTAGCTGTCGCTGCTAAATCAAAAGCATCCCTCCGAGCAGCTTGACTCTTAAGCCATCTTTTTCTTCAATGCAAAACGGTTAAGTTTCTGTGCCTGTAGCTCAATTTCCGCCAAAAAGCGCGGCGGATCCGTCATCGCGCCCATAGCTCAATTGGATAGAGCGCTTCCCTCCGAAGGAAGAGGTTGCAGGTTCAAGTCCCGCCAGGCGCATTTGATTGTTTTGTATTTAATTTGTAATTTCTTGATTCTCTTGGTCTTAGCGATTTCAGTCATTGGGTGGCAATTTGATGGCATATGATTGAAATTGTGTTAATTTGATCCTTCTCTAGCACAAAACTAGCACAATCTCGATTAGAGCAGGGTATCTCAATGGCATCGGGCCCGGAGCTTTTTCATTGTAGCTCATTTATTTTCATAACTTTAATCAATCCCTGAAGTTATTCTCTTTTCGTCCTTCATCGTTCATCACGCGATTTCACGCGTTTTGGCCTAACAGGTAGTACAAAAACTGATACAGTCGGCTGGGGTAGGGTTTTGTGGGTAGCTTGCGACCAAGGAATTTAAAGATTTTCCTCGGGAGCAGTTGGGGGTAGAATGGCGGAGATTAGCCCGTCCTTTTCGGGGCTCTAAGGCCGGGGTACGGTAAAAAACCAGGAAGACAAAAAGCATGAATTCTTTTAAGAAGGAAAAAGTCCAACTACCTTTAAGCACGACTTGGCTCATGAATTCCATTTCGGAATACAAAGGCAAACAGGATCTTTACACGCGCCAATCCCCGCAGATTTTGAAGACGCTCGTGGAAATGGCGCTCATTGAGAGCTCCGAATCTTCGAACCGCATTGAAGGCGTGACGGTTGACCGCGCGCGCCTCAAACCCCTGATTATCGGCCATTCCCGGCCGCGTGATCGCTCGGAAGAGGAAGTCTCAGGCTACCGGAAGGCGCTGGACTGGATCCATAAAAAGCACGAAAGCCTTGAAATTTCTCCCAAGGTTATTTTGGAACTTCACCGTCTTTCCCGCGGCGAAGCCGGAGATGCCGGCGAATGGAAGAAAAAGGACAATGAGATCGTCCGAAAAAATCCGGATGGCAGTATGGACGTGATCTACAAAGCCACCTCCGCGGCTGAAACGCCGAAAGCGATTGAACAAACATGCCGGCTTTATCATCACAGCATCGATCAATCCAAATATCCTCCGCTTTACGCGATCGCGTGCCTTATTCTTGATCTTTTATGCATCCATCCTTTTCGGGATGGCAATGGACGCGTCTCACGGCTTTTGACGATTCTCTCGCTCTACCATCACGGTTTCTCAGTCGGCAAATATATCAGTCTTGAACGCATCGTTGAGCAGACCAAAGAAACTTATTACGAATCCTTGAATAAAAGCTCTCAAGAATGGCATAAGACTAAGCACGACATCGCGCCGTGGCTTAATTATTTTTTGGGCATGATCTTGTCAGCCTATAAAGAGTTTGAAGATAGGGCGTCGCACCTAAAGCCCGGCCGAGGATCGAAGACAGCGCTCGTTACCGACGCGATTGAGAGGCAGGCGGGAGAATTTTCTATTTCCGATATTCAGCAAGCTTGTCCGAATGTCAGCCGCGTGATGGTCAAAAAAGTCCTCCTCCAAATGCGAAAGGATAAGAAGATCAAAAGCCTCGGTAAAGGTCAGTCAGCCAAATGGAAGCGAATGGTATCCTAACTTCCTGAATGGTATATTGACTGGTATATTGA